>Ga0075437_10032_pt1 | contig 10358 bp, 4 predicted proteins | sample MintriMetagenome_FD_74266 | JGI IMG/M metagenome (GOLD analysis project Ga0075437, IMG submission 74266) | Marine eukaryotic communities from Monterey Bay, USA to study complex ecological interactions - Minidiscus trioculatus and... | ecosystem: Environmental > Aquatic > Marine > Unclassified...
CTCCTTACCAAACTCTACTAAATTAAAATTCTTCCTCATAGTATCAAAGTCTAACCGTGGGGTTTTAAATGCATCTAACATTTGCACCGCCTCATCCGTGACATCACGTCCATCTCTACTTAACTCGGCAACAACCTCCTCAAGTAATGAGGTTGTCACAACATTCGTACCCTGTCCATCTTGTATCATACGATCTTTCACTTCATCAATTATTGCAAATAAGGTATCATCATTGTTTTGTTGTTCGCGACGTAATACGTTAAGTAATGCATCAATCGCCGAGGACTGCGCTTGCAATCCTCTCATTTTAAAGATGCGGGCGATTCGTTTACGTTCTGCTGACATGTTTATGTTTTATTTAGTATATGTATACCCCAAACCCTGGCCTCACTCACATCACTAAATAAATTTGCGGGTGAACCAGTATCTTTTTATGAGAGTGTTCAAATGTTGTTGTTTGATGTCCTTCTCTTCACTTACTTCAGTACTTCAGTGTATTGGTTAATTTCAGTAATAGTATGGATATAATATAGACTAGGTACGACGGTCTCTTCTTTATTATTATTACCACAGAAGTAAATAATAGAAATCAGGGGTGTAATACCTACACAACAATATACCACAAAATGGCAAGACTTTCGGGTTTACAGAAAGATGTATTAGCTTTATATAGATCAATTCTTCGTCAGGCTGTACACAAAGATAGAATATCATTCTTACCACCCGATAATAAAAGTAAAGGAGCTGAGTCACTTCTTCATTATCCACCAGTAAACAAGTTGTTATCAACATCTAGTAGTAGTACAGCATATGCACGAGATAAATTCAGGAAAGAAGCATTAGTAGTTAAGAGATCAGATTTTAAGACTATTGAATATAAGATACGGAAAGGAAAGAAACAATTAGAATTGTTAAAGATGCCTGGAGTCAATGTAGTCGGTGGTACTTCATCATAGAAGATGTTAATTAAGATTACAAGACGCAACATATTTCCTGTGTCATTTAGTATTACCTATTACAAATTATTAAAACAACGATATCAACAATGATACACCCGTCTATTACATTTCGGAGTCCTCTTCATAAATAGCACAGTCCTTGCGTTTTTCATGGACTGCACCTTTAACTGCATTTAGAAGAGATCGGGGACCACAGAGTAACACTCCCGGGTTATCCGCTTTGATTACATTTTCTATAACAACACATAGATGGACGGCCACAAGTTACATCCAAGAAATCAGACACACTGCTAATCTTCATAGAGTCAGCTAGTGACCGGACGACGACGATGAGGATGTAAGACTACTACTTTCATCTCTACCTGAATTGGTAGTAGGTCGAATTTAACGTCATCTAGCGAAGATGGCCAGAGATTCCTCTCACGCAAGAGTTGACACAGTCCCACTCTGCGATGAGTGTATAATTCAATGATAGTATAAAGCAAATGTGTAAAGGATAAGACAATGAGTTTGATTATCCACTTCTTTTTAAACCGTATTCTACCTATTGCGCTGTTCAGCTACACGCAGCAATTCTTCTGCAAGCCCATTTCCAACCAATGTTCTTCCGACTTTTACACTATTCAGCTTTTGGACATAGTCTTCATCTAATGAAAACTCTCTTGCACCACGAAGTAATACATTCAAGTATGCTTTTGATGGTGGTATATCTTTTCTTCTTTGTCGCCACTCTTTACGGGCAGCTCGTAATGTAAATGCTGATACTTCATAGTTACTCGTGTCTGTTGTTTGTTCACTATTATTGATAGTATCGGTATCGGTATCAGTATCAGAATCTGTACCAAGAACATTTTTCATTGCTGTATGTCCAGCTCTTTCTCCATCAGCTTGATAGGGGATAACACGACATCTATGTAATCTATATGCAAATGGTACTCCCTCTGTTGAGCAAATGGTTGCAAAGTCTTTTTCTGATAGTTTGTATAATACTCCATGTACCACTTCATTTTTATCTCCAGAATGATCTGGGCAAAAGGGCTCTACAGATGCTGAGCTAGGTTCAATCAGTGGAACGCCTGGTATGTTGAATCTCAACTTATGTTTTGGTAGAACAGCAGCAGTGGATGATATTGGTTTAATACCTCGTAAGTTTATCATTGTTGATGTATACATGTTTGAACCAAAAGCAAAGTAGTTATATGTTTTTGATTTGTTATTGTTCTTTGTAGTAAGTGCATTGCAATATATATGTATCGATGATTGCAGATGATATAATATACATGATGATAGTACAACTGTTGCTATTAGCTGATATATTGAGAGGGAGCTTCGATTTACCATGATTTATGTTTATCGTAGATATTGTATCTATTGTATCTGTAAAGTGAAGTTCACCTTCTTATATGTGCTCTACTCAAATGAGATGCTGGTAGTACCACAGCTCGAAACTAAAGCAAGTCAACTCCTCATACCCCCTCCTATCAATATAACTAATACAATTACCGATTCCCAACATTACTGACGTTCGACTACCAATGAGCTCAATCATCGCAATGCCAACAAGAAAAGAGGGTTTGATTGCTAAATTTCCTTTTTATTCAATTTCGATTTGCATTTGGCGGCGGCAATAGCCCTCTAGATATCGAACAAACAAATAACAGATTTCTATCCACCATATATTATTGCAGTGAAGCATAGGTGGTATTATTTATTCTATATTCTGAGTACCAATCTCTAGATGCCAAAACAAAGGCAACCAAATAACCAAATTTATAATCTCCCTCCGACTCTGACAAAGAACAATTATTTTAGGATGATAAAAAGCAAGCCCTATTCATCTCGAGTAGGTACATCATATACGAGAAGAAGACACTATATAATGAGTTCTCTACTTGCATTGATGTTGATTTTCTTATCTTCATTAATAATGATAACATCAGCAGAACCTCCACACTCATCAATCCCCCGATCCAACAATCGGTATACACAATACTCAACTGACACAGATGGTAATATAATACATCCATCATCAGCATCGGACATATCATCATTGTCCTCTCCCCTAAATAAAGAAAGTTATCACCCACCATGGAATCCATCACCTAAAATCAATTCCAATGGTTTCCTAAATGATTATTACTCAAGATGTCCAGGAGAATGGGAAATACTTGCCGATATACGTGGTAAGCACGGACCCAGGAATCATAATCGATATATGAAATTATTAAACATACCAGTGGCATGTCGACAAGTTCCCGGTGATGGGAATTGTCTATTCCATAGTATTGCAAGTTGTTTATATTATGCCGAGTATAATAATCATTTACCAATGAATTCATTTGAATGTATAAATACATTACGGTCGAAAAGTTTAGCATTACGTAATGCTGCAGTGGATATATTACAAAATGTACAAAATAATGGACATAGAAGATTATTTTTACAGGGTGAAGAGTATTTAGAAGCACAAGAACTGCTTAGTGCGGCCGCTGCTCAGTTTGATTTAGAAAATAAGGAATATTGTGAATTAATGAGGAAGGAGAGTTATTGGGGAGGAGGACCTGAGATTGTTGCTTTGTGTAATTACTTGCAACGACCGATACATATATATGAATTGATACCAACCGAAGAAGTTGTTGCAACTCCTTCTTCTACTCCTTCAACAACAACAAATATGAATGAAGCATACAATAATATCAAAGTGTCAAATCAGTTTACATTACGTCGAATGGCATGCTTTGGTAGTCCAAAGTTTGATAGGAAGGAACCCCTACATATACTATCAGCAGATTCACGATTCCCAGATGTTGAACCCCGTAGAGTACGCAAGATTGGTAATCACTTCTTAGCTCTATTTCCCGTCAACACATTGCGGCATGGTTTAGATGATGAAATTAGTATTGATGATAGTAAGCAACAGCGATTTAGACGGCATGCAATGGTTCGTGGGGGAGAAGGAGAAAGACAAAGATCAACTAGAGCAGATAGCCGAGTTGGCAGTAAAAGAAAAGGTAGTAAAGTTCAGAGTAGAAAAAGAGAAGGAAGGGCAGTGGTACAATTACTGAGCGACTTTTTTGGGGCGTTCTTGGCGCTATCTTCTGAGTAGAGAACATTTGCATTGTACATACAAAATGGGTGCCTAGTAGATACCCAGCTAAAGATTAAAAGAGATTGCTATGCTACATCTTCACTTGTAAATTGTAAAAAAAACTTCTAAGATATGACACATCGTGAATCACGGCTCTTTACCAACTTTGCCATCTCCTCTTCCGTGAGTCCTTCTCCTTCTCGTTCTTGGGTGTCCCAGAAGTCATCAAGAGTTGCACCTTTAACATCTCTTCTGACATAAAACAAAATATAAGCAGAGGGGTCCACAACATCACGACTATTTAGCTCATATATCTGCGCATCATTAAATAGTCGCCACTTGCCATCGAATTCAGACTTGAGACTTGCAACATAATGACCTCCAGAGAGTGCACCTTGATGGTGAACAACTCCATACAAATCATAAATGCTTTCAGTTCGGCCGCAGTTATTTCTCGATAGGGGGTGGAAGCTACCGCCAACGAATTCACTGTTTTCAGCAGTATTACTGTCGTCCTCTTCATTATCTTGAACAGCTTCTTCTTTTGTGTAATGATCTTCCTCTCCATTAGAAGGGGCAACTATGCGAGATAAATCCAACCCCTCAATAGGGAACTGTACAAGGTCTCGTAACTTCCTTTTCATGTGTTGTGTGAATTGAAAACGTTTGAGTTGGATCATTACCAAGGGTGGGGTTCGCCAAATGCTCATACGCTTTGTTTGTACTCGATGATCTTGGCATTTAGAACAGTAGACCTCGGGTATCTTCTCTTCTTTTGCAAAGGAGTCAAGACATTCCTCAAGCGTTATCGATCCACTGTAACCATACTTCTTACCCCCATTGAACGAGCTGTGCTTCTTCACTCTTATCAACGCCCTTGCATGTGCACTTGTATTAACATTAATTCCATTATTCTCAAGCTTACTAATATCCCAGCCGAATCCTCCGCCACTGAGATCTACAGACATGTGCCAGTCAACAGCAACACTGTCACCACATACGGCAATGGCTGGATAATCATCACAAGGTATCAGGCAGCCGACGCAACACGAATACCAGTTACAAAGTGCACACCTGCTTCCATCTCTCGATACCAATCTCAAACGAAAGCCATATGGTGGTACTTCTTCATCACACACATTCTCTGCTAACGTCTTCTGGCGGTATTGTCGCCCTCTCCTTGTTCTCGGCGATGCTGCTACCGAATCATCAAGTGTACTTTCCCCTTCTCTGGCACTGCTCGATGAGGAGTTATTCTTTATTGGTGCATTTGGCACAAATCGTTGCATCTTCCTTGCAATATGTGCATACAAGTCTTCACCAGTAAATCCATCGAGATTCCGAATCCGAAGCAACAGAGGTGATCCAAAAACACACGGTTGAAATGGATGAAGGACGGGACCAGGAACGAAATTTAGCTTTCTTTGAGAAAGAGCAAGGTATGAATACTTTGGTTCCTCCAAGCTGATTTCTTCATCATCAGCAGGAGTATCTTTATTTGTCTTCTCTTGAATTGGATATATTTCATAAATGTGAAGCGGAGGGATTTCTCCAGACTCCTGTGTGCTGAGTTTGGACAATGTCCATGAATGCTATGTGGGAAGAGAAGCAATGAAGAGGTTAGTAGAGGTCAGAGACATGTAGATGCAAGGGGATAAATACATGAGTAGATGACACTCACAGGTACAATTTTTCTTATACAGCTTTCACCCATGTCAACCACTGCCATGTTGTCAGCCATTTCTGCATACAAGGCATGCTCTGGGGAGTCCTCGTTATCATCACTCATATCAGTAGAAGAGGCTTTGTCTACACTTTCACCAGGGTTGTCTACTTCCATCTGGTCTCTATCATCTGATCCTTCTTGTTCATCATCATGTATCATCTTTGCCAAGTTAATTAGAACATCATGTAACGTTCCATCATGACGGACACGGACAGAGTATTTCATAACGTCGTGCTCTTCTTTTCTTGGGTATAAAACACACTGAACAGAGATTTGATCATCTTCCGGTAAAGGCACTTGAAGGTATGCAAATGGCTCGAATCTAGCACTCTCATATTTGCATGTTTTGCAGGTGGATGTACTTTTATACTGACCTGTAAACAAGGCCTCAACGATGGAAAGCTCTCTCTGTAAATGATTTGACCACCAAATATCTGCTAATTCTGCATCAGGTCGTCCATCTGAGTCGGGAGCTTCGATGTAGGGCTTCTTCATAATTCTATTAAGGTCTTCTGACAGACCACTCAACAAGAAGGCAAGTAATTCTTGTGCATCATGCTGCTCATTGCCACTGAAATCTTCATTGAACTTTCCCATTGCTTCCTTGAATGACTTTGGTGTTAATGCCGGGGCGTCAAGGGGAGTTGATGATTTGTTAAGGGCTTTAGGAGCAGCATGTCCTTTATCGGGATACTTCTTCCAAAGGTTGTGTACAAGTACAGCAAATGCTTGAGCAAGTCGACCTTCATGGCCAAGCGGATTTGTCGTGTTGACATCACGAAGGTATGCCTTTGTCGTGAAGTAATCCCTTAATATGGGAGTGTGACTCAAGCATTGGATTGAAGAGTTCAGGTAGCACGTATTGCCCATATTGTAAAGACCAACAATACCATCCCCAAGAGCCACCTCGTTATCCTTCTCTTCACCTTCATTGGCCGCTCCTTCCTCAACTTTTGTAGCATCTGACAACATACTAGCCTTTGAGCGAGGCCAGGACCCATCTTCATTTCGCAACTCAAGCATGAGACTAATATTCTCATCCTTTCCCAACTTGAAACCACGAAGGTTTCGTTCATCACCAATAGTCAAATCTAAGTCAAGTATCCATCCAAGATCATCATCTCGTTCCGCGCCCATAGCAACGTTGGCATTGTCCATCAACCAAAGTCGACAATCATATCGTTTCAACTTTGTGTCTCGACCAAGGCCGTCTCGAAGCTTGTAGGTAATTTCTTCTAAAGGTAGATATCGTGACAATGGAATAAACTGTTGAAATGGACGAGGCTCGCCACGAGAGGCCTTATCACATAGAAAGACAGATGCATATAAGGGATACAACTCAATTTCATACTCTTCATCCATGCTTGACGAGCCTCTCGAGGGACTGTAACTCATATGGTTGTGTGTATCACTTTTATGAGGATTGAAGGGCACGACCTCTCGTGTTATTGGCGGCCCTCCATCATGCCACGCCAAGAGTGCACTCCATGCCAATGGTTCTACGAGCTCAAAGTCTTGATGCCAATGCAGTCCCTGCTTAAGCGATAGGATACCCTCAGTTGACAGGAGACTATTGTTATCAATTTTGCCCATCACATAACTACCTCTCGTATCACCATCAGCCACTTTGCCTTCAGTGAAATGCTTCCACGTCCTCCACCACTCGGCACTAATGACATACCAAACTGTTCCACTTGGTCCCCGCGGTTGTGAAGATCGATCACGAGACCGAGGGTATTTATATTTGTGTCGTCGTTTAATCTCATCGATTAGCTGTCGCTCCATCTGCGCCGAGGCAGGACATACACCAAAGAGGACAGATGCAATCAATCGAAGATCTAACAAGTATGGACCAAGACGGGTTTCTCTAATTGGCATGGCCATAACACCCTCGCTAGTACTTTCAGAGGAGGCAAGGTGCAGATGCCACTTCACAAAGCCCTCAAAGTCAATAGAGGAAGAAGCAGCTCCTGTTGATTCTGACTTGTCACTAGCCTCCTCAATAACATAATCAACGAGTATACCAAGTGGGATGGAGTGTAAAGGTTCTATCGAAGATGCAGATCGAGTGGGATTGCTAAATTGTGATAAATCAAGCTTGGAGGGTACGAATCCTAATAAGGAAGCAAAACTGGCATCCACGAGTGTTGAAAGTGTATCATCTGACTCCAGGTTGCGCAGGTATTCATCGTCGTCAACATGTTCAACTCCCTCTTCGCCATGTGGCCTTGACCATGGTTTGCGTGTATCTGCACGTCTAACATCAGTATCACTACCATCAGTCGAGGAAGGCGGTGGCGAGTCTGCCTCGAGACGAAAGGACTCATGTTCTAATAACAACAAGAGCATTTTGCCAATCTGCGGCCTTGTCAAAACTGTCGTATCATTGCAAGATTCCATCTCTGAATCATCTGGTAGTACTTGTTGAAATGTCTTGAATGCAAGTTGCAATAGTGGAATTTCACTACCATACTTTTCAGCTATATCAGGAGAAATCTTCCCACCACCATTAGTAGTAGATGAAATATCATCACCCTTAACGGCATCATAACGTACAGCCTCACAACCAAAGGATAACACGTCATACATAGTCCAATAGCAATCATTTCCGTCATCTGATAAATTAGACTTTTTGGAAACACTTCTATCATCATCAACTTGCCATAGATTATCACTCTGTCTTTCTCTCATTTCGTCTGCTCTTCCCGCACAGGCACGGAATGTCCATCTTGCCAATTCAGATGGCAAATATCCTCCATGTCCTAATTCATCACTGGGTTGTGAAACTGCCTTTACAAAGCTTTCTTCATTGATCGAATTCTTGGGTTGTTTCATAGTAGACGAAGATGCTGGTGACGACTCATCATCTTCAGGCAAGAGTAATGTACCTGTTTCAGGACATACATTTGCTGCTCCAACTGCTGCAGACGATTCTTCTTCCTCTGATACACTCTCCCTTTCTTCTTCTGAAGTATCATCTTCTTCTGAAGTAGCTTCATCATTAACAACTGATGCTTCTTCTTCAGCAGTAACAACAACATTATTATTACTATGCTGTTCCACGGAATGAAATCTTCGTCTAATCTCATACAATGCATTATCAATCCCAACATCATGATTGTTATTACCACCATCATTATCATCATACAAACCATACTTGATAGCCAGAGCATCAATCATCCGTGCTGGATCAGAATTAACAATACGTAAATGATATTCACATACCTTTGATGGTGGCGGTATATGATTAGCAGTACTTGGTAATACACAATTGAATAATGTTACTATCCAATCTAACAATATATGTGATGCAATAATTGATGGTTTTGGTTTACTTGTAGAGTCCCCACCACTCATTGGACAGGGTACAAATGTTAATGTTGAATGTATCCCACGTTGGAATACATCTGGATTAATCGAATTTAATATCCTTGGTTGTTGTGCTGCGGTTGAAGAATGTTGTCTACCGCTACCATGAACACCATCAGGATCAGGGGGAGGAAAGTACGAGAATAACCGATCCAACAAATTCCGTACCGCCGGTGTCTTGTAACTTTCCTCGCCATGCACATCCGATAGAAAACGTTGAATTGTATCCCTTGTTAAGATATTCTGACGTTGATATCCATCATATATACGAAATGCTAGTAAACTTGCTAATATTAGACCATCTTTTCTTGGTGGTGGAGTGATATTATTGCTGTTTTTTAGGACAGGTGATGCAGATCTCTTTCTTTCAATACCATGACTTTCACTTCTTCTTGGTGGCGCATTATCATCATTATCACTCTCAGCTTGCTCACTCTCACCTTCTTTCATATTATTACTCTTCTCCTCATCTTCTTCCATTCGTTTCTCCTGTTCAATAAAACCAATATATTCCATTTCATCTCGTGCTAATCGACATATAGCAAATAATATAATTAAATCTGGTAATAAGATCCGTTGCTGTTGTTGCTGCTTATTTCGTACTCTATTTAATACTGAACTTTTAATTTGTTGTATTTGAGATTCATCTGATAAAGTCCGCGAAGTTGTCTTCTTCTTCCCTGGACTGTCACTACTAATTCTGGCATTTAATGCACTAGCAGCATTCACGGCATCATCCAACATATTATTTACATACTCACTACTACTTCCATCTCGTGCGTTGAAAGAATCCAAACTAGGAGGAGTAGTCGCCAAAGCATTAAATATACAATCCATTAATGCCATATGTCCATTAATACCACGATTCGGTACCGATGTGGGTGGGAATAATATACCACGTTTTAAGAATGAATGTTTAATTAATCCCAAGGTTGATTCATATTGACGTATTGTATGGATGAAGAGACCTTCTATTGAATATGTCTGGGGATGAGTTTTACTTGTTGTTTTTGGAGAGGTTGGCGGAGATGATGAGGACGAGTCGACACTATGAGAACTAATGCCACCACCCATGCTTCCTCTATCGGTCGTTACATAACTAGAATTCCTTGAAGATAAGTGTTCAAACTCTGTAGTTAAATCTAATTCATACCCTTTGACAGTACCAAAAACACAATTATCCGATATATTATCACCATATAGTGCAACACAAATA
>Ga0075437_14460_pt1 | contig 10342 bp, 8 predicted proteins | sample MintriMetagenome_FD_74266 | JGI IMG/M metagenome (GOLD analysis project Ga0075437, IMG submission 74266) | Marine eukaryotic communities from Monterey Bay, USA to study complex ecological interactions - Minidiscus trioculatus and... | ecosystem: Environmental > Aquatic > Marine > Unclassified...
CAACTTTGATCATTCTTCCTAGTCACCATGGCTGTTGTGCAGTAACGTGATTGTGAGTATAAGTATGAAATATGGCTCGAGTTAGACCAAAATATAAGCACGGCTTACTCACCTAATGGCTCTTTTGACAATACTCTATTACCATATTCATAGTCTCCAATGTAGCCAGCAATGCGTACTGATGTCTCCGAGATATCGTTCTGCTCGCCAGCTAATACATTGCATCTCCCATCAACAAATCCCTGTATGAAATCTTTACCCGTGAGCGGAACGATGTTACTCGAAGGGAAGACATCACGAAGTATAGGCACATGAGTAGTGCCTGGAAGATGCGCGTTTAGCGATTTATGACGATGAAGGTAACTCGAGTTAGTGCATACAGCTTGCAAAGACAAACAAATGAAGATACATACTGGCCAAATGAAGCACTCAGATAAATACTTCATATTGAACACATGCATTCATAAGATGAAACATACTAACGCGGACTTTCCAGTAGCATTATGTACACCCCAAGCTGACTTTGATGGTGAAAGTTTTGTGTTAATTGTCGCTTCTGATTCCGTTTCTACTACCATCCAATTAAAGGCCTGCCCTGTGGTGAGTGTTGCTGATGGTCTCAGCTCTACTGCAGGTACCTCCAAATCAACCCACCTATTTTCTGGCGCTATTGTTGCCAAATCTGATGATATAATACGAAATGTAGGCTTAGAAGGAGATCGAGCAGGAGACTTTCTCGGACTTTTGGAATTGGTTGGTGTAACTTGTCGATTGGTATTTCCCTTTTTGGGAGTTTCTTCAACCTTTATCATTGATTGATCCTTCCACTTTTGATAGTCTGCTAGTCCAGGATTGTAACAACCCTTCTCCCATGCATCCCTCTTTTCTACATAACTTATGGAGGCAGCTGCTGGAGACACACCGGGTAAGCATACTACCTCAATCAACCTTCCATTCTTTAGATCCTCATCATACTTTTCATTATCATTTGCTTTCTTCGCCTTATTCATTACAGTTTTGAATACACGTTGTGACATTTCATCGGATGCTGCACATAGTCTACCATCCACAAACCAATTAGTAAAATGCTTGACAAACTGCTTGGATCCAGTGGTACCATTGGCAATTACAATTCGTTTCAGTTGCATATGTTTATTATCTTCCACCAATTCACGTATTTTATTTGCTTCTTCAGACTTGATATCAGTATCTAAACTACCCTTCCTTTCACATTCAGCAATAATATCCCATAAAGCGAAACCTTTTGATGTCATGCATTCAACTTGTTGTGAATATGGTATTATCTTATCAATGCCGTATCGTAAGTGCTCATAATATGACTTGAAGGGTTTACCTGTTGTTGAGGAGATAGCTTCATAACGACGAAAACCTAAGGCATCACCTGCGATATACCAGAAAGCGTTCTGTTGATTTCCAAACATTTCGTTTGCATTCAGTGATGGTATGGATGGATGTGTACCTAAAATTAAAGTATGTACTGGTGGATAGGAAGTACTTGTGTCTAATTTCTGTGTTGGTGTTGATGTAGGGGTATCGCCGTCACCACCAGCTGCTGCTGCTGCTGCTGCATGTGAATGTAATGATTTAGTATCTTCTGATAATACATTGACATTACCCCACCATGCTGGTTCAAATGATTGAGTTCGAGCCACTACTTTTGATTTCTTACTACTATTATTCTTTTCAATGGATATTGGAGATTTGCTAGCCTTTCGTTTTGTAGTAGGAGATGATATGGATGATTTGGCGGTACCTTTTAATGAACTCATACTGATTTTCTGTGTAGAGAAATATGGTGATGTTCTTGTTGTCGACCTTGCTGCAGTTCTACGGGTTGAAGCTGAAGGTGCATCATTCATCTTCTTAGCAACAAATCTTGTCGTTTGGATGAAGGTTATTTTTGGTTTACAAGATATGGACACCCTAATAAACAGCGATTGTACTAAGACGAGACTAATTGTGGAGAAGATGAATGGTAGATTGCACGGCATCTATCTCATATTATATTGTATGGCTGCCGCTGTTAGAGGCTATTGTATGTTGCATTCATAGATTGCACTAAGGTCCTTCCGGAATATCAAAATAAAAAAGATGAGAATCGACCTCATTCTCATTCTTTCCTCGTAGGTGTTGGTGTCTATCTGAAACCATACTGTTAGATCATATAAATGAGGTAATAATACTGTTATCTTTATACAGGTACTATATTTCATCATGTTTTCTATGAAGTATACGTCTCCTAAGCCACCAAAAACTAAAGAGTTAGATGCAACACTTCAAAGCAAAATAAGTGGTAGTAATAGTAGTGGGGATAAAGATGAGTTGGTACCACCACCTCCTATGCCATATAATGATAATTTGCAACAGTCAAAACTAAATGGCAGTACCACCGAATCTCCAACTGAGGAAATACCAGCTAACAATAGTATCACATCACCATTAACTAAAGATAATATAAAATCTGTATCCACAACAATTAACAACAACAATAATAATGAATTCTCTACTACAGAAAGTATTAATACCAACAACAACAATAATAATGTATCAGGGAATGATTCAGCAATTGTGAATATATCAGATGATATTGAACCTCGTCCACGGTCAAACTTACTTGCTTTATTGGATAGAGAATATAAAAATAATAATGGAGAAGGTTGTATACATAAAAATCAAGATGTACAAGATGAAAGTAGCTGTATAATAAGTAATGATAATGATAAAGCTGATATAGATATAAAAGCAGAAAGTGAAACTAGTGAGAACAGAGATAGTGAAGAGACAAACAATGAAGCAACTTTTGAAAAACAAGATTGCATAGAAACAATCAAGACAAATGAGACAGTTGATTTTGACTCTGTAGATTCTGCTTCAGAAGATGACAAGCAGCAGCTCAACAGCTTGGAGTATTTCAAACCATTACAAGAAGCTCAATCTACTAATGAACATGCTACTTCATTTCATAGATCAGCATCAATGGAACCGTTAGGACTTCTCGGTCAGTCAACATCTATAGAAGATGAAACAACAATTAGACAAACCAACAGTGATGAGATACCACTAACATCTTCTACTCCGATTGTTTATGATATGTCCAATGAAGATCCAGCGTCACCGGTAATGTCAGACATTAATGCAAGTAGTGGATTGGGTTCACCATCACTTAGTACGGCTAATACAACTTCTGAGATTGGTGGTGATACATATTTCGATAATGGAGCGCGTCTTGATGGTGCATTAGCAGCCGCTCGACGACGTCGTATAGAAGAAGAGGAGAAGAAAGAAACACGTGATATTTTTGAAGATGATTTGGTACATGTTACGCTACCCCCAAGAGTTACTCGTACTACCTTGACTGGATATACTCGTGATGATGATAGCAGCAACAACAACAACAGTGCTAGTGGATCACCATTTCTTACTACTCCGACACGAAATCGTGCAACATCTCCACTACCACCTGCACATCCCTTATCTCCACGACAAGAATTTGCACATACACACTCATTACTTGATGATTGCAGCGATGAGGAAGAAGAAACATCAATTAGAATAGAGAGTCCGGAACGAAATATTAATTCATATTCTTGTCTTCCAAGAGCAGCGGCACGTTCAACCAGTGAGGGATCATCACCCTTCTCTTACTTTAAGAAACAGCAAATGCAAGAGAATCATAGACAACAACATACTGCAAGCAGTTTAACTGGACCTAACTCCGCTACAAAAGTTGCTAATAACAACATACAACAAGCATTACTAAAGACACGACACCGAAGATGGGATTGTCAGTCGACATTGGCTGGACCACATGCACAATCAAATCAGTTATTTGATATATCTCATCGAGTATATTATACTCATACGGGATACTACCCTCAAACTAATGGTGAAATAGCAATTGCTGCGCGACTTTCAGTTTCAGTAGAGTCAATCAAAGCGGCTGCGTTGGCCTCTGGTCTATGGCGAACAGTAAGACTTGTTAATTTACCAAAAGGTTTGTTTGGATCGAATCGTTCCAGTATAGATGAAAGTATAGACGAAGATTTGTGTGCACTATTGAAGATGCTTCACACTACTTTCCCAGTGCTTGATCAGATAAACTTCGGAGGTGATATTTCTGCAGACAATACAAGTGAAGAAGAAGACAATAATGACGATTGGAGGAATGAGATAGTATCATTTATTATGGAATGTGTTCCAAACCTTGTAGCTATTGATGGGTTCGTTGTCGAAAGAGATGAAGAAGTTGGTAATTCAAATAGTCAAGAAGACGAGAGTATAGTCTCCTTGAACTCAATGGGTGACGATAGAGGGCGTCTGAATATTATTACTTCGAGCAATAGTCAACATGATAGTTCAGATCGTGCTGCTGAAAATATAGCATACTGCAATGCCAATAGTGAGTATGTTTCAATGTTATCAGAATTAGTGGATGGTGACGATGCAGAGCCGCCAATAGAGGCAAAATCAAGTGATGAAGCTGATAACAGCAATCATCAAACGACACCAACAAAAGGATCACATACATTGCAAGGTTCCACTGAGGAAGACGACACGAAAAAAGTGTCGCCTCTAACCTTGGCAACTTCGACAGAGTCTAACAACTCATCTCAATCATGGGGGAGCACAAGTAGTAGTTCATCTAGACCACCGCCGTGTCCAACCTCGTCAACCAAGCCTCGTCCGCGACTTCCCACTAAGCCTATGAAAAAAGATAAGCCTAAAACAGGATCCTTTGTAAAAGCTGGTGGTCGTCTGAAACGTCGAGTTTTGGGGATGATGCCTGCTGTTTCAATAATGGATGATGATTTTGACGACGACGACGACTTGGAGGATATAGAAGATGGTGATTCTGAAGACTGTCCTACGGATCTATTGTGATCTAAATAGCATAAACTACGTCCTTGATCATTATAGCTAGTACTTCCATCTTAACAGAGAGATTGATCCTAAGTCTGACCAGAAGAAGTACATTGCATGTTGTACTTTCGTGAGTTGGGTCTAGAAGATAGACAGCACAGATTATTATAAGCAAGGCTTGCCGTAACATTCAACATTAATTCATTAAGAGAAGTTTCGAATCCAAAGCATTTGTTTATATCCTATGAATTGTACCCATCAAAACAGCTGCTGATACATCCATACAAAGAAACTCATTTACTTAGCATCATCTTTCCATTCATATTTACGCCATGATGACGAACGTGTAAACCCAACCCAACTCTCTTCCCACACATTAGACTCACTTTGCCTACTTCTAGCATCCTTCATGTCACGTAACTTCTCCCGAACTGACTTGGTATCATCGTCTTTGATATTGATACTACGAATTGCTTCACTAAGTTGCAAGGAGGTTGTATCGTCATCGTCTTTTGAGTTTGTCGTGTCCAAAGAGAATATCGGGCATTGAAATGTAACCACAGGATCAAAGATTGAATCATCATCAAGCTTGCCACTGTCTTTGAGAGGGGCTGTAGATACTACTTCCACACTACCATCTGCTGCTTCAGGAAACAAGCGTACTGGAATTACAGAGGTTGGTGAGTTAAAATTTCCACTCTTCTTGCCCACGCCACCACAATTCTCATCTGTTGTTGGAACAAATGAATACGGGTCAATGAACGCTGGTACTTTCCTTTTGACTGTACGAGAATCCTCATCAGGAAAGTAGATAACAGGGATTTCATCTTCTTCTATATCTCCTCTTTTCAATGGTGTGCTATTACTGCACTGAGCAGATAAGAGCTTTGTCGGTACTAGTGAAGTCAGGAGTTTCTTCGCTGACATGGATGCTGATGTTACCGCCAGTGAAATTGGAGATGATGCAAAGACTGGACTTGTTGGCTGTTTCTTTTCATTGGGTAGGGAAGAGTAGTATTCTGCAGTCTTCATCTTCGAAGTCGGTTATATTATGATATATAATGGATATTGTGAAGAAGAGCCAACATACTGCGATCAGTTGAGTATTTGATTGTATAAAATGTTGAGGCCACTACATATACTTTAGTATCCCATCACATTCCCGTATGTTTAGTATAATATAGCAGAATAGACCAACTACCAACTACCATACCCATCAATGTATTGTAACATATATATTATATTGTAAATACCGCATGATTCGAGAATCAATTTCAATTGGCTTTCTATCACATTTAAATCGGTATATGATTCATCAATGCATAATAATATTATATCCAATAGTTCGGCCTTCCTAAGACCGTCCTCTAACTCAACACTCAACTTCTCACTTCTCACACTCTCATAATTTTCTTCCGGTATCCTTTATTTCAGCTGCGCCGCACAGCTATCGTTTGAAGAAAAAAACAACCAACATGATTAGGTAGCTTTTGATATAGAAGATGATACTATACGCGGTAATTGCTCGAGCAAAGGATGGTATAGTACTTGTAGAATCAGCTGTGGCCGGCGTAGAAGGAAACTTTCGTAAGTAGGTATATAATAAAGTTGTGCATAAGATGTGCACAAAAATATTTTCCAACTTCTGTCAACTCTACCTTTTCTTTCATAGCACAAATAACAGTTGAGGTCTTAACCAAGATAGTAAGCACAACCAATTATGAATCTGCTCTTGGTACACTGGAATCTACATCCAATATAGAATTGCTGCCCGACGGGTCCAGAAGAACATTTATCCAACGTCACGATGAACCAATGTTTGGTGGATTGTTCTGCGGAGTAGCAACACAATGGACTTCATTTGGTTGGGATCAACATACTAATGATGTTGAGGGTGGTGGATCTAACAACAATAGCAAAAATAATGGTGACATAGATTACTACTTTCACCTATGTCGAAAAGAAAATGTAATATGTTTATGCATTTCAGATGATACAGATATACGATATCACAATGTTAATTACGAATTCTTAGATGATGTGAACGCAAAGTTTACGAAATCATATGCACCATATAAAATTACTAAAGCAAAGGCATATGAAATGGATAAGAAGTTTAGACAGGAGCTATCCAAATTGATTTACTTTTATAATGAGAATAGAAATAAAATGGTACGACAAGATAAAGTACAAGGTTACTTGGAAAAAGTTGATGATTTGAAGGGTATATTAGGGAGGAATATATCAATGATACTAGAAAGAGAGGGTACGCTTATAGAACTTGCTGAAAGAAGTGATCAGATGTTGGAAGATACAAAGGTTTTTACCAAACGAACTTCCAAGCTAAAGAAGAGAGTTCAAAAAGAGTATTACACATACCATGTTATTGCCGCCGTGTTTGGAATATTAGTATTTTACTTCTTTCTAGCTGAGATTTGCGGCTGGGATTTCAGTAAGTGTGCCGCTAGTTGATAAGCTTCTCATTGCCATTATGGTGTGAATGTATTCGTATAAGAGTGTAATTAGGAATGATTAGATGCTAGGTACTTAAGACAAACAGTATTGAAAAATGTATTGTATAATGAGCAAGTGAATCTACTTCAAGTAAAGTCATCTTCTACTCTGGAAGAAGAGCATAGCCAAATGTGTCCATCAGGGTTTTGTCAAATGTCGCCCTTGCATAGTCAGCATCTCTACTATCTTTCAGTGTGTCTTTGTTCCTAAGAGTACTGTTGCCATATGTTACTAAGCTTGCAAGAAATCCAGCGCTTCCAGCGTGTGGCCCAGTTTGACCTTTGGCTGAGTCTTCCACATACCTGAACTTTGGCCGCATCGTTCCTCCGCCACAAGTGCACACCTTTGAAACAGTTTCTTCTGCATGAAACATCAAGTCTTCAAATCTGTTTGAGAATAGAGTTGCTGTGAGTATATCAAATATTGAAAGCAAGGAGAACATATCTCATACACATACCTGACCATTAATCTAGGAAAGGTTGCATTGTACCACTGATGATACCAAGTATTCCATAAATCAAGCAAAGAGTCATACTCGACAAATGTCTTGTTCTTATTGTCTGGAATTGGTTCATTGCCTATGTGCTTAGTAGCGAATTTCACCTTTATCCCCATCGTCCCAACTCCTAATTTTCTTCCTCTATCAAATCTATTTGGAACCAAGTTTGGACAATGTTGTGGACCGTGTCTCCATCGAGCTTCATACGGATGCCTACACATTGAAGACATCCATGTTATCGGATCTTTGATCATTACAATCGGTAAGAAGTTCTTTTGATTAACTCCTTTACCACCCACTTTAGCCTCATGATGCAATCTCCATGATACAGGATTGTGTTTACCCCAAGGTGCCTGGAAGATGCGCGTTTCACAGTTTATGAAGATGAAGAGAGGAGATAGTAACTTCTATTAGTATACACAAACACCTGCATCCACATGATAAAACAATACTGACTTTCCTGAAGTAACATACCCGAATTGGCAACTGCATTTCTTTTGCCAGTGTCTTTGGCGTATTGAACACGATCCTGATTGACACAGTTAATCTTCAGTAGTCTGTTTAATAGATTTGTTGCACTATTGAATATACCAGCCGGGCCCATTATTCTATCTTTTGGAGATATCGAACTTCTATATTCATCACATCTTTCCAATCCAACTATATATGAATGATTACCATACATTGATTGTATTTCCTCTAAACTAGGTAATGTTGCTTGTTGCCGTAGATCCTCTCCCTTCTTTTGTGCAAGTCTAGCTAATCTACCAGTTGTTGATGGAACAAAGCCCAACTCAACATCTACACCCGCTCTCTTTAGAATGTCCATTGGTTCCATTGAATAATTGTCAAATTTTGTAATAATGTCTTGATTTACTATTATATTGCTGTGTTGTTGTTGTTGTTGTTGTATATTGTTTCTGACATTATTTGCTTCATCTATATTATTGTTGTCATTATTATATTCGTAAGCGGCATTAATTGTATCCGTTGCAAATGAATCAATAGCAACAAAATCTTCCGCTAGCTCCTCCTCTATTGAATACAGTTCCATGAGAAATGTATCATGATATCCTATTATAAATATTTGTGTAATTATCGTCAAAAGAAGAAGGGCAGTCAGTATCCATGCGGTACGTGTGCTATTGAAATTTGATTGAATGATCATATTCTAATAAATGTATGTTAATAAACTTCTAAACTATCCATCCCAAGATAATATTATATCAGCCAATTGTTTGTCCCATACTTCATTTACCCACAAAGTACCATGCATTCGCCCTAGATTCGCCCTGTGCCTCTGAAATGTAGGTATGTCCCAATATTATTAAAGACTCCCAATTCAATTCGCAAATAATAAACAAAAACCTTCAGTATGATATCTAACTGATAAGACGAAGACGACACTATATCTTTCCATGTATTCCTCCATTATAAAGCTTTTACTCGTCGGAGTCATATTCAGTATCATAATAACAAGTGTTGATTCACTGAGCTCAATTAACACGTCACCTATTGATACATATAATGTGCCCAATTTAAATAATAAAGTTGCAATTGTTACCGGTGCTAGCCGAGGTATTGGCAAAGGAATAGCATTAGAACTAGGTAGAGCTGGTATGCAAGTATATATCGCATCAAGAAGTTCCCGATCTACTGGTTTTACATCTACTGAAAGAGATTTAGGAGAGGATAATAAAGATTGTACAGTGGAATCTACCGCAGATGAAATAAACAATATGAATGGAAATGGAAGGGGAATACCTGTACCTTTAAATGTTAAAAATGATGATGAAATAGCTGCTTTAATTGACAAAGTGAAGAATGATTGTGGAAGATTAGACGTTGTGGTTTGTAGTGCATTTACAACACCTCCAGATTTGAATGATAGTTCGTTCAGAGATGACTTCTGGAAGCAAGGGGCAGAAATGTGGAATGCATGTCATGATGTTGGGTTGCGAGGAACATACATGACTTGTTGTGAGAGTGTACCTCTCATGATTGATACTGCAAAGAATTATAATACTCGTCCACTTATTGCGGTAATTTCAAGCTTTGGCGGAAAGAGTTATACATTCAACGTCGCATATGGCGTTGGTAAAGCTGGATGCGATAGATTAGCATCTGACATGGCAGTACAGCTATCGAAACACAATATCGATACGGTGTCATTGTATCCTGGTCTTGTTAAAACAGAAGGCAATTTAGAAATGGAGAAAAGAGGTGAATGGGCTGCGGCGTCGGGAGGATTGGACTTGAATATGGGAGAAACACCACAGTTTACAGGGAGAGCACTCGCTACCTTGCTATCAAAACCAGATTTGACTTCGAAATCGAGTGGAGATGTTGTTGTTGTAGCAGAGCTTGCAAAAGAGTTGGGCTTTACCGATTCAGATGGAAGAATTCCTCCAAGTATTAGAAATCTCAAGTTTATACTTCCGAGCTTTG
>Ga0075437_11851_pt1 | contig 10332 bp, 5 predicted proteins | sample MintriMetagenome_FD_74266 | JGI IMG/M metagenome (GOLD analysis project Ga0075437, IMG submission 74266) | Marine eukaryotic communities from Monterey Bay, USA to study complex ecological interactions - Minidiscus trioculatus and... | ecosystem: Environmental > Aquatic > Marine > Unclassified...
TAGTGTTGTGGCGTATGAGGCGGAGTTGAAAGCTAAGAAGTTGGAATATGAAGAAGGTTTGGCAAACTTAGTTGGGGAAGTTAAATTATCACACGGCACAACTTTCGATGCCCTAATTGATGAGCTAGATCGAGGCAATATAGGTTTGGACGACGAGTATGGTCAGGTTATTATGGATACTAGGCGTTGGAATATACTACGCAACTCACCAATTGTGAGCTATATGCTCTTTGATAAACTGATGAGGTAAGATATGTGAATGAAATGTAATTAATGCTCTATCCAGGTATAATGGTACAATCTGACAATCTCCCTCACTCACTCAGAAAGTTTTATCCTGGTGGCAATCCTGTAACACTTGATGTTTTAGCCGGGGTAACTAAAGAGGATGATCAGACTTTGATAGGCAAAGGACCACAGATCAATCTCTACCTTGAAGAGCATGAGACGCGTGGCCAAATCCTCTGTGTGGTGGTTCTGCAAGATCATCTATCTAAGAATTACTTTGAGATCCAGAGAAAAAGTTTGAATGGTGACGAAACTGCATTTTACAATTACAAGAACAATTCCTTTGTTAGAGTCATGAGTGAGGAACCTACAGAAGGAGACCTTCCTTACATGGAATTTGGGGCTAACAATACAACTTACACATTATATGAAGCTGACAAGGCAACATCAGTGGAGACGGATGTCATCAGAATGACCAACTACCTCTTTGCTATACTAGATGAGGTGCTTCGGGATGCTATTGATATTGTACAGTCAATATTATTAGGGCGATGTGATCCATGTGATGCACCAAAACAAGTATTTAACTATGCATCAATTCTCATGTTAACCGACGAAGAACGAAACAGAATTAACGAGAACCTACTGTTGCAAGAGAGTCGTGACAATGAACAACATCGTGCGGTTGTTTCAGTTAACCATCACCCTTGTGATTCAGTTGATGGAGGACATATCAATGCAGGTAATTCTGGATATACATCTCATAATGATGCAGATAACAAGTTCGGAAATTGTAGTAATGACAAACAATACAGTCATCAGGATTCGATGCGCATTCATACAATGGGGCTTCAATTCAACCCCCCTTCCAGTGAAACCCCCTCCAGTAAAACAACTTCTCCTGGAGATAACCTTACCTTGATGCACGGCTATGAGAATATGAAAGAATGTTTCAGCTTAACAGGGCACTTTTACAATCATGACAAAGTAATGAAATTTGGCAAACCAAAGAAGAATTCCAAGATCAAATTTGGAGGCATGTGCCATTCTCATATTCAGCCACCAGGATCACAAGTTAATGGTTTAGAACATCTCGTGTCGCGACAACTAGGACAAGGTCAAGACTCTTTCTGCCGTGTCTTCTACTCACTCAGGACATTTCTTCCATATCGTGATAAATTACAAGATCATATCGACAACTTATCTACAGAGGTAACCACGAACACCTACACATATGGACAGTCCAACTATAATAATATAATTGATCTATGCTCTGATCAAAAGCGTGGCACAGGTCAAGGATGTACTTCAAAGTCTATGACGATGCCGCCCAAACACAATCGCAAACCTATAAAGATGAAGAGGGATAATAAGAAGAGTGCAAAGAAGAATAACGAAAAAATATTGAAGTTAGAGACAGATTTGTTCCCAAATGGGGGTTGCACCGATTGCTGCATCCCACGTCGAGAAGCAGTGATAAGCATGCCTAATCCATCTACTTACATCGACGAGGTTTCACAGCACATCACTGTAGCAAGATGTGCATATGATAATAATTCTACATTTAAGGTGATTGAAAAGAAAAGTGGGAAAGTGACTAACGTTGGACCACGTGTTTTTGAGGATAGTGAAACTCGCGAATGGTGTCTATGTCAACCTTGGAAATACTGTGAAGATGCGTATAAGAATGATGGCGTTACCAAGAACAAGTTTCTCAAACACATTATCAATCCAGATAATCCAGATACACTCATTCTTCATTCCTTATCAAAAAATACCAGCTCTTTGTTGGAGAATCTTCTTATTCTCCAATCAAATGGCACTACTGAAGACCACGTATTGAAACCTATGACGATACGGGGAACTGGTGGAGCATTGAATAATGCGGGGTCAAATGGCAAGTCAATTACAAAAGAGAATAAATCTGATGCAACCTGTGAACTAAGCACTCATGGTAAACCAAGTTGTAAGCAGTGTGCTGCTCTGCAGTTGAATTGCCTCAAACAAAGGTATATGGATGTCTTCTTTAGGGATCATTATATTGGAGGGTTCTATGTCAAAAAAGTTACCACACAGAGATACTCCATTCAAGATGCAAAGGATGAGTTGGATAAATTCTCACAACTGCTGGAAAAACTGCACAATAAAGATCCGAATTTATTTCCAAAGGAGGTAACTCCAGGTATGAAGAATGAGCTCACCGCCATGAGGGCTGTTAGCTTCTGGTATGAATTGGAGCCAGTGTTTCCAGACCTTCATCTTTATTGGCAAGGGCAAGAGTCAGACAACCCACGTCCATGGGATCTCTTAGAAATGAATGCTGCAAATGACTTCCGAGTGCCTCACTATGAATGCCCTGCCGAAACGCTCAATGATGTAGTTGGTATTGATGCAGAGTTTGCAGATTTAAATAGTCTGCTGGAGATTAGTCGTAGTCTGGGGCGATATGACTTCCTCACTGGAGAAGCTGTTTCACGACTTGGTTGGGAATCAAGTGAGGGGGCGGCGGACCTCCCTGCTGGCCTTGCATTTCTCGAACCATCCACTAGAGGAAAAATGACTTGGGAAGCTATAGTTGGAGCAATGATACATTCGGCTGGTGCGACCGTCTTAAAGGCAACAGTAAAAGAACTTATGGAGGAAACAAAGGCAGGTTTGACATTGTCTACATGTACTAAGGTGCTATCAGAGTTAGTAGGTATATCAGTGGTTGATCTTATTGAGGAGCATAACTTGATGAATTCAATCTCAAAGCCTGTCCATCCATACAGTTTGAAGCATGAAGTTCCATGCTATTTGTGCCAAGTGGCGACAAAATCATTTGATGAGGATCTTCATCTATCAAAGTTAAATTCTCATGGTAAATTTGCAAACAGATATGGAGGAGCATACTTCTGTTCCGATACTGGTATGAAAATGGCTGCTCAATCAATTATCATTACCATTACCAATTCTAGTCATCTCCTTACTCTCCTGGACTTGAGTAATTCGAATTTGACTGATTTGTACCCTGGATCGGATGCTTGGAACGCCTTCGTAGCCGATGTCCAAAGGTTGCAATGGCCCAACAATACATTTGTACATAAGCTCTTTCGTGGCACTATCAAAACACAAAACAGTTACGTGACCTTTATTGAAAGTTTGGCTGATAATATCAATAAGGTAAAGCACTTCATGGAAACGAAGAGCAAGAAGAATAAGATCAATTATGAAACAAATAGAAATAGATGTCTTACTGAAATCATCGGGATATTTACAATCACACCCTTCCAAGCACAAGTTATAATGCGCTCGATAGAAATGTGTATGCATGAACCATTCGGAGAAGTGAATCACATTGTTGGTGGCTCAGGGAGCAAAGATTGTGCAAAACTATTAGGCAAGGACATGAATAAAAAGAAAAGTGACGTCCATAGCATCGCAAGCGATTTATTATCATACCTTAACGAGAGGAAATGGGAACAATATGAACTTGACATTCTGGGATTGGTTTGGAATTCACGTCTGGGTTGTCTTCAACATAGGTACGGCATTGGCAAAAAACTTGACCTATCTGATGTTGAGCACACTCTCTGCATGGTATATAAAATGTACAAGAACGTAGGAGCAAGTAGGAATACTAGTTTAAAGATGCGGTTTGCAAATGAAAGGTACTTCCCAATAAAGCTCAAGGGAGACAAGATTGCAATTGATCAAGATTTCATGCAATATTTGAAAGATACTCAAGATAGAGTCATAAAGGCATACACTATTCTGCTGCAGAAGCACAACTGTAAACACTCAAAACTGCATGAGATTTTCCGTATAAACTTTGCTAAGTTGTACCCACACGGCACCCAGGTCTCGAAGGAATTTGAAGATCCAAATGATGGTAACAAGAAACTATTTTCTGGTGTAATTGTATCCTATGATAAGGAATTGGCATTATACAAGGTTGAATATCAAGATGGTGATTCGGAGGAGTTGAATGGTAAGGAGGTTAGTGAAATTCTTGTCAAGGGTGTTGATGATGATGATTCATCAGATGAGGATGTTATTGTTGCCAAGAAGAAGTCCCGTACATCATCCAAGAAATCCAATGATATCCTTTGCAGCTAATTAGTTGACAAACTACCTTGACTCGCAATACTTCTCCATATTGGCTAAAGTATAGTCCTATATTTAGTGTAGTATATCAATGCACGTTAAGGCTATACTAATACTAGAACAAGTAACAGAGGTTGCATAGATAGTTAAATATTTCATTAATATAGTAATTGGACAGGATGAATGCACAGAATTTGAGTAAAGGACTAATTTAAGTATAGATTGTCTAGTTCTTCAACAGTAACATGCGTTTGTAATTGGAAAATGTCTGCAGTATTCACTTCTCATGCACTACAATTGATTTCTTAACTTGCATACATAATCGTATGACTTTTCTAAATCCCAATGCGACTCCTTCAAAGCATGGTATAATTCATTTCTGCTAATCTCACCATCACCACTTCTCGAGAGCTTTGCCTTCAGCTCATCTATGTAAACATCCTGTACTATTTGTACCTTCGAGATTAACCGTTTTTCAAGCGAAGCTTGCGCAAAAATAGATTCTTTGAGTGCATGATGTCTCTTCTTGATCATTACAGCACGACGAATGGTATAATTGGTTGTTAACACAACACCATCATCGTTTCTTGTCTCTACCAACAAATTTGCAATCCATGCAGACTCATCTTCGGACAGTGCCAAATTGGATAGAGTTCCGCCTTTAGTTTTAACTGTTTTGTGAATGGCTAGTTGTGCTTTTCTCTTTAAGATATCATACTTTCCACACAACTGTTGATAATGTTTTCTAGCCTTTGATAACTCTTCTTTTAAGCTATTTAATGTGTCGTCCTTGCAGAAGGAGAGGTTATACTGTTTGGTTAGCAATTCATGCTTTTTCTTTTTTGTTATATCAATTGCAATTGGTCCTTTGATTATAAACATGGTTGTTTTTAATATTACTTATTGCTCTATTCAATAGGTTGATGACCTCTACATAGCACAGCACTGCAGCTAACGGATGTAGGAAGTTGATATGATTGATGTAGTATACGTATGCACAAAATACAATTGTCCCACAGTACACAAGGACTCCCATACATCCGTTGCATTTTGTAAAATTCAGTTGCAAACATATAGTAGGATAGTAGATTTAATGTTATATCGATGTACTATTGGTACTACTACACAGGAAAGATATGATGACTGAACATAGTGCACAATCAATAATCCTTCCGTTTCAGTTATTACCAGCAAAGATAGAAGGAATAAATGAAGGATGGGCGGAGAAGAATAAATTTAAGATGTATCAAGTGAATTCCACTTTGGCCACCAAAAAGCTTATCGATGTTATAAAAGCTGGAAGAGATATGCACAATAGTATAGCTACTGTGGTATTAGAGAAATTTACTGAACGTATGAGGAAATTAGCTGTAGAACTTGGTCTTACAAATGAAGCTGGTGAACAGATCAAAACCTTGGACCAATTGATGGACAGATTTCTTGATCGCCACAAGGGAGATAATGTAAACGTTTATTTAAAGAGGGCTATTGCTGTTGTGGCAACCATCAAGGGAAATAAAGGTCGACGTGATTGGATTGTAAATGCTATTAAAGCAATTGGAAGAAGTCATGGTTGGTTATTCGTTCAAGAAAAAAATAAAAAGAGGGAGTGCAGCATCGAACAAATAGCTCAGAGAGTGTTGAATGATAAATACTTGCAGAGAATTCGCCGCACTATTCGTAAATTTCAGCATGAAATTTTCTTTAGAAAGAAAGATATTCCTAGAAGTGATAGTCGATGGTTAAAATTTGGGGATATTGAATATTTACTTTTGAAAAAAGACGCATGCAAAGACGATTCCTCGTTTACGCAGACTATTGATAAAATGGCAGAATCAAAATCATATGAAGAGATAATGGAAGAGATTGGAGAGAAAGTTAAAAAATGCCTTGATGGCGAGGTAAGTACTTCTTGTGTGTGTGTTTTTACTATAATATATATACATCATTCATACTCCTTAACCTCACATAAATATATATACACATATATAATTTCAGGCAACTACGGCACCTATGCATGACAGCAGCTCAGTTGAGGGCAAGACGGGCTTTGTCGAGAGCAAGAGGGATGATGGCAATAAGGATGATGGCAATAAGGATGATGGCAAGGATATGTCCTGGTTGGATAAATGTACAGATACTTTATTCGACGAACAGAATCAGAATAGTGATAGATCGGAGAATAGTGATAGTGATAGTGACAATAGTAGCGAGGAGGAGAGTGTTAGTGGCGATAGTAGCGAGGAGGAGAGTGTTAGTGACGATAGTAGCGAGGAGGAGAGTGATAGTGATAGTGAGGAGGAGGACAGAGATAGTGACAATATTGAACGTATTGATGCCAATGCTAAAGAAGTTGAGACATTCGAATGTTGGCGTAAGACATATAGTGATGACGTAAGACATAATGGAATGTTGTGGATTGGGAAGCCATATCCACACTGGACAGGAGGCAAGGGCGGAATTATGGCAAATTACTATATAGACCATATTGGTCGTGTGTGGCCCAATTACACATTCTTCAAGAGAGCAACGACAAAAGAAGGGATAGTGGAGGACACGGATCCCTTCCCTAGTGATTGGTATCAATTGATTCAAACTGGAAAATATGAGGAATGGGGCCTTTCATTAAAAGACGAAAGGAATTGTCCAATGTTTGCATACGATGATAAAAGCGGTTGTTTCCGTGCAACGAGCGACTTACAACGGAAAAGGCATTGGAGAATAAACTTTAGGAATATATCACGAATTTCGAATGTGCAAGATGCAAAGCCTCCAGTACCTCCACCCAAGAAGAGGACGAAGAAGAAAACACCCAAGCAAAAAGTGATCTCGAGGAGGCACCTTAAGAGGGGATTAAACCAGTCTATGGAAAAGGATGGTGCCACTGACCACTTCAATTCTAGTCCTCAGGCTGCGGTTGTATCTGATTCTCCAGGTAACCGAAAGAAGGCCAAGATAGATGATGATGATCCTGAAGTTGAACAGCATGATTCTCTTGCAAAACATTGCGAACATCCTTCTCCTCAGTGCAAGAGCAAGTCTGCAGCGGCGGCCGAAGAGACTGCGGAAAAGAAGAAATCAAAGAAGAAGAAGAAAAGGCCAGCCCTCGTCGAAGCTGTCGATGCTGAACCTACTGTGAAGAAGCCACGCATGTCATCTGATGGGAAGGGAGAGGAGGACTCCAAGGCTAACTCTACGGGTAGATTACCAGAGGGAATTTGGGAAGTTGAGGCTGGACAACAAACAGAAACGAGTAGAAACTCTCAAGCCAAGAAGAAACAGAAGAAGGAGGAGCCAATGACCAGATTACCAGAGGGAACGACAGTTGCCCAGTATTGGTATTTACGAAGTTTACCAAACAAGAAGAATTTCGAAAGGTGGGTGTGGCTTCCTGGGACTGTTACTACAACGTCCGATATAGAGGCTACAAAAGATGAAGAAGGTAGAGATCAAGAAGGTTTTAACACTCGCATTAAGTGGGATACTATTAAATTGGATGGTAGACTTGTGTATGAAGGTGACACTTGTGATGAAACCTTGTTAATGAAGGACCACCTAAAGGAGTTCACCGAAGTTGATCTTTTTCAGAATGAAGATAATTGGGTACATGGATCGTTTGCGAATAAAGTATTGAAATGGCAGAATGACGGAGGGTTAAAAGGTTTGGATAAAACCAAGTGTGAATTTGTTGAGGATGAAGCAGAGGAGGAAGTTGCAGCTGTTGACGAGAGTAAGGAGACGGTTGTATCAGAGAAGAAGAGTGTGGCAGAGAAGGCTAAGACTCAACCTTTGAAAATGAATGAACCTGCCAATCAGAAGTCTGACAAGGCAGAGAAGTCAAAGTCGCAGGAACAGGCTGATAGCAGTGCCAATGGAAAGAATGAGATCCCACCCTTGAAACATAATCTTGACCCTTACGAGTCATGGAGTGATGCATGGAAGAAGATGCGTGATAGTGGATGGACGTGGAAGGCTGGATCAGGTCTTACGGATTACTATTTCATCAAGCCGGGATGTAAAATCAAGGGAGGTATCAAAGATCAAGATTACTTTGAATCTGAAAGTGATGCTAAGGCGTATGCTACTAAGAATTATGGTTGGAAGGGTGAGATAGCTGTCAAGGAAGAGAAGGTATCTGGTAGTAGGACCAAGGTAAAAGATGCCGCAGCCACCAATAACTCTAGCAAGAAGAAGAAGAGCAAGTCGAGTAGTGATGATGCACCTCCTTCATTAACCAAGAAGAAGAAGAACAAAGAGCATGCTGGTTCGGCCAAGAAGAAAGATTTGGGTGATGTAAATAGGAATAGCAAGGATGCTGCAGCTGTTGAGGAGAGTAAGGAGACGGTTGTATCAGAGAAGAAGAGTGTGGCAGAGAAGGCTAAGACTCAACCTGTGAAAATGAATGAACCTGCCGATGTAAAGGAAGCCGCTTCTTCGAATGAGGTCTGTAGCTATATGTCGTATGATTGTCGTGTCTTGCCATCTTACATATAAGTGTTGCTGTGTTGTATGATTGTTGTGTTTTCATTTCACATGTGCTATGCTGTGTTACATGATTGTTGTTGTGTCATGTGCGATGTACTTGTATTGTTTTGTGGGCCTTATACCACTCTCACCTATATTTGCCAAACATTTTTTCTTACTCTTCATATAATAACTTGTCTCCCAAGGTGACTGATTTGATGGAGGATTGTGATACTGTAAGTGATTGTTGTTCTGTGCACTCTATCCCCACTTATTTGCCTTATACCAACACTCTCTTCACATCCACCATAATTTATAATACGAACACATGCATACCGAACAATATAGAATCGAAGTAAGAGGAAGGAAAGAAGAGTGAGTACTTTTTTTAATTTGTTGTGTTACTTTCTACGCTTTTGTTGCAACCATCCAACACAACAAACCAACCCACCTTTGTTTCATCATACAACCATTTCATGACTTACCAAACACCAACTTTCGATATCAATTGTCAAAAATTATATCACTAACTTGTCTCCCAAGGTGACTGATTTGATGGAGGATTGTGATACTGTGAGTGATTGTTGTTCTGTGCACTCTATCCCCACTTATTTGCCTTATACCAACACTCTCTTCACATCCACCATAATTTATAATACGAACACATGCATACCGAACAATATAGAATCGAAGTAAGAGGAAGGAAAGAAGAGTGAGTACTTTTTTTAATTTGTTGTGTTACTTTCGACGCTTTTGTTGCAACCATCCAACACAACAAACCAACCCACCTTTGTTTCATCATACAACCATTCAACATAATATTAATATTGTGCAGGCAAGAGATGCAAGAGAGATGTAGAATATAAATGAATCTATCCTTATTAACTATGCGAGATGTTGTGGTGTAGAGCAGGAGAGAGTGATTAAATGCCCTTGCAACAGTTGATTATATGTGCCGATGATGTGATGTTAATGTGGGTATTGTTTAGTAGAGTAGGCAGGAGTGATTTATTGCAAAAGTATACACTGCTTCGCCATGCAATATATAATTAATTGCAACATTAATTATTAATGCCACAATTTGTAAGATTTTCACAAAAATAGTAGGCCTCGGTTTGAATATGATAGTAATTATATTTTGAGAATATCTTGCAAATGAGATACGTTTACTAGATATTCATGTTAATGTTTATAGATATTCATGTAATGTTTATGGGAATTCCTGTAAATAATGGATTACTAACAGGATCCTGTTCGTAATCCATTAGGGCGAAGAGCTGATTTTGAGATGTTAGTAATTCATATCGCCAAAAAGGTGGTTTTGTAAGTAATCTGTTAGTAATAAGCCCCTTTTGGCGATAAATTTTGTGATTTTTGTGTAAAACAAGCAAATTTGTAGGAATTCCTGTAAAACGGGCAATTTCACCGAGAATCGAACACCTCTATGTAAGTAATTGGGATTTTGGATTAATTAGATTACTAACATCTCGGCAACAGTGTTCTTCATATTCCAACTTCTTAGCTTTCAACTCCGCCTCATACGCCACAACACTA
>Ga0075437_14640_pt1 | contig 10332 bp, 6 predicted proteins | sample MintriMetagenome_FD_74266 | JGI IMG/M metagenome (GOLD analysis project Ga0075437, IMG submission 74266) | Marine eukaryotic communities from Monterey Bay, USA to study complex ecological interactions - Minidiscus trioculatus and... | ecosystem: Environmental > Aquatic > Marine > Unclassified...
TGTTGTTGAAATGGCAGGCACGAGTATAACAGCATTCACCAAAATCTCTCGGAGTGCATCATCGCCAATAAGTGTATGTAATACCTTCATTAATGATGATGATCGTGCATATGATGTGAGTGTATTTGGATGTAAACAATGTATACCTGGTGCCATGTTTGGACATCCTCGGAGTAATTGATTATTTTGATTTGTGTTGGAGTTTAGATTGTTATTATGGGAAGAGGAGTATGTCTCGCCACTGCCAAGTGTATACCCTGTTGATAATAGATTTTGTTCTAATAGCCAATTGTTGTTGTTGTTATTGATGGTGGTGTTCGTTGCGGTAGACGAGGGTGTGCCAACTTGAGATGTATCCCTATTTGACTTTTGTCTCCGCCTTCGTCTATAAACGATTTGCTGCTCCTTCTTTCCTACACACTTATTCCTGCTGCCCTTAAACATTGCAGATGACTTAGTACTACGATGTCGATGTGTACGACGAACTAATGTACAAACAGCTCCATCGACTATAGTTGCAAGTGATTCCTGTGGTGAGGATAGTGTTAACAATAAATTGTTATTGCTTTTTGAATGATTGGAGTTTGTACTGCTCTTTTGATATACATTCTTGACTGCTGCTAATGATACTGGATCTGTTACTTTTTCAGCTATATTTGATGTTGTTGAAATAGTTTGATGAACATTTGGGGCTGTATGCTGATCATAATGACTATCACCCAACACATCATGTGAACTTTCCTGATTCTGTTTCTCAATTTGCTTACATTTGTTCATAGTTGTAATGAGTGATGATGTAAATGGTGCAATTATTATTCTTGCCATCATCTGATAATACAACCAATTATCCTTATTGCTATTGTTTGTATTATTTGATTGGTTGCTGCTCTTTCGTCTCCTTCTTCTCCTTTTACGCCTTTTGCTTTTTGTTGATGCATCAGATTCTGGAGATTGCATATCGATATCTTTACCATAACCCGACCTCATTGTATCATTACCATTCTTATTGTTATCACAAGATATACCACGATGATCTGATTTCCTCTTTCGTTTCCTTGGCCTGTTGATACTTTTAGATGCATCAACTTTCTGCCGCTTCTGACCACTAACACGATGTTGCAACTCTTCATTCCTAGCCCTCATTAACATATCATATGAACTACTATTATTATCATTTTGTTGCTGTTTAGTGCAACTTCCAGATCGTAGAGCAAGATATCGAGGTAATAGAAATCCCTCCAATCCACATATTATAACATTATTATTGTTTGCAATAGATGCACCATATTGATAATTTTGATGTGAAGTAAGATTTTGCATACCCAATGCTCTTTGTACAACTGTTGGTATACCACCACCATCATCAGTGATAGTAGTGTTACTCATAGTATTATTACTAACGGTATTTATAATGCTGTTACGGCCCTTTGTCTATAGTTGCCACTACTTTAAAGCAGTAGCTGAGTGTTGAGTAGTATAGTTAAGCTTTAGGTAGGTACCGTTTAATAGATTCATACTAAGTATCGACCGATTGGGAAGAAGTCAATAAGAATAAGAGCAAGGCAAACCTTATCTACAGAAGTAAAGTATTTCCTTCCTTATCATGACTAGCAATAGAAATATTACTACTAGTAGTAACTTTAGAACAAAACATTTCAAATGTTTTCTATTGGTGTCAATGGACATATTTCGGGTTTATGATTATGAATTAGTTATCTTTCACCGCTTTATCGACGACGTCTCTCAATGGCAAGTCTTCCTGTAATAAAAGAATCTATATACGAAGCTGTGTCAAGTTTCCCTCCCATGCATGTTGGAATACAAGTGCTAGGTACTGAACAAGCAGCAAGACTCTCCAGCACCTCGTCATTCGACCCCGTGTGTATTGTCAAGTTTTGACGTAACCGCATTGGTAATATAACTTTCGCCGCTGTTGCAACTAGAGGAAACACCGCCATTGGGTTGCACAAATGTATTGATTGTAATTGGACAGGGAAGTGATTCTCTCCGGATCTGATCATAACTGGCGGGGGATTGACATTATTATGAAGGGGGTCATATGAGTGTTTACGACAAAGGGAGTGCAAATATGGAGAGATTCAAGCATTAATATAATAATAATACACACCTAAACCTCTTCTAGGATGAAAATGCCGGAGCCTCATATCTTTGTCATTTCCAAGTAGTATAAAACCTTTCTTTCTAACACTGGGGAAGTTCTCTACTGCAACATGTATCAAATACCACCACACCTGAAGGCACTGTGTGAAATCACAGGGATATATATCAATATCAATAAGACGATTCAATCAATGATTTGCAAAGAACTAGACATATTGTCATGTGGCATCATGTTTTCTATTCTTACCTCATCTACTTGTTGCTCTCCCATTAATGCATTATTTACATAGATTATTGCTCGACCCTTTTCATCTAATACTGGTAGTAGAATAAGAAACCCTTTTCTTATATCTTCTATTCGATCACTCATTGATCCTATATGAGCAAACATTGACATGAGAGAAAAGCATTATAAGATATGCACATAAGATATGCACATAAGATATGACATAAGATATGAACATAAGATATGCACGTATACTGCTCAAAGGACATATATGTTGTTACGTACCATGTAATCCAAGGGGCTGAATGTATTTATCACCAAATAACTTGTGCCGATTCTCCCAATACCGTAGCAATCTCTGCAGTGCAAGCTGATAATAATTCATAATAAAATGAATATGAGAATGAGAACATTATTGCATACCGCGGACTATCATGTCTAGAACACTGTGTACTCACATCAATATTGAACTTTTCAACATATAAGAATCCAAGGAGATGATTATCATTGACTAATTCCGCATTAACTAGTTGTGCATAGTGTTGTGCATAGACGAGTGATGATTTCATATCATACGGTATGGCATCCAACTTCTCTTTGAGTTGTTGCAAAGAGACACCGACAAATTGGACGGGTAAAGGAATATCCATCTCATTATCATCATCTTTTCCATCATTAGCTTGGTTAGAATTTGCAAATGGTTTGAATGAAGTACTACCACCGCCGTCATCAGTTGTTGTTGTCGTCATTATTTCTTTACGATGCTGATTTGTTGCAACTAATTTTGTATGTTGGTAGAGAGGTATGGGTTTGTTATTTTGCTAGAGCTAGATATCGAATGCCCTCATCATGCAGAGTATGCTAGGCTCTATGACCGCATATCACAGTCCTGTCCATTGTCAATGTGCCGGCGGTCGGCGATGTATTCGTAGTATGTCCCCTGTGTTCATCATGGCGTGAGTTGTGAATTGTGAAATGTGAATTGATGAGTTTTCAACATGAAACTCCTGCAAAGGGAAAGATGACCTCCGATACAAGACCGCCACCAATTGAAAGCTACTCATACGTCCTGCCTAGCTATGTAGATAGAGTGTTGTAAAGAAAGTGATAGACCTGACTACTGGGGTTAGGGCAGTGTCTTGCTAAGTTGTTTAGTTTACTTTTGTTTGATAGCTATGACTTGACTATGTGAATAGCATCCATCTGTCAGGCCGCTAAAGCTATAAATATCGTAACTAAACTGTTACACGATACATGCTTCTTAGGCAAACATTTCTTTTACAGGTTATTCATCAAACTAGACAATTCAGGAGGTAGTACACACTACAGAGTCAAACAACAATACAGGAGCGGTGTCTATGTAAACCTCCTTCTTTTGCAAATATAAGCTCAATCTTTCCTCTCGGTCTCTACATAATGGACTGAGTCAAATCGCTTCTCCCTCTCAGATAAGACTCTTCAGTGGGCGCTGGGGATACAGGAGGATCTGTTGGTTGTGGAGTCTCTCTGTCTGTAGGCTCGGGGGTCGGGTCGGGCTAAATGAAATAAGTTAGAGAAGAAGCAAAAAGTTAGACCACATGATATGTACAATTCACAGTTCATGAATATATTGATATTGATTGCTCACCGTGGGATCTGGGGTCGGATCTGGTGTAGGTTCCGGTGTTGGATCAGGCTAATTAGAATCCAATAGAGGCAAGAATTACGATAAGTTAGACAAAGATGAACAACATTTCAAAGATATTTGAAAGTATTAACCGGTATCCTTTTTTGAGCACATGATTTGTGCATGACAATCACAACTTGATATCACGTACCGTCGGTTCCGGTGTTGGATCAGGCTATTTAGAATACAATAGAGGCAAGGAACGATAAGTTAGACATAGTTGAACAACATTTCAAAGATATACACGAGAAAGTATCAACCGGTATCCTTTTTCAAGACATATAATATGAAATGAATGAGCTTACCATGGGCTCAGGTGTTGGGGAAGGAGTTGGTTCGGGCTAAATGGAATACAGAGGCAAGTCGAAAGTTAGACAAGAAGTGTGTGATGATATGTGTAAGACAATCAGAACTTGTTCACTTACCGTAGGTTGAGGAGTTGGCTCGGGCTAAATGGAATAGAGAGACAAGGATGAAAGTTAGATAAGAAGTGATGTAATGATATATGTAAGACAATGAGAACTTGTAAACTTACCGTAGGTTGAGGAGTCTCTCGATCAGTTGGAGAAGGGGTGGGATTGGGCTATGAGAAACGATTTAAAGTTAGTATACGAAGAATGATGATAAGGCACTTGACTTGTATCACTTACCGTCGGCTCCGGTGTTTCTCTGTCAGTTGGAGCGGGTGAAATTGGTGCGGGAGATGGTTTTTCAGTCGGAGGACGCTATGGTGAGAGATTAAGATAAGTATGAGTCTAGACATTTACTTGCAAGGCATATCACATCTTCTCCTATTGGAAAACTTACCGTAACTATCCTTTCAACTGGCTGGGGTGTGATAGGAGCTGGAGTAACTGGCATTGGGGACGGTTGATCCGTCGTTGGTGTTTCAACAGGAGACATCGTAGGACTGACGGTGGAGATCTTGTCGACACAAGTCTTGTATGTTTGTGTTCCCTCAAATGTCAAATCACACTTGCCACATTCTACAAAGCCACCATGTGCACAGTCTCTATCACTTTCACACTTAAGACCACAACTATTAGTAGGCTTTGGTGATGGTTTAATGGAAGGAGATACAGTTGGAGAGTCAGTTTTACACGCACCCTTAGATGCGACATTCTCGGGTACTTCATTAGCAGTACAAGCATTTGAATATGTCTTAAAGTCACAGCCACAGACCGGATCATAATTGGCTGGACACATCTCGGGGATGCCGGTACAAACTCCAAACCAAATAGCAGCTTTGGTTAAACAAGTGCCAGTCTCGAGGAGGCAGAACTGACCACTACGGCACGGGATCCTCGGATCATCTCCCGCTGTCAACTGGCAACTAACAGGTGATGGTGGTAGCGTTGGGTTCTTCGTTGGTTGCTTCGTCGGCCGTCGTGTCGGCCTCCTTGACGGCCGCCTAGTTGGATTCCTTTGAATGAGCAAAGAGAGGAGTTAGAAGTAGAAGAAAGAATAGTTAGACAAAGTGAGGTTTTGGCGAGAGACAAACTGAAGACGTAGTGAGCTTACTTCGTTGGGTGACGAGTGGGCCGCCTTAACAGAACAAGAGGAGTCAGTTTAAGATGATGATGGAAGTACACAAGCATGTTAGTGAGCTGATATTAAGAGATGACAAATTTGAACACATCTTATGAACAAAAAATTAGGATACCAAAACGATATTGACAAGGTATCCTCAGGTGATTATATGATATGTGCACAAGTTGTCATTGATTTGACTTACCTGGTGGGGTGCCTCGTCGGGCGTCTTGTCGTTGGTCTTCTAGAAGGGAATGGGGTAGTAGGGGCGTAGCTTGGACTCTCCGTAATGACCGAGAATGGTCTAAAGTTGGGAAAGGCAGAACATCGATCAACTGGGGCACCAGCCGCTAACAATGATGCGCTGTTCTGAACATAACCTCCTTGATTGAGAGGGAAGAAGAACTGACTAACACGAGTAGCAGCACCATTGCTGTTAGCACCTGTAAATGGAACTTCTGGCCAACCAGTATAGACATTGTTGTTGGGTCTACCGGTCTTTGCAAAGCTTGCAAATCGGCTTTGCAATTCATCGGTTACGCCCAACTCTGAATCCGTGGGTTCATCATAGTCAGTGTCTTCATACCACCATTGGGTAGAAGTCTCATTGTAGGTTCCAAGACTGTGAATTAGAAGAGATAAGGAGGGATGTATTTTAGCATTCGAAGAAGATAACAAGTCTATTAGGCACCTCCTCTTAGAAAGAACTTACAGCATGATCATATCACTTCCAAATGTTGCCCATTCCGATCCATCCGTGTTATCAAACTCATCGAATAGTCCTCGTAGAGTGACGGAATCATAACTTGTAAGGGCTCCAAACTGATATAGGTAAACACTGCCGCCAACCAAACCAAGACCATTGGCCATGTATGATGCGAATTGCCTTGATGGGCAGAAACTCGTCATATCGCCTTGATATTGAGATTGGGCATTCATAAGGCTGCCACCGTAATTATTAGGAGAGTAAATATTCTTCAAGGCATTCACATTTCGTCCAGGCCAATCGGCTTGGATAGAGAGATGAAACTCCGTCAAGTTAGTTGCCACACCACTACCAAATGGAGATGGAGGCACAAGTTTCTCATCTGCATAGGTTGTACTACCGACAATCATCTGTGATGGGATAATGTTCTCGGAATCACGAAACAACTCACGCGGCCAGTCAGGTAAGACCGTCTTATCCAAGATGGCTAATCCCATGTATCTTGCTGTTGCAATTTCCGATGCGGGATAGAGCTCTGGATCAGACAACTCTTCTACCGAAGCAGCATCATAATCATCAAGGATATCTAATGTAATATCATATCCTTCATTGCCTGGAAGTAATCCATGTCCACCGGGACGGTTATTACCAGCAAGACATTCACCACTTGACATAATGGCACGATGGAATAATCCTTCGGCGGAAGGGTTGACGGAATGATAACATACAGAAGCACTTCCATCGCCCAATCCGACTAATGTAACATCATTCTTATTACCACCAAAGTATGGGATGAACTTGTATATCCATTCGAGGGCAACGACTAGATTGAGTGGAGAGGAATGAACATGATTAGTGAAATGAACATCTCATGTGCACTAATAACACATCTCTCATAAACTAATACGTACTCTGATCATCTACTCCATTCATGCCATTACTCCCCTCATCATCCGTAGCCATGAAACCAAACACACCTAATCGATAATTAATACTAATTACCATCACGTTCTCCTCTCGTGCTAGATTATGACCCCAACTGGGTGGCTGTGGAGCACCCTGAACATTAAATCCATTCCCAATTAATACCATTACACTTAATTCTGATTGTGGATTAGTACCCTTGGGTCGCCATATGTTTAAATATAAACAATCTTCACTCTGTTCTTGATCTTGATAGAACGGCATATTGTCTATAGCTTGATAACAGTATGGTCCAAAGTTTGTAGCATCAATGTATGGTGCACCAGTTGATCCATTAGCTTGACGTACGCCTGGTTGATAGGTATAATCATCTTGTGTAGTAGATGTACGTGATTTTGAGAAGCGAGATGGTATGATACCAAATTGCAATCCTAAAAAGGCATCAACATTATTATTACCATTGGAATTTGCAAATCGTGGATCTTCATTGGTACCGATTACTAATCCTAGGGGTGTATCGACTGCTACATTCCCGACTGTTGAGGAGGTGGTAGCATCAGATGTTGCTGCTGCAAATGAGGAAGTATCCAATTGATAATGTGCAAGGTTGGGGGTAGCGGCAGCAACAGCGGTAGTTGCTGTTGCAAAAACTGCAACATTCAGCAGTAGAGTTCTCATTATTGTTTGATTTAGTTTGTTATATTTCTGGATGACTATCTAAGATCTGTCGTAGGTTGTTTATTTGATCTTTTGTGCAGTTATTATATTTTGTGATATCTTTTTAGGATGTATCGATCGTAACAAGACGGTTTAGTCAGGCCTCGTCAACTATCTTGCCTTTATGCTCGATTATTATATCCTGTGTTGAGTATCAGTGATAGGCCGCCGCTGGTTTTTATTGCCACTTGCCGCTCTTGCTTCTTTTTACTACTCTTTATGTCTTAAAAAGATACCAAAAGATACCTATTTATTCCAAAATGTATGTAAGCGATCGAGCGAGCCGAGAGGAAAGAGGTCGATCCTTACATAGTTACAAATATTATGAGAGTAGATAAGTACCTACCTGTCTTTGTGGGAAACAAAGTAGGCAACAAGCAACCAATACAATGAATAGCCGTATGTGTAAATCTCTTCGGCTCTATCAATCGGCAGGGTCCCCATTGCTAGTAGTATGCATGGTATATATCCACTTATTTGTAATGAGGAGAGTTTAATCAATTATAGAGAGAATACACAAATGACGAACAAATAGTAGTATAAAGCCACAGATAGACAGGGAATAAAGTATAAAGTCAGTAGATAATATAATTATGTTGAGGAGATAGAATCCAACAATTGAGACAGTGAACAATTTTGACGAACAGCAACTCATATTTGTGTTTAGTAGTAGTACTGGAAGCTTTCAATAGCAGGGAAAAGAGAGGTCCGTGTCTATATACATTATAAGCAGAATCAAAATACTCGATAGGAGAGAGCAAACATCAAAAGACACAAGATGATATCAGATGATGGCAACGGTAGTATTTCATTCAAACCATTTGCAGGAGAATCAGATCATATCGATGAGGATTATGATATAGACATACCAACACCAGCTCCCGTCCAATTTGTCGGTGTCTCTTTGCAACAACTCAAAGCGAAATTAGATTCTACGCCATATGATATGAAATCGTCACTCGTTTATGCACAACAAGTTAGTACAGAATTAGTGAATGATGAGCATCTACTTGGATTCTTATATGCAGAGAAGTTTGATATTGATGTGAGTGTATGTATTTATATATATATGAGTTACGCCCTCGGATAGAGAGAGAGATATATGTATTGTTTTGTATGTTACAATGTTCTTTATCTCATTACTCATTTGCAATTGCAATTCTACTCTCCTATCAGCATGCGCTAAAGAGATTGCTACGATATTGGACGAACCGGCATAAGTTATTCGGTGTTAAATATACACAGCCCCTAACATTATACGGTACGTCGTCCAGAATTGTGTCGTATGTGTGCATATCATGTGTGCATATCTTATGGTCTTATTCTTATTTGTGCATATCTTATGTCTATGTTCTACTGATGCTCATATTATAAAAGGAGCAATGAGTGATCGAATAGAGGATATAAGGAAGGGATACATGATTCTATTACCAGTATTAGATGATAAGGGTCGAGCAATAATCTATGCAAATCCTGCTTTGATGGAGGGTAAAGTAGACGAGGTGAGTGTTTGACTCATATTTATATGTTCATCGTCTAAGCCTACACACGGCTAATAGCTTTTGTTCCACACTATCCTATCTTGATGATATTACTAGACTCTGCAAGTCTGGTGGTATTTGATTCATGTTGCCTTGGAGAATCCCAGTGTGAGGAAGAATGGATTCATTCTGCTGGCGAATATAAAACATAGTAGACTTCGTCACTTCTCTCCCAAACGAACATTAGGTAAGGATATTGTGATTTGATTGATATATTCGTCTTATTTATGATATACTCTCATGAACACTCGTCCTCTCTTCAAGCAATGGTCAAGTCAGGGGGAAACGATTTCCCTGTCCGATTACAATCAATAGAAACATGCAACCCGATGGCCGTGTTTCCTCTAATTGCGCCAGCATTAAAAGCTATGATGTCAATGAAGTTGCGTCAAAATGTGACAATACATACGGGGTCGAGTGATAAGGTGCTGGAGAGTCTTGCTGCTTGTTCAATACCAAATACTTGTTTACCAACAATTATGGGGGGAGTAGTTGATACATCTAGAGAAGCATTCGTCAAAGCAAGGCTTACAATCGAAGGGCAGGAAAGTAATATAATGTCAGATAGTCTCAGTAGTACAAATACAAGTCGAGTAGGCAGTATATCAGATATTAGTATGACTAGTCAAAGTGACATGGAAGCTCAGCCTTTAGGCAGCTCCATCAAGTCAAGCCCCATGTTAATTACATCATGTTCTTCACAAGCTAGTATTCCACAAGCTGGTACCATTCAAAACACTGAAACCAGAACAGAGGAAAGAAAGACAAAGTACAAGAAGCATCCTGGCAGGCATGGTGATCAGCGGATGAACAAGGCCGTCAAAGCTAGACAACAGGATCCCAAATTGTCCTTACTTGCGGCATTATTACAAGGCGGATTCATCTTTCCCCAACTATATAA
>Ga0075437_11633_pt1 | contig 10329 bp, 5 predicted proteins | sample MintriMetagenome_FD_74266 | JGI IMG/M metagenome (GOLD analysis project Ga0075437, IMG submission 74266) | Marine eukaryotic communities from Monterey Bay, USA to study complex ecological interactions - Minidiscus trioculatus and... | ecosystem: Environmental > Aquatic > Marine > Unclassified...
GGACATTGCTTGGACGGTGCATTGCAAATAACACTCAATTGAAAGATGTCTTTCTAAATGGCTGCAATCTGACCAATGAAAAGATGGCATTACTATTTAGGGAATTTGTCAGAAGTGCAACATTAGAAAGAATCTATTTAAGTAGCAATGAGTTCGGTATAGATGGTCTACGGAGTATGATTTCCTTTTTGGAAAACGCTCCGCAACTCAAAGCACTGTGGCTAAGATCGAATGATAATATCAATACAGAATGTTTCGAGCTAGTGATCAGAACATTACACGGGCGGTCAGTAGAGATAGAGAGATTATACTTTGGGGGTTGCAACATTACGGATATATCAGTGCTGAACACATATAACTTACCAAATCTCCGTGATCTCTATCTAACCAGAAACAATATTGGCCGAGAGGGGATTATGACATTATCTAATCTATTACAACAAGAAGGTTCAACTTTGACGAAACTTCATCTAATGGCAACAGGTATGGGAGATGAGGAAGCAGAGATTATCGCATCGTCACTCATACAAAATACCAAACTAGAAGAACTGAATCTATTAGAAAATAACATTACCGAGAGAGGATGTCTAGCATTCTTTAAGTTACTGAATGATGTATCGTCAATTGAGAATACATACAACTCCAATCATACACTAAGAACAGTTAGTATAGCAGAATATGTAACGAGTGACTTGCTTGACAGTATCAGTGAAGCGTGCATTGAGAATCGAACTGGTAGTAATCCCAACTCTATTGGCCGGTTAAAAGTTATCAGAACTCAGCTAAAAAGCCAAAATAGGGAGAAGTACTGCAAGCTGCAGGGTATACAATGTCCAAGTAATATCTTTGCAGATATTGATCCCAATCTTCTGCCCAATATACTCGGATTGATTGGGGAGAGTCATGGTCAGACCGAGCTCTATACTGCTCTAGTACCGATGGCACCTGATCTCTTGTCATACATTGATCGTAAAGCCTTACTTACCGATGAATTATCAAAGACGGCTGATGAGTATGCAAGGATAAAAGCAAAACTAAGCGATTTAAAGAAAAGAATGGCATTACTTGATGAGGGTGATAGTAAACAGGCAGCGATGGCAGCAGCAGCAGAGGCTGAAGACAAAGAGGTGGTGCTTAGCGGCAAGAAGAGGGGAAGGAGTCAAGAAACCAAGATTTGATGTGTTAGAAGAGAAGCTCGTAGAGTCACTCCACCGAGATTGTCGTTGCTAATTATTGGCACGACAGAAAAGAGTAGATAAGGTAGAGAAGTAGAAGAAAATTATGCGCACAAGATGTGCACACAAAATATGACACTTTCTTGCTTACTATCCCCTATGTTCGTGTAAACTACATAAGCCATACTGTTTCTACATTGGTCTGATGCTCATTAAAGTTGGTGGATTGTAGAACTCCATATATGATTGTGGTTGAGACTAAAGTAGGTAGCAGCTAAGCTCAATAATTGAACTCAATAAGATATCTATCTCGCTATGAAGATGTGAAGTATGCGCCTGAGATGAGATATTGTACCGCTTACATAGCTCTCACACGCCAATATACTGAATGATTACATAATTAGAATACATATCACTATATTATAGAGTATCGTAAATATCGGAGGCGTCAGGTTGCAAATCACAATCTTATACACCAAAAGTTCAAACTCACAAAACAAATATAAATTAACATACACCATATCGTAACTATCTGATGAGCTCTTCAAGCAGAGTAACTGATATCGACGTTGGCACACCGCCATATCCTCAAGAATGGGAGACAATTAGAGTTCATTTTCACAACTTTAAATCTGAAATACGAAAGGCCGGTGGTATTCAATCTCAAGAGTTCTCTTGCTGTGGCACAAAGTGGTCCTTTATCTTAAATGTCTTGAATAATCTTGACAATCCTGATGATGTCACTCAAGATAATATTAGTATTTCATTATGGAAAGGTGATATATCTACCGTGTTAAGCGTAGACTATAAAGCTATCATCAAAGATTTAGACGGTAGATATATACTAAATGAGGAATTATCTGATGCAAAGTATGGCGGACAAACACACGGGAGAAGCCTTAGTCATTCGACGCCCATCAAAGTTTCACATCTGATTGACTTGGCAAACAATGTTGATGGTACTTTGACTATTGAATTATCAATGAAATTGCATAATCCACCGTCTTCTGCACGTCCCTGCAAGCCGTTCATCCCAACAAATCCAATGAATAATCTAATGCCAAGCATGTTCAATGATGAAGAGACTGCTGATGTCCTATTTGAGGTTAATCAGGAAGAAGACACACAGTCTACTCGAAAAAGTAAGAAGGCAAAGATATCACCGGTTAGATTCTATGCCCATCGGTGTATTCTCAAACCATGTGCACCAAATCTGGCCGATCTATGTGAAAACTCAGAACGATTATCTCCAATCCCCATCTCGGGTGTCAAGCCAAACATCTTCCATCACCTTCTACACTACACATACGGCGGCAAGGTACCTATTAGTGAATTGAAACAACACGCAAAGGATATCATTAATGCATCAGATATGTACGGGATTACTAATCTAAAGTTAGAGGCGGAAGTTTGGTATACCAAATGCTTGATATTATCTCCCGAGAATGTAATGGAGGAGTTGCATTATGCCGAATCTAAAAACTTGGCATTATTAAAAGAGATGGTAATGGATTATTTAGTTGAGAATTCTACACAGATTATTAATAAGTCATCGTTGGATAATGCACCCGAGTCTTCTAGTCTACTTAGAGACGTGTTAACTGCGATCTCAATGAAGAGTAGGAAGAATGATGATACAGCAACTGCTGCTGAAAGTAGTACAAGTAGTACAGATACTGATAGTGATCATCAAAAGTATAGAACTATGCGGGTTAGTTCACTAAGGAGGATTTTACATGATAAAGGATTGGGAGTAGATGGATCACGAGAGGTATTGGTTGCTGCACTTGAAAAGTCGGATCTGAACGAGGATGAGGATGGGAAGGTATCTGCAGAATAAAGTTACAAACGAGTTGACATGTTTAGCTACAGGTTCTTACTTTCTTCCTTAACTTCTCTGACGTTTGTTACTTCTCACTCCTTTGTCCCTCTCCTTCTCCAACTACTGACTGCTTTGTAACTTCCTCGTTTCCTACCTGTAGGGTTTTTCAGTATCTGTACATCTGAATGCTGAATGTGTGTACATACAGTTGGAGCCGGTCGAAGTTAGGGTAGGGTCGCTAGGGCAGCAAGATGGACTTTACCGTAAGGACCGGATACTAGTTCACAATCATCGACAGCAACATCATCAGGGAAGCAGCCACAATATTGTAGCCCATAACTCGATATAACTGAACCACAGACTCATTAGCTCCTCTGCCGTTTAGTTCTCACTCTTTCCTTCTCGTCCTCCTTGTTCCCTAGCTGCTTTGTATCTCCCAATTCAACTAACTCCAGTCTTTTATGTATATCAGCCTTCTGAGCAGTAAGACATGCCAACTGCTGAGTAAGGGCAGTGATCTGTGCTGTAATATTATATGCTTTAGCAGTATTCCCTGTCAATAAATCGTTCAATTTGGCCTTCCTATCTATATAAGACAGTAGGCCGGGTGCCGTATGGACTAGAGCAGTATAGAGTTCACTCTGACCATGACTACTCCCAATCAACCAAAGGACCTTTGGCAGAAGAGCAGGCTCAATATCTGCAAAAATACTACCAGCAGAGGATTCAATACCCTGTAGTTGGCATAGTTCCTTCAATGTTTGACTGTTTAGATGATATTTGATCACTTTGGCCTTACCGATGCCGGCAGGATTACTACTTCTCTTATTTTCTGTACATGCACTAGAGATCAAGTACTTTAGTTTTCTAGTGCCTGTATTGTCACTGATATTACATGATGATAGAGTATTGTTGGAATTGTACGTACTCTCAATAGATGATACATCAATTAAGACCTTCAGTAATGCTTTATACCCCCTCTCCGTGATATTATCATTCTCCTCCAAATCAAGAGATATCAATTTGGTGTTGTGCTTCAAAGCAGCAGCAAGTATCTCCGTCCCTTCATCATCTATACCCGTATTGTTTAAATACAGCCATTTCAAATTTGATCCTTCTTTCTGAATTAGGTTGGATAATGTGATGCATCCCTCTTTGCCTATATTATTGCCATCCAAATCAAGTCTTTGAAGATTTGGGAGGTTGTATGTGTCTAATGCTGATATGTCGGTTATGTTGCAATTATAAAAGTATAGTTCTTCGACAGACTTTCCATCTAATGCACTTATTACTAATTCAAAACCATCTTTACTGATATTGTTGTTACTAAAGAAGTTGATATTTGATAGATTTGGTGCATTTCTCAAGAAGAGCACCATACTTTGTACCCCAGCTATGCCAAACTCATTATCACCTAGAAGTAGTGATTTCAATGAACTACTCCTAACTAACTCACTAAAGAACAATGTCATCTTTTCATCAGTGAGATGACAGCCGTCCAGGTCAATCTTAACCAAGTGTGTGTTGTTTGCAATGTATCGACCGAGCAACTTCCATGCTTGGTCTGTAAATTCGTCGGCATCTTCTACATTCAATAAAAATACATTTGAATCAGTTGGCTGATTGTTTTTTATCATCCTTATCTCTTCTAGACATTCATCAGATATAACATCGGTATATCTGCCAAAAGCTAGCCGATGTTGCAATTCATTTTCTACTTCCACTTCAGTATCATAATCTGCCCTTATTGCTTGACGAATTTGCTTTTACTCTTCTTCGTCGCTGTCAGCCATTGTTACTTATAATTATAATGTCGGATGCTAAAATCTCCTTTCTATATAGCTATACCAGAATACCCTAACCTCGGTATTGAAGATATATTGTAATTGTAAGTAAATTATAACAAGAATAATAAGGTGCACAAGATGTGTACTTTTATTATGTAACTATATTTTAGTGAAGGTTTTATGTAGGGTGGTATCGACGAAGAAGGTTGATACTACGCGAAGCCTAATACATCTATAATACTTCTGATCTATATCGTTCTCTTGGTTGCTTGCTGCTGCAAACAATACCAACTTACTAATATTAGCCCAATGGAGGAGATAGATTGACGTTTGATCGCCATTATCAAATTCGTCATTGTGATTAATTAGTGTTAGTGAGGGACGGAGAGCTATCGCCTAGAGTGCCTTCCTGACAATTCCATAGTATCGAAAAGGCCCAACAACATTAGATAGCCCTCTATATACTCTATTCATCGTCTGTTATTGGCATCATTCACCGCTGGAAACGCCCGACTATTCGATAAAAAAGTGTGCACATCATATGCACAAAAAATAGCTCCTCCACCATTACACTTAACACAAACTATACCATATTGATATCGTATTGATATCGTACCTACATTCAAATAGATATAATAAGTAAAATATCATGTCAACTTGTGCAAATTGCGGCAAGGGTGAAGATGACGATACCAATACTAAACTCAAGGCATGTACGGCATGTAATTTAGTCAAGTATTGCAATAGAGAATGTCAAATTGCTCATCGCCCTTTGCATAAGAAGGAATGCAAAAAGCGTATTGCCGAGATATATGATGAAAAGTTATTTAAACAGCCACCACCGTTAGAAGATTGTCAAATATGCTTTATAAGGTTACCATCTTTAGAATATGCACAGACATATCAGCCGTGTTGTGGAAAGATGTTTTGTGCTGGTTGTCTGTGTGCTGGTAAAGCGATGGATGTCGTCGATAAGTGCCCCTTTTGTAGAATTCCGATGCCTAAGAAAGTAGACGAGGCAATTGCAAGGTATAGAAAACGCATGGAATTAGGAGATGCAAATGCAATATACAATCTAGCTTATTTCTATCAAGAAGGGAGTCACGGATTTACACAAGATTATACAAAGGCATTTGAATACTATTATCGGGCGGGGAAACTTGGTAGCTCTGAAGCGGTTACGAATATAGCGGTTGCATATTATTATGGTAGAGGTGTAGAGAGGGATGTAAAGAAGGCTAGACAGTATTGGGAGCGGCTATGATGGGCAATGTAAATGCTAGGCATAGTATAGGTTATGAAGAGGAGGAGGCACGTAATATAAGCAGAGCTATGAAGCATTATATGATTGCAGCCAGAGATGGAAGTGAGAGGTCAATAAAGTGCATCCTAGACCTCTACTCAAAGGGGCATGCTACAAAAGAGGAGTACGAGAATGCGTTACGAGCTTATCAAGAATACGTTGCCGAGATTAAGACTATCCAGAGGGATGATGCTGCGGCATCTAAGAATGAGAAATACTATTGAAAATAGCTAAGGAGGGTAGTAAATGGAAGCTAATGATTCTAATTTAGTGCTGTATCTTCCTCTTCTTATCACCTACTTTCATACTATTTCCTTGTCCGCCTGCCAACTGCTGCTTACTATCCCCAATACCAATCATTTCCCGTCTTCTACTAAGTAAATCGTTCTTAGCAGTAATAACAGATGCTTGTAGCATAAGAGCATTAGCTTGTTGCCTTAGAGTATCAGCTTGAGAAATATTCTTTGCTATTTCACTGTCAATCAAAGCCTTCCTATCAATATAAGACAGTAACTCGGGTGCCGTGTGGATGAGAGCAGTGTATAGCTCACTTTGGCCATGTCTCTCCCCGATCAAAGCAAGTATACGCGGCAAAAGAACTGGCTCAATATCTGCAAAGATATTACCAGGTATGTATTCAACGCCTTGCAACTCACATAACTCCTTCCTCTTTTGGCTATTGAGTTGATACTTGATAACTTTCGCCCTACCAATGCCGTCAGGATTACTACTTCTCCCATTTTCCTCGCATGCTTCATCTATCAAGGACTGTATTTCACTCATATCTTCATCATCCTCGTCATCATCCTCATAAATCAATTTACATGTATCTAAAGTATGGTTAGTGGAATTGTATGTACTGTCGATTGATGACACGTCAACCATAAGCTTCAACATCGCATTGCAACCTCTATCTGTTATGTTGTTTCCCATCCCTTCTAAATAAAGAGCTTCTAATGTTGTATTATGTTTGAGTGAAGTTGCAAGTAATTCAGTTCCCTCGTCATCAATACCAGTACTTGTTAGATGTAGCTCTTTCAACGTTGATCCTACTTGTTGTAGTTTGTTGGATAGTATTCTAATCCCCTCCATTCCAATATTGTTGTTTGTCAGATTGAGGATTTTAAGATTTGGCAGATTATATGTGCCCAATGCCGAGATGTCTTCAATATTGCAATAAAAAAAGTGCATTTCTTCAACAGACCTTCCATCTAATGCACTAACTAATACCTCAAAGCAATCTGTGTTGATGTTTTCATTTTCTCCCAAGTATAAAGTTTTGAGTTGTGGGCAGTTTCTTAAGAAGGGCACCACATTTCGTAGTCCTTCTACACCGAACATATTGCAATCTAAATCTAATGTAACCAATGATCTACTACTTGTTAACTCCACAGATAATGATGCCATCTTTTGATCAGTGAGATTACACATATCTAAGCCAAGTTTTCGCAAATTTGATTTGTTCGCAATGTATCGACCAAAAAGTCTCCATGCAAGATCCGTAAATAGATCAGCATCTACGGACCTTAAATGGATGACAGTGGAATCATCATTATTATTTTTGATATTCCAGATCCATTCCCTGCATCCTTCGACAATGCCAGTGTGCTCTCCAAAAGCTTGATTGAATTGTTCATCTTCCTCCATGTTGTTTATATATAGTTTTGTTTTCGTATATGCGCAGATGGGTAGATCACTAATAATACAACCCGATTATTATAAGTAGAAGATAAATATCTCTTTTATAACTATATCAGACTATTCAATGCACCTCTAGATAATGATAGACAAGCAAAGACAAGTCAACAAGTGAGATAAGAGAAGGTGCACAAGATGTTATACTTTTTGCCAGGATCTAATGAAGGTTTTTTGTGTCAGGGATTGAAATATCGATACTCGGCTAAAGACTAATAATATATCTATACTTTATTATTCAGTGATCAGCCAGTCCTCTACTACTAGTCGTTGTGAAAGTACTGTTAGATTGTTATATAGCATAATAGTTATCCGCCTTTGACCAAAACCGTTCCATCGCTAGTAATTCTATCCTCTCTTGTCTATTATCATTGCTCTGTACACATGCCTCAACAACATGACGCCGCAGCTGCCGAACTTCCGAAACACGCGAACCATTGTAACCGCTCTCTTAAGTAGTTTATTTAGGAGAAAATGGGGTGTGCTAAGTAGTTAATTATTATTATTATTTCTTTCACAATCCTGTAGCGATTCATACAATCTAACATTAAAATGTAAACTCGTCCCAATATGTAGTCTTAGCTCCTTTGCCGCTTCTTACTACTATCCACTACTCCTTTGTCATAACCTTCCTCAAATGCCGCCCCTAAATCAATCATTGCCAACCGTCTACTTAAGTCTGCCTTTTGAGTTAGCATCTCGGTCTTCAGAGAAGCTATTTTCCTTTCGTATGCAGCCACCTTAGCAGCACCCCGGGCCTCGACCTTTTCCATTTCATTATTAATCAGAGCTTTCCTATCAATGTAAGATAGTAAATTTGGTGCCGTATGGACGAGAGCAGTATAGAGCTCACTCTGACCGTGTTCATTACCAATCAACGCGAGAATCAACGGCAGGAGAACGGGCTCCATGTCTGAAAAGACACTACCGGGTATGTATTCAACACCTTGTAGATGACAGATCTCTTTCAATGTCTGGCTGTTTAGCTGAAACTTGATCACTTTTGCCCTCCCGGCTACATGTTTGCTTTCGGCACTAGTACCAGTATTCATTAGATTCACTTTGCATGCACTATTAGTCAAGGACTTTGGCCTATTGCTTGTATCATCATCACCGATAAAACATGATCCCAAACTTTGGTTGGAATCATAGGTATTCTCAATTGATGATACATCAACTACGGCCTTTAATAATGCCTTATACCCACTCTCCGTGATGTTATTATTCTCTTCCAAATCAAGTAGGAATAATTTAGTATCGTTCTTGAGTAGAGTTGCAAGTATCTCTGCTCCATCATCATCTATACCCGTAGAATTTAGATGAAGATGTCTCAAAGTTGAACCTCTGTTTTGCTGGAAATTAGATAATATAATGCACCCCTCTCTGCCAATATTGTTATGATTCAAATTAAGTGTATGGAGGCAAGGGAGATTGTATCTGTCTAATGCTGATAAGTCTGTTATGTTGCAACCATTGCAACCTAATATTTTGATACACTTTCCATTTAATGCACTGATCAATATCTCAAAGCATTCTGTGTTGATACTAGCATTGCCTCCCAAGGCAAGTACCGAGAGATTTGTATTTCTCAGGAGTGGTAACATCTTTTGTACCCCAACTATACCAAAGGAGTTGTTTCCGATATGCAATCGTTGCAATGAACTACTCTTCACTAATTCATTAAACAACAGTGTCATCTTTTGATCTGTGAGATTGCAGTAGCTTAGATCAATATATTCCAAATGTGTATTGCTTGCAATGTATCTTCCCAATAATCTCCATGCTCGATTTGTAAAGGGAGCTGTCTCAGATTCCTCTAATTCAAATTCATTGTTGTTAGTTGGTTGATTGTTCTTGAGTCGACGAATAATTTCTAGACCTTCATTAGATATACCGCCGTCTACCTGCCTAATTAAAGCTTGTTGGAATTCGTCATCTTCTCCCATATTGTTGTCTGCCATCATTTTGTTATACTATTGCACGGATATGGTAGATCATTTGATTATTATATAGAACTGCTGATATCGGACGTCTATGCCGATGTAATATGTTGCGTATCTATTGATATTATGTATATAATATGTAAATCAAATCTTATCACTGAAAACAGGGTATGCAAAACCTCTTCTGCTGTTATATGCGGGCCTTCTAATACACATTGCAATTGATAATATCCATATTATCTTTACTTGGAGACACGATCGATTTAGGTAGTATATGCAATGGCTGCACTAAACCCTTCAAAAAATGACAAATTCAGCTCCGGCGGCGGTATCCTTGAGGATACCACTACAGAAAGAGAGGAGAAGAAGATTTCCTCTCTCTTGTCTAGCACCAACAGTATTGTGTTTAAGACTTTAAATGCTTAGTTTAATAAAGATATGTCTCAGACAAGATATTTCATCATCTCTGCTCAAACTCTAGCCCCCATAACCCTAACCATCCTTCATACGTTTCAAAACATTAACTGCCTCATCTTTACGTAAACATCCATTATCAACTAACACGGCATGGAACCGGTCACCAATAGCCTTGGTCATTAATACC
>Ga0075437_13575_pt1 | contig 10329 bp, 8 predicted proteins | sample MintriMetagenome_FD_74266 | JGI IMG/M metagenome (GOLD analysis project Ga0075437, IMG submission 74266) | Marine eukaryotic communities from Monterey Bay, USA to study complex ecological interactions - Minidiscus trioculatus and... | ecosystem: Environmental > Aquatic > Marine > Unclassified...
GACTTAGGGAGGCATTGTCATCTTTATCCGATGAGATGAAGAGGCATGTATCAAACACATCTCTTCATAAAGTGAAGAAACCATTATTTGAATCAGGAGATGTCGTCCGTGTCAAACAATGGCCAAATAATGATAAGAATCTTGAACCTTTCTGGGAGAATGGAATCGTTAGATCGTACACTGAGCATGAGGATATTGATGGATATGGGCCTCGTCGAGTTTATAGTGTGGAGTTTGATAACGGAGAGTGTCGTTCAGATATTGAGGACTATCATGTGGTACCAGAAGCGAATTTTACCCAAGAATACGATTTGGAAAGTGTAGGAATCAAGCGATTACTTGACAAGGACTCGTCCGATCAATGGGCGAGTGAAGTAGGCTGGCATACTGTAGAAATTGATGGGTTAGAAGAGGCGTTTGTCTATATGTCGGATGCTCTTGAGGCAATCAATTTAAAGAACGAAGCAGCTGGTTTCATAGAACAACAAATCCCAAAGACGACAATTTACCAAGAGTTTGAAGTAGAATTTTGTATATTGCAATCAATTGGTAGATTATCGGACCCAATTATGCGACGAATTGGCCGGATTCTTCTGCGGTTCGTGCTCTCTGGAGTGGAACACGATGGTCTCTATTGGAAAGCAGCACAAGGACATCGGAACGATCATCACATTACTCAAATGAAAGATAGTGTATACAAATTTGCTTTATCAAAACAATGCGAAATACTTGACTTTGGCCCAGTGAGTATAATATATGCTTCCTATTATGGTGCTTCTGACTCGAGATATCTCATACATGTAATCAAACTTGCCATAGGACCCATCTATTACCGTTCAACAGGTCTGTCGCTTCTTTATATGTTCAGAAGGATGCCTTGATACCTTCCTGTTAAAAGTGCCCATCTTTCGTGAAGGATACGATTCTACTGTATCAGAGCATGAGAATGAGAAGGATCTACTTTCAGGGCATAACACGGTATCACCAGATCCAGAGATGACGATGGCATTGATGATGTTTTACCTAAAGGAGAATGAACCTGAAAATTCGGATAGGTTTCTGAATATTAGAATCATAACCGGCAATGAAACAGAGAGATATACTGTGCCATGTGATGCACAATTCAAAGAACCCCTGACAAGGTATGCAGATGATAGACATACATCTATCAAATCACTCCGAATCAAACACAATGAGAGAACGCTATTCATAAGTGGTATTGGAAAGAAGACACTAGAAGAATTAGGCATCCAGGATTATGATACCATTGAGGTTACTATCTTACAAACGACAAACGAAACAACATCAAACGAACCACTAAAACAGCCATCTCCCAAAGGCAAGAATAAGAAGAGGAACAATAAGAAGAAGCATAAAAAGAGCAATAAAAGGAGGCCAGTACAAGTAGCACCGCCTGAGGATCTTAAAGGAGAACACTCCAAGCTACTTGGAAAGGTATACGAAGAGGCTGAGCCTACATTCAAAGAGATACGTCAACGACTCAATGCCTTAAACTTGGAACGGACAAAGCCAAAGCAGCGGACCTCGCCATCTAAAGCAACTAAACCTGTGGAAGTAGTAGACAATCTCATCGGCGATGGTCAACTAGGCGGCAAGGCAGGTAAGACACAGTTTATCATTCAAGTTGGCGAAGTATCAAACCTTTACAAGACGACCAAACCTTCGTCAGCCGGCCGTGGAAGAAGACAAGATGATATAATGATTGATTTGCATGGCTTGACGGCTGAAGAGGCGGTATACAGACTTGATAAACACTTACCTGACTGGATTGAAACTGCAATGAAGGGTACATATCCATTTGTCATTCCTGTCAAGATTGTTTGTGGCGGAGGTAGTCAGATATTGGCCGAGGTAGTTGAGAATTGGATTAAGCAGAATGATCATGTGGCCAATGCACCCAAGAATATGTACAGTTGAGTATAGTTATGATTATGTGATATAGATTGCGTAAAGATAGAAGAATATCATATGAACTATTATATCCTTATAACATCTTTCCGCTTCTGCCTAGAAAAAGTGTACACAAGATGTGTACTTTTATAATATCAGATACTAACAAGCGGTAAGGCATCGATTTGATGTGTTCTTCTGACGACAAGAATTCTCGTGTAGAAACTATGTCGGATAGGAGAAGGCAATCCAATGAATGAGGTATTCAGGTCTCATACTAACCCGCGGTAACAGAAGTCCTAGCTCTAACACATACCTGGATAGACGTGAAACGGTTAGTTCGCCAATTTCATGTCTTCGTTGACTCGCCAATCTTTCTTGACTGCAGAAGCGCTTCATTCTGCCAATAGCCATACTGAGACGACGATTGCATTAGAATGAAAGCAGTTCGTATACCGAGGATAGAGGAGGTACATTAGTTTTTAATGATCATTAAATTAATGAAGGTCTCGTGTTGTTAGTATCAATAATCGGGCCACACCAAGCTTGTAAAAAAAAGTGCATATCTTGTTCAACCTTTACTTTATTGCATATTGATCAAAGTGGGTATATTTTATACTACCGACATATTTCATAGATGTAACTTAGTACTCGTAGACAGAAATAAATTATGAACCGACCAACCAAAATGAGTGCGGCCGAGCATAACTCAGAGGAGGAGAAAGTTAATCCTGAACTCTTTGCAGAACTTCAAGATATATTGGGGAAGATACATGGTGATGCTGATAAATATAGACAAATCTCTCTATCTTCAATAAATATCACCTTTATAGATCAAGACGGTGAGGTATTGCAGTTACAAACAACAAAGAATGAGAGAACTTCAGACCTATTCTATAGATATGCACGCCATCAAGGCACACCATTCTTACTCAGCGGAATTATGTACCATTTTATCTATAATGGGGAGTTGATTCCATTAAGTTCTACAGTGGGAGATATTGAAATATTTGCTGGAGATGATCCCATTATTATTTATGTTGGAACTAGATTACCCAAAAGAAAAGACTTGGAAAGGATTATTAACAACATTCCAGTACTTGTCAAACGCAACCCCCGTTGCTTTATAAATCAAAAAGTAATTAATAATCAAGATGGGGGTGATGCCGTTGGCACTGTAAGAGACTATTTGGATGACACTGGTACGTTTATCATAGTTAAACCTGATGGTGATACACCACACTATGAAACAACAGATCAATTTATCATACTCCTGCAAGAATACTACTCGGACTTCTACACTCGCGATATTGCGGTGTTTTTGGAAACATCAATATTAAAATATAAATCTCAAGTGGAACAATTGGATACTCAAGGTATTGATAGACCAAATGCAATTATAACACGAATGATTAAGATTAGGCAACAAATATATCGGTTATTGAAATCCATTAATTCAGCAGCTACAGACCAAGAAAAATGGGGGGAAGGAGCGATGGACATGTTTGATGACTTCTCTCGTAGACTTGGGGAGGTGCTGTCATCATTATCCGATGAGATGAAGATGCATATATCAAGCACATCTCTTCATAAAGTGAAGAAACCTTTGTTGGAATCAGAAGAAGTAGTGTGGGTCGAACGCTGGTCAAATGGTGAGCATTATTTGGAAAGGGGGACTATTACGTCATACACCGAACACGCGGATATTGATGGATATGGGCCTCGTCGTGTTTATAGTATTAGGTTTGGTAATGGGGATCTTCAAACAGATATTGAGGACTATCATGTGGTACCAGAGGTAAATTATAAGTTTAAAGAGTATTGGGAAAGTATAGGAGTTACCCGTGTATTTGACGAGGACTCGTCTGATCAATGGGCAAGGGAAATAGGCTGGCATACTGTAGAAATTGATCCGTTTATTCATTTATCGGAAGCTATTAGAGAAATTGTCTGGGGATATCAAAAACAAATGGAACTTGGTATGTTGCAAGTAATTGACAGAATATCAGACCCCATCATGCAGCGAATTGGCCGGCTTCTTATGCGACGATTGGATTCTGAATCCGATTACTGGGGGATGGAAAATAGTGAGGTTTTTTGGAAAAGGGCACAAGGACATTACAATGATGGAAACACAAACCGAATGAAGGATAGTGTGTTAACATTTGCCATATCAAGACAATGTTATGGTCGAGGCTTTACAGTAAGTACGTGTGCTTCTTGCAATGTGGTATTTCCAACACGACATATCTTACACACAATTAATATCTTGATAGTTTGATTTTGACCAGGTCTGTCGCTTCTTTATTAGTGCTGAAGGATGTCTCGATACCTTCTTGCAAAAGATGCCTATATTCCGCGAAGGATATGATTCTACAGACTCTCTTCCAGGGCATCAATCAGATCCAGAGATTATGATGACTTACCTAGAAGGAAACAAGCCTGAAGACACGGATGAGGTCATGTCCATTAAGATTTTAGTAGGCAATACAACAGAGAGAGCTGTAGCTGTATCTGCTTCACCTTTTAAAGATTTCCTTGCCAACTATGCAGATGAAAGAGAAACATCTATCAAATCCCTCCGAATCAAACACAATGAGAGAACGTTGTTCATAAGTAGTATTGGTAAGAAGACGCCTTTAGATTTAGGAATCAAAGAAGATGACGTATTGGAGATTACAATCATACAGTCTACACTTACACCATCAGAACCAATAACGAACGAGCAATCTAAACAACAGTCCAAAGGCAAAAAGAACACAAAGAAGAAGAAACATAAGAAGAGTAAGAAGAAGAGGGTAGTACAGCCTCTGGTTATTCAAAAGACGGAGGAAGAGTTGAAAATCGAGCATTCTAAGTTGCTTGGAAAAGTATATGAAGAAGCAGAGCCTACATTCAAAGAGATACGGCAGCGACTCAATGCACTAAACTTAGAACGGACCAAGCCAAAGCAGAGAACCTCACCTTCTAAGTCAGCTAAACCTGTGGAAGTAGTAGATAATCCAATTAGTGACGATCAACTATTAGGCGGCAAGGCAGGTAAGACACAATTCATCATTCAAGTTGGCGAGGTATCAAACCTATACAAGACGACCAAGCCCTCATCAGTCGGTCGAGGTAGAAGACACGATGATATTATGATTGACTTGCATGGCTTGACAGCTGAGGAGGCAGTATATAGACTTGACAGGCATCTACCAGATTGGATTGAATCGGCAATGAAGGGAACATATCCATTTGTAATTCCTGTAAAGATTGTGTGTGGAGGAGGTAGTCAGGTATTAGCCGAGGTAGTTGAGAATTGGATCAAAGAGAATGATAGTGTGGCAAATGCCCCAAAGAATATGTACTCTTGATTGTAGTTATGACAGTGGATACATAACATTAGAGTCGAATTACTTTATATATATCAATCATATCATCTCTCTATCGGCATCTCTGCCCAGCGAAAAGCACAAGATAGCACTTTTTTGTAAGATCGCCTATTTATATTATGAGACCTTCGTCAATGAAAAGAACATCGATAAATGATCTAAAACAGTACATTATCAATATAATAATAGCATAATTCGTACATATATCACCTCTTTATGGAGGCGGCTTTCATTATCGACTCGTATCGCTATCGCTCAGCCAGGTAAAATCTACTTGCCATTCTTACAAGTGGAATGTTTTAAAGGAGTTTTCCTATAATGTGAAAGCCCTGAAATTGGCAATTATTGAAGTGACTTGCTTAATGTATGCTGTTAAATCTATGCGATGGCTGGCCTTATAATAGAACAGAAAGCAGTTCGTACGATATAGGAGGAGATACAGCTGTTTCGTCTCTCAAAATCTCATGCAGTTTTGAATACGTCAGATGTATCTCCAACTCCTTTTGCAAAAGTTTTGCAATGATGAGTATCAATGACACGTATAACTATTTATGGTACCGATATCATCTAAAAGACGACAAAGAACTAATAATGAATCACAGGCAATCATAAGTGCAAAATCAAATATGATTATTGAGGTAGTCTCCTCAAATTCACATAATACACAAGATGTGGACAACAAAACAACAATCTCTACTCCTCATCCTAACCAAACACCAACTATTTCTACAAAGCAATTTTGCAGTATATGCAACAAGAATAATGCACGATATAAATGTCCAAGATGTAATATATCATATTGCTCGGTATCATGCTATCAAATCCATGACGGTACCTCTTCCACCACAACAAATAACACAAGTAGCAACAAATGTTGTGATTCTTCACTAATTCATCTCAATAACAATAATGCCACTAATACTAACGATGACGACAACAGATTACAGCAAAGTGTACTATCAAATATGTACAATGATATTAATATCAATTTGGATACATTGGATTATTGTGATGAACGTATAACGAACTTGATACAAAATGATACTAAGAATGTGGAGCTTGTGAATGGTATGATTGAGGAGATTAAGGATAACGTATGTAAGTCGACCAGAGCAATGGGTGTATTTAGGATTGACCAACTAAACAACAACTCCAAGTTTGAGAATGGCAAAGACCATACATTTGGGGAAGAGGATAAGGATATGAATCAGAATCGGAGAGTAGTAAATAGTATGTCTACACAATTAAACAAAGTGGAAGACGTAAGTAGTACTAAACAGGATCGAATACAAGAACAAGATATTAAGAAGGATGAATTGAGTATTGATTTGTTGATAAGTGGTATGAATGCTATGGATAGTGGTAATGATACCAGTGATGATAGGGATATGTTATCATCGGGTGTATTAAACTTGGGGCTTGGAAATAGTAATCAGAGACCATTGGTTGTAGAAAATGAGATGGTTTCCATATCAACTATATAAGAAATGAGCCATTGATTGACAATACTAGTGGGCATATTAGCTGTTACTCTGTTGACCCCCACGTCTAAACAATAGTCACAGTCACAAAGGTATACCAGATCAATAATGGCAACTTATCAAGTTACTTGCCCCACTCCAAGCTAGTACAACGAGTCAATAGACCGGACTCTAAGTAATACGCAGATTATTTAGTATGTCTTACAATTACAGCAGAGATCATCTCAATAATTTACAAGTCAAACTGACAAAGAGCAGCACCAAAGGCAGAGACTGCTGTGAATGGTGCCTATAAATAGTGAAAGAGATAATGATTAGAGTTAGCAAGACGAACAAGACAGTACAAAGTATCGAGACGCTACTCCTCACCTTATAATCTAAATGAAACGTATCTTCCTCGTCAACCTTGCCAAACTGCAACAGACAAACACCCTTTTCATTCTCAAGCTGCATATTCTTCACACTAGGTGTTAGTACACGTCCTGAGAAGTTGAGTCGGTATTGTCCCTCATGATATTTGGGTGCTCTTGTTTGTACTGCCTCAAGATTATGATGCTTCCATGTTCCATTGTGCAGATGTTCAATGAGTCTGTTACTGCTACTACTTCCTTGGTCTTTGCTTGATGATGATTGCTTGGGAATGACGGCTTGCATCTTTCGTGGTGGTTGACCTTCAGTGATTTGTTGTGTCAATGCAGGAATATCGTACACGTAGGCAGCCACTGTCTCCTTCTCTCGGCTCGAGTTGTACAGATTGTAACATCCTACTGGCTGATCTTTATCACGACGAAGCTTACCAATGTAGTGTCCAGCCTTCTTGGATAGCTTGGCATTCATACCTCCTCGTAGTGCATCGAAGAGATGATAGTTGGATGTTCGTGATGACTTGACCTTGTTGGCAATAATACTAACAGACTCTGCATCGTCCGTTTGGATTGATAAATGATATCTATTCTTACCACAACGTGTCACACAACAATGAACAAAGCCAGTGCTTGAATGATAGTTTGATTTAGTCGGTAGGCCAAAGAGTGAAGGTGCTAATGGCTTGTTGGTAGTTTGATGATGATTGTTTGTGTCATTGTCATCTTGCTTTGGACGTGGAGAGGGATGACCAATACGCTGAGTGATGGGTTCCATCTCTCGTTTAGGAGTTGACATAGTTTGGCTGAGACGACTACTAATTGGTGATAGCATTGTTTGTTATTTGAATGTGTGGTTGTTGAAAGTGAGAGAATGAGACTGAATTATACTCTTTCCTACCTATGTACATACATAGTAGCTTCTCTTCACACCTTCACTTTCACTCTGCTTCTACTCATATCTCTCAAACACTCACGAGGATCTACCACATGAAGAGAAAGATTGCATTGCTCTACAACAATAACAACTCCTGTCGTCTACTCAAACTAATACGCTTCTCCTTCACTACTCGTAGTAGAATGACAATCAAATCATCATCCAACGCTGATCGTGAAGATCCACAATGCACTCTAGTCGGTGACGTAGGATTGGACAGTCTGAGTCTCGACCAACAACATCAATCCGAAGAGACGAGTACTAGTGAATCAAGTACAAGTCAACTCGAATCATTGTCAGATGATCTTCTACTCAATGTCCTCTTGTATTGTGGACCAAACGAAGTCGAGTCGAATGTTAAGCTTGTCAGTCGTAGATTGCAGTAAGTAATATGAATTGTGGAATGCTTTCTTCTTTTATCAACTCTCAACTCATTCGAATTCGCATTCCAATTCAGCAATGCCACATCATTATCAACATTGTTGTGGAAGGAGTTTTGTATCCTTACAGGCAAGGCATTGGATGCTCAGTTTGCTACCGAGAATGAATTAGCATCTTCTGTTAGCATTGTTGAGTCGCCAGGTGTAGTTGTTGCAAAGCAAGAAGAGAAGCAAGATAGTGTAGACAGCAACTCACCTCTACAATCGTCATCCACAACAGCTAATGACAATCTCTACAGACTCTTCTACTTTCGTAATCCGTGTGTACCTTTGGACTTTGAAACAATCAATGAGGCATTGAAACACTGTCCTCGAACCAAGTTGTCAACTAAACCAAAAACTTTCCAGCATCAAATACCATCAACACACGATTCAATCATCTTCTCCGAATCTGGAACTGTTGTACTAATGCCAGGCGAGTATGACGAACGTGTTGATATTAGAGGTGAGCCTTGGAGTGTAGGACAAGCGACGTTTGATAAGAGTATTGCAATTCGTGCTTCGTTCCCATTGATTGGTGCTACCATTCGTAGTCCTACTCTGTCTGGTAATGACAATGATACACTTGATCAGCCATGTATATCAATATCGACTCGTGATGAGGAAACAGCAGAAGGTGTTCAGAAGGGCATCTCTGTTCGTCTTTCTCATCTACAAATCCTCCATTCTACTCCAGGGGTGAGTAGTTATTTGTGTTGTTGTCATTCCCCATAACTAACTCGTTCTCTCATCTAACAGATCTCCTCTTTCACATGATAACGACCTCATTCGACAGGCCAACATCTGGGGAGGTAATACTGCATTCAGTATTGAAGGGCCACGAGCACGAGTCATTATTGATTCATGTCTACTGCAGAGTGACTCGGGACGTGGCTTGGTTGTTACTACTCAGGCTGTTTGTGAATTATACCAAACGAGTATTATCAATTGTGCCGCAACTGGTTTCTACTTGAGTGATTGGTAAGAGTAGGGTGGTGTGTGTTGATATGTGATGCTTGCTCGATGTTCAACGTGTCGTTACTCATATCATCATTCTGATCAATAGGGGATCTCGTGCACGTATCTCTGGCTGCAACATTGTAAGAAATGGCTTTGGATCGAAAGGACGTCCTACTCCTTCTTCTACTGATAATGATGATCAGCGTCCAGTTGTCGTACCAAGTGGACATTCGGGTATATGTGTTTATATGTGTATTAATCGTCTGCACTATTGAATGTCTCGCCTAACACACACATTTACAATATCATTACTAATAACAGGGGTATACATTGAGAGTAGCATGTGTTGGGTAGATGATTCACTACTGGCTGGAAATTGTCTTACTGGATTAAGTGTTGTTCGTGGTGGCTTTGTTTCATTATCAGGATCTGACGTTACCGAGAATGGACAACAGGCTGCTGCTCCTCCAATCTTGATTGAAGATGCTCATGATGTTCGTGCTAATACCAATAATAGAATGCAACAAGGAGGACCAGTCAGTATCCGTGGTGGTGTAGTCGAAGGACCAGGAAAGAATAACTACACTAGTTTACTTGTCGACAAGGAGGGACATGTTGTGAATAATGAGGCATATGTTGTTAATGGAGGTCTGCTTCGTGATGTCGGTACTAGTACTTCATCTTGGACGAGAAAGTACTTGGCTTAAGATGATAACAATACTAACTAAAGCCAATCTTGTTCTAATGACGATTAGGTAATATTGTAACTGCTACTACCGTATTGAGAATATGATACTGACCGCTAATACATATTCTTCGGTGCATTGGCCACATTATCATTCTGTTTAATCCAATTCTCAACTACCTCGGCTAAGATCTGACTAT
>Ga0075437_13874_pt1 | contig 10322 bp, 4 predicted proteins | sample MintriMetagenome_FD_74266 | JGI IMG/M metagenome (GOLD analysis project Ga0075437, IMG submission 74266) | Marine eukaryotic communities from Monterey Bay, USA to study complex ecological interactions - Minidiscus trioculatus and... | ecosystem: Environmental > Aquatic > Marine > Unclassified...
CCGAGGTCATTGTAGTACCGTCGGATGATCTCCCTGGGTTTGAACCGGAGACTTTAAAGAGTGGCATTGGTCAAGATGGAGAGTTAACTTTGAAGATACCTGACGTAAAATCACTTTCTACATTGGAGTCTACATTGGAATCGTACGCTGGAGGTGATCAGAAGGGTCATGTAGCGTTGTTGGAGTCTCTCAATTCTAGTCCCGATTTATGCGGTCTGTTATTGGAAAGTCATTTGCTTCTAGGACAGATGTCGTTAGATGTATTGACTGAATTCGGGCTACGTGATTCGTCATCTGACGTCACTCAACAAGTATCATTAGATGCGACTGCATTGAGACGTTTTTCTATGTCAATGATACGTGTCATTGAACAAGCCACTGGTGCTACTGTTACACTTGATGGGGATATGCTTACTATTGTTCAAGATCCGCAAATGCTTCGAGAAACGTTATTGCTTGTTGATAATCTCAAAGTTGGTGGTAATCGTGTTCCATTCCTTCGTAAAATGATTGAAATCATTCAAGGCTTTCAGGGCCGGACTCAAGAGAATAAACTCCAGTTACAGGCATACGTTACCAGTTGTGTATTGATCGAGCTCCAGTATAAATTTCCGCTAGGTGGACTCTTTGGTTTGAACCTTCACCGGAAAGGTCTTCGTCACTTGAAGATCGTTCATGAGTCTATCTCTCCTCTTGCTAACCTTCTCAATAGAATCAGCCAAGGGTCTGTGTTTACAATGTCGGGAGATGTTGATGAAGATTACAACCGAGGAGATAATGTCGAATTCAACCCTGAGGATAGAACGAAACGACGGAAATTCCTACACACTGACGCTCCCGACCCTTACTCTGGTAAAACAGCACACGGAGGTGCCTGTGCATCAATGGTACAGTCACATGGTTCCAACAGAGAACATCGTCTCCATGAAAAATGTGTGGATGCTGAAACTAGATGCATATCATTTTACCAAATGCTATATCAACTACCAAATGGATATGTTGGTGTAGGTGGAGCAATGATACCCGCAACTAGTTCTGAACAAGTCATTGACAATGTAACGAGGAGTGGTTCGCATTTGAGAATTGTCGCCCCAGCCAATAAGGGCAAACAGTACGTTGCGACCGAGATGGTTAAATTATTAACATGTAAACGGCGGGGATGTGGTTTCTCAAAACACCCAGATAATAAGAATGGAAACACACCTGGATACCATCACAACGGGAAAAATCCGTTAGATTGGAGAAGGGAGAAGCATGTGTTTTTCAAGCCTGGCTTTACTGAATTCAATACCCCTCCAACAGGGCTACGTGATGACTAGATTGAGCTACTTTCCATATCAAAGATGAGACTTGTAACCGCTATTACATTTTGTCATATTGATGAGAAATAATTATAACGGGGAGTGGCACCTCTAGAGAGTGGCATGCACACGGAATCTAATTGGGGATAATGCATATTATAGAATTTATTGACCAATGTCACCTACCAATAGCAATCCTCGTCATTATCCTCCCCTCCCTCCTCCTTAGCCTTCTCAGCAGCCTCGATAGCCTTCACTTCTTCCTCTGCACTCTTCCCCTTATTTGTTATGGCAGCACCAAATTGCTCCATCTTCTTTGTTGTACCCTCGGCATGCCTAGAGAAGTCAAATTTCTCCTTAATCAATGCTTCCTTTACCCAAAACAAAGGATCACCTTTCTCATATCCCCAAACTCGTTCAACGTAGACACTGGGGTTTGCAAATCCTTTTTCCTTTTCTGGAACTACCAAAATTGTTGTGCCATCCCCCATATCAACATCCCGCTTACCACTATCTCTGTACCTACGAAGTAGGGGTAACATCTTATCCAATCCACTCCTTGCACGGTTTTCAATGTATTCATCACTGAAAATACCTCGACACTTCTCAACAGCAGCACACCCTACTCGGTGACAAAAATGGTGGCCAGCATCCGCTAATGTCAGTTTGTGGTCAGGGTCTTTAATCACCAATCTCCCATTCTTTTCACGTAATTCGTCATTTGCAATATACGCACGAATTTGCTCATCATTACTCTTTGTATAACTAATAAAACAATTAACCATTTGTGATGTAGTTCCCCGTACAAGGTTTTCCGGCACAAAACCATCTCCAAATACTTCAACACCCCCGTTACTTTTGAAATTCCTTCTTAATAATTCAACGATGCAGTATCCACTGGATGTGAACTTACTACAAAAATGTTCACGTTGTCCAGTTCGTACCTTGTTACCGGAATCTCCCTTATAGAGAATGAGGTGACATTTTACATCACCATGATTATTCTGTCGACGAGTGTTATTTGTAGCTTGCATTAACAAGACAGCAAACAAAGACTCATTGAAGAGAGAGGCATTATCATCACACGCGATGGAAGAACTAATCTTGATTTCAATCACCTCACGATCAGAAAATAGTTCCGCCAATTCATACATAAAACCAGGATATCCCCCATCAATTGCTCTCTCTTTAAAACTTTGATATGCAGACTCCCCAATGTAAACAAATGAGTACCAATGGTCATCTTCTAAATCAAGGGCATTGATCTTTTCATTAACATTGGTTACCATCGTCTTCAAGTCTTCCGAGTAATCATTACGATTTTTATCAATCTCTTCTTTTGCTGACTTCCATTCACTAACTAACATCGAGTATATCTTCAGATAACTGCAGCTGATATCATCTAATGTACCCTTAAATTCGCCTTCATGTAGAAGCTTCTGAAGAGCAATAGCTTTATCCTGTGGTATCAAATTGATATCAAACTTATCCTGCAACAAAAAGTTAATGCTCTCTGTAGCAAAACCACTCAAACCTGATACCAATGTTGGTCTATTAATAGATTGCAATGAAGGCACTAAACCATTTGCGTGATGATTTATCGCTGACATATTATCGCCTTTCATAGATTGTAATAATGACAAAACTAGATCAATATTAACATTACTATGTGTAAATTCTCCTACCGATGGAAATCCAAGGTTACTTTCTTCTGTATCATCACTGGCTTGTTTTGGACGTTTAGTATTGCTCGAATCAGAAGGTGCTTGACGACGACCACCGCTTGTGTTACTCATATTCGACAGAACAACAAATAGTTATTAGTCTGAAACGATTAACGATGTGTAATGAAATTTGCAATTAGCGTCCAGTGTCAGCTGTCAGCTGGCCACTTTGAAACCCTTATTGGCCAGATTACTGACCACTTCAGTACACAAGGCGAATTGCAAGTTCTGTTATTTCTATTCCGCTGCCCGTTGATGGTGGATATACATGTAACTAACTCTTAAATACTGGCAATAAGAATGGGAAACATCAGACTTATGTTAAGGTGCACCAGACATTTCTAGCCTGCACAACGGCAGTTCTAACAATCAATGATGGATGGTCAACCACCGCTGACAACACTGCAACAACTTGGTCTTTCTCTCTCAAGACAGAGTTACGGGCATGAGGATTTGTAGCTATAATTTCAATGCATTGGAGCACAATTATCTGATTCGGAATGTATGCTTCGGATGATTCAGAGGGAGATGATAATAACAAAAGACTTGGTATGATTATTCCAATGAACTTTGTCAACTTAGAATGAAGAGAAAAGGCAAAGAGGAGGAATCTAATATGAGAAAAGAAACAGTACAATATAAAAATAACAATACACAATCTTCTACTTACATCTTCTGGTGATACTGCCAATGTCTTGACAAGTGCAGCAAGAATAACTGACAACAGATCTGTTGGTTTAGATGAAATAGATTCTGATTGAGCTAGAGCACTCGAATTCTTTGAGAAGTAAACTAGTCCTGCAAGTAGTGTAGGGAGTATTTGTTTGATATTTGATGACCCCAAAAGCGATGAGGGTAGACAGCATAACATGTGACAAACCACTGCTAAAGTTCCAAGTGCAGGAGGATTTTGTGACTTTGCTTGTGCTTGTAACGTTTTCATGAGAATCGGAAGAGTCTTATGTGTCATGCGCTGTTTCCAAAACGATCCTCCATTGTGCACAGAAATCATACTGCCAAATGCCGATGCAGGGAGTATATAAACATGTGACGCTGGATTTAGTAGTGGATGCTGTTGTCCTTGTTCACTTGGTGTTACCAGCTGTACTTGTGTCTCAGTAAAGGGAAATTGTGAAGTACCATTGCAGGCTAGCTCAATTAAGAATATAGCAATCTTATCCCCTATTTGAGAGAAGGAGCCTCCCTTGCATGCTGCCGCCGAACCCTATAGATACAAAATATGAGTGCATACATGATTACAAAGCTCACACATTACAACAGAATGAACACTACTTACCAACATACTAATAAAGTTGAATGTATCTTCCACCTGTGAAAAGGCAGAGTGCATTGGTTCTTCAGACGCTTCAACTACTACACTACCGGAGGCTCCTGGTGATAGTACATCACTTACTTCTGTCTTCAGAGATTCCAATGAGCTAACAAGTGCTGGCAACACTACTTCTTGTATCAACTTTTGAATCACAAGGACATCATTTCCTCCACTTTCATCACCATCTTCACTTCTATGAAAGAGGATCGAGAACAGGCATGTAGCTGCAGCTGACCTAGAATGGGCACTGTGATCTGAACTTATACTGAATTCTGCGAGGTATGTCACCATTGATGATAATGGTTTCAATGTTGCACTGTCCAATGTCTCCCACACTTTAGCTGTACTTGTGAAGGCCGCCGCCAAGAGAGGCAGAGCAACAAAGAGATTCACTTCATCAGTCTCTGATAGCGGAGGCATAATCTGATCTACAAATTGTATCAATCCATCACAGGATGATACAGAGGAAGGACATTCATACACTGGTATAAGAAATGGAAGGATTGTGGATGCTCTCTTCATCTAACAATAAAGTGATTTTGTGAGAACGAGACATTTGAGAAACTAGAATACAATATGAACAAGGATTACGACAATATACTTACTGTATCAGTAGCCACCTCTTCATCTTTTGCACGAGATTCAGGCAGTTGCAAGGCACTCATCCCGACTTGTAACTGCGGCCTTTCACCTATTTCTTCCCTATCAATGTTGCTTACTTTTGAAGCCTCTCCTCGAGGAGGTTGACATAGCTCTTCTATGATGTCAAACTTGAGCCCCGAACACGAAATACTATGGAATGCATTACCTACATTTTGACCTCCATGTCGAGTTATGTATGAAAGTGCCATTACAGGAAACCTTTGATCATCTTGGTCAGACTGTAGCACAGCAATAATACTTGATAGAAGACCAGAAACAATTCTCTCCGAGACATGCGATGTCCCGTTAGAACATGCCCCAGCAAGGGATAGCCAATCAAATCTTATCGTACGCAATTTAGAAGAACCCTTCTTTGGAGGGGATGTTGTTGCTGAAGACATAATCTCTGGCAGCAAGGAGGTGGCAAGCTCATTTATCTTTCCGCAGCTGTCTGAGTCGTCACTTAGACCAAGAGATATTACAGCTCCTAGCACTCGTGCACATGCAGTTTTCCAATCGAGAATACTCTTTGTCAAGTTGTCCGCCGTCTCCACTTCACTCAATACAACTCGAGACAACGTAACAATTGACGTCTTCAGTTGAATTAAATCTTTTTCTTCCAATGTACTCAAATCAGCACAAGTCAAAAGTGATTCCAACACAGCCACGGCAGCCAACGACAGGGGGCCTAATTTGTCTAGTCTTTCATTCAATACCAATGATACTTTTTGTACAGTAGACGAGAGGTATGCAGACAGAGGATGAGGGTGAACTTTCAATCCTTCATTATCACGTTGCCATTTAGTTAATGCCACTCGACAGGATGAGATTAAAGCACCTATACCTCGCATTGCAGCAGACAGCTTTTCCTCGTCTCGAGATGACTTGTTAGTGGACTCTCCTTTGCTTTTACTCTCATCTAACAAGGACAAGACACCAAGAAATCGGGGATAACAACAATCCAACACTCTATTCAAAGTCATTAGACCTCCCTCAGCCGCCAACGAAGCAAAGTATGCGGTTGAGGCACGGCCATGCATCCCCTGTGGTGCTGACTCAAGTGTAGGCATCAAACGACTAAGGGTAGGTCCAATATATGCTTCCCAAAGAGGAGCTGTATCAGCTTGAATTGTTTTGTTGGTGCCAGGTACCAGATAATATGCAAGTGATGATGAGAGTTTCCGTATAGCACTAGCAAGTTGTTGTTCGTCAGCTGAAACAGCCTCCTCGTGAACACGCGCAAGCGATGAGGACAGCTCTGTCAAGAATGTAGGTGCGACTCTTGTTACATTCAATGATATATCGTTGTTGATAATCCCATTACTGGTAGAAGAGGAAGATCGAGGCAAGAATAGAGACGACAAGTCTTTCACAGCAGCTACCTTGTCGTCACTTTCTGACTCTGCTCCATTTGATGGTGGGTCATAATCAGAAGATTTTGGTGGTTCTAATCTTTCCATAAACATTCTTGCCGATAATGTTATCATAGTTTCATCTTCTTCTTCATTTCCTCCATTACGTTTTGGCATCATACACACATCACTTTTGTAACATGCTCCTCGTTCACACAGTACAGCTAATAGTGCATCTTGTAACATAGCACGGGTAATTCTATGCGGATCATTCTTTGGAGGTGTAAATTGTATAGGATAGTAGGGTGCCACGGCATCAAAGATTTCAATGGAAGGAAGGCTCACTTCTTCTGTTCCAGTGTCTGCGGTGAATAAGGGTAACATGACGTGTTGTACCTTATTCAACAGAAGTAGTAGTTGTAAGAGACATCGAGGATCTGTTTCACCATGCATACATGACGATGCCATGGAAGTAAATGATGACATTGCTTTCAATAACGATGTCGGGACTACAACACAAGATGATGACTGTAACTTTGTTTGAAGTTTGTTCCACTGTAATTCATCAACTTTCAAACCATCTAGTGCTCCATCTAACAAGTCAAAGCAAAGTGAACGCTTTATACGTGGTAATTGGGATAATCCATCCTCAATATTCATTTTAGTATCTTCCTGTTCATATCCCGCCCCTGCACCTCCCCACATACCATCATTATTGGTATTAGAATCCCTAGATTGACATCTATAATTAACACCTAACATTGCCAACTCAACTCTTAACTCCATTGATTGAAACACAACTCCCATGGCTTTAGCAATAGGACATTGTAGTGTATTATCTTTTGATTCTATACTTTGTGAACTCTGCTGTGTTGGGAATATTTCAAGATTTGAACAGAGTAAAGCTTTTAAACTTGCCATTGCTGCCTCTCTTACATTATCATATGATGAATTAGCATTATCTTGTTTTGATTGTTTCGTGGCAGACATGGATTGTAATTGTTGTGTAACCTGATCAGATGTTAAATTTGTTGAATCTACATAATCATTCATTTGTTGATCATTATCACTTTCGTAATCATTATCATCATCTTCACTACTATTACTCCCAGGTCGACATAACTCTACCAAGAACCGACCAACTGCCTGTCGTACACCATGTGTTAAATCTTTACTTCCCTCTAATGCCCCCATTAAACAATACAGTGCACAAACTTTTGTACATATAGTTGCAGTTTCATTAAATGCTGGTCCTAAAGTTTTGAGCAGGAGTGCTAATGCACCATTTGCAGTAGTAGATGATGCATTTGATATATCCTGTAGGACACTTGTATTGGATGGAGTAGGTGGAGTAAGCGAAGTAGATGTTGGAGATAGTCCATCAAAATAAGAGTAAACTTCTTGTTTGAGCTGATTCGCTATATCATCACTGCTACTACTCTTTTGGCACAAATCCAGCCATGATTGGAAAGTAGTAGTATTGCTCATGATATTATATAGTTATATCTGCATGATATATAACATACTACCGAGATATCTCTCGACCATTGACCATCTTTATCAAACATACATGCCAAAAGATTTAGTGGAGGATACCATTGGGTATCCTTTGAAATTGTCACAGTCGGTTTTAGACTAAACAAAGCAAAGCTAAGCATTAGTTGGTAAAGCTTGTCTCTGAATATGAATTTATATCTACATAGATGGCCTGGTTAAGGATGAATTGCATGTGTTATCGTCCTGACCTCTTCTTGATGATCTCCGATCATCGTCAGCTAAAGACGAGGACTTGGCCTTGTGCCCTTTCCTTGGCGACCCTCCTCCTAACAAGGCTGCTATTTCCTCATCCAAGTCTTCTCTACTCTTGCTACTTTTTGGTTTTACAAGTTCTACATTTCGACGACTGCTAATGGCACTCGTCGATTCTGGGGGTGGTCGATTTCCACTGACACCAATTTGTTGATGTAGTGTTGCAAAAGCCTCTTCCTGCAACAGATGAGGCATGACACCACTAGTAAATAGTGATGTAAGATATGAAAACCCAAGGAATCCATCAAAGGAGACTAATCCAATCACAACCAATATAAGCATCATCAGGCCCAACATCGGGTTGGCCATTTTGCCTATTCTTGGGGGTATCACAGGCTCTTCAAATCCGGGTGGTAATAACCAGTCGAGAGAATTGAATAGAATCTGAGCTCCCGCTGAGTATACATCTATCGGATAGTGTACACCATCATAGCTCTCCGAGGCTCGTGAACTAGTAAACGCTGGTCCATCGATAACAAAAGATGATGATGATAAGATGCCATTCCGAGCATACACTGCTCGCATAGCTTCCATATCTTCCTCTCTCATGTGATCGCGCTTTTCTTCAGTATTCAACGCCTGAGAATTAATGGTCGTAGGTATAAACCAAACAACCGCAGAACCGTATGAGTCTTGGGCCTTTTGCATTTCCTTGGCAAGCTCTTTAAGGGTTGCAGCATGAGACTGACGATCTTCATCACTCGCATATACATGCAGACGATCCCAAGCTCCCCCACCTAATACTATAAGATCTGGGTGTTTGTTGCCTGCACTTCCCGTTGCCTGTCGGTTAATTTCCTTGAGCGATATGAGTTGATCTGTCGCGAGTGGAGCCCACTTGAAGTCGATCGGTGTTGTTCCCCACAACGTATTGCTAATATCCGCATGCTTAGGACCAGTTGCATCATATTCACCACTGTTTGTAATACCCATTGCCCTCATGGATGCATGATAGATATATCGAGTCATACTATCACCAACAAAGACTACTTGTCGTCTGCTGAGAGCTTTCTTCAACTTAGCTTCATTCCTATGGCCAAATCGACAATGAGTTCGGGATGGTTGATCTTTCCATGCCCAAACATACGAGTTGCCATGAGGCTGACAAGTACCATACGAAGCCGCGCCGTAGTTTCTATAGGCCATACCTCTACTGGACTCATTACATCCATCAATTGGTACCCATATTCCATCATTTACAAACGCGTCACATCCTGAAGGAAGTGTCCCAATTGCGCTCGCTCCAGCGGCTGCAAACTCATTCCAAGTAAGGCCTAGAAGTATGACAACCATGGCACCAATCAAAGGAGGGCACAGCTTTGAGTATATAGATTCATCTTTTGAATCGTCTTCAGTTGAGAAGTCAGACATTTCCGATTGTGAAGTCGCAGAATAATCATCTTCATCAGTAGAATGTTTCATCTTCTTTACTGTTTGTCGGTATCTAGACCAGCTTGAATCAATCACCGTTTGATACAATAGTGTGCCACAGAGCATGGAGACGACTCCAATTACAAAACCAGTACACATATCCAAACTTTCCAATAGATATGCAGTGCAATAGAACCCGGCAATTGTAACTCCCATACTCATTAGTGAATTGATACATGCCTGTCGATCATTGGGTAGCAACATACCACGAAGTAATAACGTCAATTTGTGTAACTTTCGTGATATAATAACATAAAGATAGGTTACCAATGCCAAATTCACTCTTGGCCAGCCTGGTATCAAAACCAGAATTGTCTTTGAATTGGATGTTAACCATATATGATGTTGCATTAGATATGTTTCCAATGTCGTTTTACCAATTTCATGTATTAATTCCATTGTGTAGGATCTCATTTTGGGTGTTATATTTCGTAGATAAATGTATGTCAGAAGTGGTATAATACCAAAATATGGATTTGTACCATTGTAGGATATCTTTTCATACATTAATGGTCCCTTCATCCAAATGTAGAATACTGATAACATAGCCAATGCTATCGCAAGTTTACTCATATGTTGTGCATTCTTCCTCTTAGCCTCCAACTTACGAAAGAAGAGCAACATAACTGGATAATTATACGCAAATATCATACCAAGTAATGTACTCCAATGATCCAAGTATGATCGAAAGTACCATTCCCAGCGCTCACCCATTGTTGCACCCACAACT
>Ga0075437_10381_pt1 | contig 10317 bp, 4 predicted proteins | sample MintriMetagenome_FD_74266 | JGI IMG/M metagenome (GOLD analysis project Ga0075437, IMG submission 74266) | Marine eukaryotic communities from Monterey Bay, USA to study complex ecological interactions - Minidiscus trioculatus and... | ecosystem: Environmental > Aquatic > Marine > Unclassified...
ATGGATTGAGCGTTGGATAAGATTTTGCATTTTCTACGTGGCTTACGCGTGGAATAATTTTCTACGTAAAAATGACGAAATCACGAGATCGCCGAGGCGTAAATTTGTATACTACCAAGCAGCAGATGGACAGCCATTTTACCTTTCGGGTATTAATGTTGCTTGTCTAATGCATGAGTTTTCTCTCCACAAAGTTGATGAAATACAAGACGACAATCTTAACGATCGCATATCATCAATAGATAGACCAAGGAATACTCTTCCTTTACCAGACGAGATAGAGGCTACTGTTCTGGAAATAGACCATGCACTTGTATCGCATGAGATGATCAAAAGAAAGCATTTCCTGTCTCATGTATCGATTGGTTCATCTGTTGCTTTTGTAGAAGTAGATTTATATAGCGGAGGAGATAATATGAACCGACCAATGCTTACTCATCCAACTTTATCCAAATTTAAAGGTGAATTGCAACGTCGTAAATCTGAGAGACAGCGTGCTGCCAATCTTGCTCGAAAGCAAGATATTATTGCTCGGACAAGAGCCGAGAAAGAAGAACAGCGGAGAAGGAGAGAGTTATTGGGATCTCGCTATAGTAGTGAAGGAGCGGATACTGTTCAAACTGTCGATCCTGATGATGATTTCTTTCAAGCAACTACACACGATGAATCTGAGGCAGCTGCTCCATCTTCACCGACATTTAAGTTTAATGAGGTTTGTGCATCTGGTGGAGTGTTTCCGGCACTTGAGACAGCTGCCTATTTTCCACCTCTACAATCGACATCAGAGATGCCTCAATCACCATCACATAAACCAAATGCAACAACTTGGGGAAGTCGCAAGAGTGAAACTCCGACTTCAAAGAAGGCCGAGCAGACTGCAGTCAATAACTTTCCATCTCTGTCTGAACTAACATTGTCTACCAAGTCTGACAACAAAGCAGCTCGGATTAGAAAGGGGAGTATAGGTTCTTGGGGGTCAGAGAGATGATAAAGTAACTAAGATAAACAAACAATCAAACAATTCTTTATTTTTTATGTTGAGATATCCACCTCCAAGATAGATACTACAGACAATACACTCAGGCTAATAGACGACAAGTCACCGCCAGATTTCAATGATGAATCCATATTCCCAACTTTCTCTCAGTATATATATATTTATACATCGACAACATCAGGATATTCAGCAATCTCCCGAGCCTTGTATTCAGCGAGCTCACGGTTGTATCGTTCGACGTCGGCTTTCTCCATCTTCAGCAAGGGCGCTCTTTCTTCATCTGTCAAGCTCCTCCAATGCTTAATAATGTTTAATGGGTTGAGTAACATAAGTGTTATATGATGCATACACACACACACACATCTAAAAGTTCTCACCTGACCAAGTGTACGTTGAATCTCGTTGTTACATCCACATTCCGGATGTTGTGTCTTGATGATTTGGTGTGCTCTACTACTAGAAAATAGTTGCCAACTTGTACGTGGACGCTTTGGGGGGTCACTCTTCTGTCTCTTTGACAAAGGTGCTTGTACTGCAATCATAGAATCATTATCTTCTTCTTCTTCGGCGGTATCTGCAGAGTAAGTAGTACCCCCACTAATTTGAGTAGGCTTCTCAGGTGGTGTAGGAGGAGATGGTGGTGGTGGCACATACGAGAGCATCTCTTTCTTGTAGCGAGCTCGGTCATCCGAAGCTAGTTTGATCCAAACCTTTGCATCTTTTTTTGACAAAGCTTTGTATTCAGCACTAAGCATACGTGCCTGTTGTGTTACATTGCAAATAAAATATGATGTAAGATAACGATAAGATGAATACAATATAATAAATAATAAAAACTCCGGACACACACATAAACCATACAATATTATTATACTTACAACCTCTTGAAATGTTGCATTGGGATTTGCATCTTTCACCCTTTGACGGTTTGCATTGGCATACTTTAGACTGGCACATACGAACCCTTTTGGCTTTTTAGGATCTCTCTTCTTCCTCTTCTTTTTCTTTAGAATTGTTGATGTTGCAATAGCTGTATCGGGTGATGCAATCTCACCATAATGAGATTCGGTTGTATCGTTCTGCTCATTCAGACCCTCTTCATTCTCCTCCTCCTCGGTCTCAGCATCATCTTCATCATCGTCAGTGTAAGTATCATTCTGCTTCTGCTCTGTAGCCTCATAGAAATAATCATCACCATCATTTTCCGCAGATGCCAAATTATTATAATTACCATTGTTATAATAATTCTCCTGTTCTGGAGTATCGTCGTTAGAACTAGAATATGAAAGACTAGCTGTCATCGACGCGTAGTACTGTTGGAATTGTTCGTCTTTCTTCAAATCCATAATTTGTAGCGGTATTAGTGCAGAACTGTATTGCAACTATAAAATAACACTGTGTTGAAAAGATATAATCTAAGATCAGTACCAAGAATTTTTATTGCTGTAGGCCGGCACTGTTACTGCGCACAAAATGATATATGCCTTAATTGAAGATAGTAGAATATATGCAAGTATTTATTAATAATGGGAGGCGGTATCAGCGGCAAGGTACAAAGGGGTAATAAAAATTTGAGTAATGAGCGAGTAAACGGCAAAGCGGCAACATTGAAAGTGGTTAATCCGCTTATATCTATTACACTAGAGCTTGTAACGGATATAAGGTTTGGGAGAGGATAAAACAGACTAAGGGTAGCACGACAAGGCTTGATATTCTATACATATTACACTAGCCTACGGCCGCATCAGCTTCTTCGGTCTCTTCTTGTATACTACCGGAGGAACTCAACTCTACCCCTTCACCTTCATCTTCATCATTATCATCTGCCTCTTCATCTTCGTCTTCCTCTTCAAATGGTAGCATATCTTTAACAGGATATCTATCCATTTCTCTTGAAGCTTCTCTGCATAACGATCTTATTCTTGGATGAAGACCTCGTGACTCCAAGAGTATAGAGCCATCTAATGATCTGGCAGGAACATAAGGAAGGTTGCCGAGCTGTCGTAGGGCATCTAACGCCCTACTAAGTATCCTCACCAAATCACCAGGTGCTGCACCTGATAATCTAAGGGCTTCGTCCCAAGAGCAACCGTCTGCCCACTTTGTTACAACCTCACAAGAACTCAGCTCTAGTTGGCACTTTCCTATAGAATCATCTAAACCGAGTCTACGCTGTACCTCAACTAATCGCTCAAGGGATAGTAACGCTCCTTGAACCGCTCGTTGTTGAGAGTAAGAAAGCTTTTGAAATGACTCGAGAGCAGAGTCTGACTGTCGTGGGGCGTCGGCATTAAGAGATGACACATATCCAGCTAGCTCACTTGCACTCAATTGACACAAGTAATCTGTCAAGGTTTCAGCTTCGACTTGTGGTTTGGGTATGTCACTATCATCAGCGGTATTTTCATCATTATAATCTTCTTCATCAAATTCTTGTAGAGCATCTTGGAACCTATCTAGCTCAATCGACTCGTATGCTACATCCCATGCCCCACCCAGTGCACATAATTGCCACAGACTGTTGTCTAATCCAATGGAGCCTACATGTTGACCGCCATCTGTCACTGTGTACCGTTTAGTCGTCTCGGAGGTATCTGAACTACTAGGTAGTAGACATCCATATGCTTCCAATACTTTGATAAGAGCAAGCATATTATTCCAACTATCGTCATCATTCTCGTCGGACGGAAAAGATGTAGTTTGATCCAACAGTGGTCGTCTCTTATTCTTTGGCACATTCTTAATATAGCTGTTAAGCTCTCCCGGCTCTAATGGTGCACCTTCAGGGTAAGCAGTGTCAGCTCCATGAAATCGTGCTGAACGAAGAGCTTGTCGAAGGATGTCGGATCCTTCTTCTTCGTCCTTCATTCTCTTATTTGCAACCTTTGTCATGGCAGAGAGGAGGCTATTATTGACCTCCCTTTCCCCTTTTGCAACCCTCTGGCGTTGACGTTTTATCTCGGACATCAACTGAGCCTTGTCATTATCAATAATTTCGATTGGTAAGCCATCATTCTCAACTTCGTTCAATTCCCGTAGTTCACGTTCTAAATACTTCAGTGTACTCTGTTCGAGATCCAGTATCTGGGCACTACCGCTGTATTTCTTTGAGATCTTTTTAAGTTTTTTACCATCTGACAAGATATCAACCAAAGACATGAGTTTGGATTCTTTGAGTTGAGAAGTAGTACCCGTTGGTGACGTGCCATCTCGAGCTTGGATCAATTCCTTCTCGAGAGTAAGCTGGAGTGCATTCACAAACTGTTCCTCAGGTAAAAGGCTATCATCGTCAAGGGTCTCTAATGCTGATTGTAAGTCTTCTTCTCTCTGTTGATTTTCGAATACTGCAAAGCTTTTTTGAACCATATTTCTTGCAATGTCTAATTTACCGTCTCCCCTTTCGATTAAGTTCACAGCCAGTGCATAACTAGGTGTAAATTGAGATGAAATTGGCTTAATCTCGTTTGTCAGTATGGTAATGGCATCATCGGCGGTTTCGAATGGAGTAGATGCTAACACACATGCTCCTTCCACATCCAATCCCCTTCTACCAGCCCTGCCAGCCATTTGTAGCATATTGTGCGTCTCAAGTAATTCCATGCCAAGATCTCCTCGCTTAGCCATTGAACAAATGACTGTAGTTCGAGCGGGCATGTTTATCCCCGCGGCAAGAGTCTCTGTAGCAAACACTACTCTCATCAGCTCTAATCTAAACAAGGTTTCAACAAAAGCTTTGTGTGCAGGTAGGATACCAGCATGATGCGATCCAATTCCACATAATAGTTGTTCAACAGTCTTGTCTTCAAGTGCAATCTCTGAGTTTCCCGTATTGAATAATAGTAAACGTTTGGCTACCTCTCGAGTCTCTTCTATATTCAGCAAACCGATATTAGAGTAGTATTGGATGTTCTTCTCCGACAATATTGTTGTATCATCTTTATCATCAGAATCTTCAGGCAGATTAGCATCGAAATCATCAGATAGAAGCTGATCCAACAGGTCGGCTCGGAAATGTCTCCCATCTTCATCTTGAACCATTGCCAACTCATCTTCATTGAGATCCCAGTCATTATTATTTGAATGCCGACGACCTCTTCCTCTTCCTTTGCCCTTCATGATTTTGCCCCTTCTAGGTTTTGTCCGATCTATTACAGGTCTTCTCTTTCCACTCTCCTTCTCTTGTGCTTTTGTTTTAAGAGTTTCACACAAAATCTCAGCTGCATTGTCGCATCCTTTACGACTGAAGATGAAGAATATGGCTGGTAGTAAGTTCTTTTGTTTCAACCTTCGTACTAGAGTATCCACCGATGGTACAGACTTTCTCAACTCTGCTTTCAGCATGTTTTCTTTCATCTTCCTTTGCTCTCTTTTACTAATGGCGGAAGGACTGTATCCATCGTCATAGCTTTCGCGTTTTACGATGCGTTCAATACGCCTTTCGATACCTGCCAGACTTCTTTCGGCTGCAGATTGTAATATCGGATGTAGGTCTAATCCTCTTGGTAAACCATTTCTATTGATACCCGAGGCATTCTTGTCAAATCCTCCCTTATTCTTTTTCATTCTCTTGGGTGTCATGACAACACCATCTCCTCTCAACCCAAGTAGGCCATGTTTTGCGCCCGGACCAGCATCTTCATCTCTGAACAATGGAGAAAAGTCTCTCTTGGTTGCAAAATAGTATCGCAAGGGCACTGGTCGTCCGGTATTCGCTTCTATCAGGATGGATTCGCGACCGGTTGTACTCTGCATCCACTCAGCAAGGCGATGAGCATTTGGGAGCGTAGCAGATAGCCCAATAATTTGAGTGTGCATGGGGTTGAATATAACACATTCTTCCCAAGTGCTTCCACGTCCTTTTTGACCCATATAATGAAACTCGTCAAGTACAACCACGTTATTATCTGATAATTCAGAATACACACCATCGTTCCTTTCAGATCTTGCTGCACTTTCTAGTTTGTTTACATCAACTTGGATACTATCATCATCCGTATCTGCATTATCCAATAACGAAGATATTCCCGACTTTGCTCTCCAAGCCATATTTCTATATACTTCTGTAGTCATGATTGTAACATCTGCACCACGTCTAATGCTAATATCACCAGTTGCCAAGCCAACATTTTCCACCCCAAACACTTTTCTCATCTCACCAAACTTTTGATTACTCAACGCCTTTAGGGGTGTGGTGTATATAGCCTTTTTGTTCCTTTCTAGTGCAACACGAAGTGCCATTTCACCAACCACAGTCTTACCAGCTCTGTGTATGTTGTAAGATCATGGGAATATATGAGTACGAGTACCAATGACTATAAAACATACATGTGTTGAGCCGCACATATCATATGCATACATACCCTGTAGGTGCACATACAATCAGATTCTTCTCGGCTAGGATTGCAGCACCAGCAGATAATTGCCAGTTATCCAAAGGAAATGGGAAATATGATTGCAATTGCTCTTGTACTTGTTCATCAGCAATTATATGCTCATTGTTAAAATTGCTGTTTATAAATGGTACCCCAGCCTCTTCATCTCCAACTGAAACCTTTACCTGAAATGATGATATACTACTCTTTGATTTATATTTATATATTCTACCCAAGCTACTACTACTACTTCTTCTATTAGTAATATATGGTGTAGAGTGACGATTGCTTGATGATACATCATAAAGTTTTGATGACCAGCTAGAAAATGCAGATAATCTCACCGCTTGAACCCGACATATCATCACTGCATTCAGCAGCAGTAACAACAACAACACTGTATACCACCTATGATGAGTAGCGCCCTGCATACCTCTCTAACAATGGTTGTTGTGTTGTAGCAACTAAGCGCCTATGCCATTAGATATTGATTTCTTCGCTAATACAATAGTGGCGATAGAACGACTTCAAATTATTGTTGGCAGATAGAGTAAGGCATATCAATACTACCATAATATACTTAGATCAAATACAATAACTTTAATCTGGATAAGGTGTATTGGTCCGACTGGTTAGACTGATTATTCAAAGGATACCATCACCGTATCCTTTTCAGTAATACAACTCTATCCTTTGCAACACATCAAGTCACAAGTTATTGTGCGTTGAAGACTGTATATACTCTGCCCCAATCTACTCTAATAGAGTAATGTGTAGTTCTAAATTATCATCAAATAATATATAGAATGTACCTTCGTGAATATGTACCTCCGACGCAAAGGCCTTCACGACGACAAAGTCATCCACCAATAGAATCATCTTCAAAATCATCATCAAGACGGAGACATAAAAAATCTAATAGAATAAGGAGGGGGGACAATAATACATCAGGAAGAAGTGTGATATCACAGTATTCAATAGATGATGATAGGAGTAATATCTCTTCGGCTAGAAGTGCACCAATTTCATATTCAAGATCTCATGTAAATTATGACAATTATGGACAACAACAACACTCACGCAGCTTTAATAAAGGCAGGGATAGTGGTAGTCATTATTATAGATCAAGTAGAAGAAAAGGAAGATCTTCCAAAGAATCAGATTGTTATCCAGATAGTTATAGTATTGATGATGGTACAATAACAACTGAACTCACCTCGTCTTCATCATCACGAAGGCAACGAAGGAGAAAAAAACGATCCGCTAGGACACAACCAATTTTATCAATAGATATGTTATCACGCATATGTTCACTGGCAATTATATGTACTGTACTCTATTTGGGAGTAGGTGCATGTATTAGTTTCACCAATAGTGTTGTTGGTAACATCTTTGGTGATATCTATCACGAGATATCTTCAGAAAGTCAGAAGGAAGATGAATACCAATCAATCTATGATGAAGACAAAGCAGGTGTTAGAGGAGCCTCATTACACGCTAATAATAAAGATGAAAAGTTAAATGTACATGATCTCAATGCACAGAGTCACTTGCTAAAAGCTGAAGGAAGACAAATAATCAATGATAAAGGACTAGAAGTTGATGAAGAAGGTGAAGGAGAGCTGGAGTATATGGGTCATGATATAACGAACGACTTCTTCTTTGCCGGTCCCATTGTGGAAAAGAAACAACCTGGTCATGCATATGCAGATATTCCTCTGTTGCTTGATTCAAATCCTTTTGCAATAAGCATATGGATAAACTTGTCCCCCCTGTCTGATGCTAAAGAAAATAATGATAGTCGACAACCTAGGGTTATTCTATCGACCAACTCAAAAGGGTATGTCGGCTGTTCTTCTGATAAATTTGGAAATAAGTCAGGTATTGGTATTATTTTATACGCACAACCTGAATATCATCATTCGTATAGGATTATATTGGAATATGCAGACACGAAAAATAAATCATGTCAAACTATAGGAGGATCAAAACAACATGACGAGTTACTAGTGAGAGAAGGAGAATGGAATCATATAACTATATTTGCAACACGAACATCAAAATCAAAGGAAACAAAGACTACTGAAAGAATAAGCGTGTATGTAAATGGCGAGCTTTCTGGTAGGAATGATAATGTATCTCGTGATTTGGCTCATGTAAATTCCGAAAATGGCGAAACAATCGTCGGTCGATATGCCACCCCAGATGAGCCACATCATAGTATTAGCAACGACCAACACTTTGACCTTGGAGGTAGAGTAGGAATGCTTTCATTCTGGGAAACAGGTGGTCATGCTCGTTTGTCAAAGCTGCCGACACGAATGTCTGTGAAAACTACAGACGATGAAGATCATGTAGTTAAGATGATCCAACGTGCAGCATTTGATATTGGTGCCATTAAAGAACTCTCCCTGCGGGGTTTGTTTGTAAAGAAACCTACACTATTGTATCCATTCCAACGAAGAGAGAAACAAAAGGAGATCAAGCTGAGTGATGGGAAAGTTAAGCTACCAGATTTATCACTTGAGTTACCGCCCGTTGCGAATTGCAATGAATTAATGTCAGGGAAGAATGGTGAGATCATAGTAGATGTAGCTGGGGATGATCAGCACATCACAACTCGTAAACTGCAAGCCAAGCAACCAGTGAAAAAGTTACTTGTGAAGCAGCAACGGAAGGATAGTGAGCAAGAACTTGACATGTATAGAGGTCACTGAATCATATAATACATAATTAACCTCTGAGTAATACAGAGATGCATATTACAAATAGACAAACCCCTAGTTATATATTGTAATGTGAAAGTGAAGTATTGTTGAGACTTACCCCACTAGGACATGTGTCTCAAAAGCTTCGCGCATGTCAATTGTTTACAACAATTTGAGGAACGATGCTAGATCCGCCAACTAAATCATCTACATCATATAGTCATGATCCTCCGCCATCATCATCAATAGTAAACAGTCGTCGCCGACAGCCTCTGGAACCATGTACACCAACTAAATTGAAAAATGACCCACCACAGCAACATTATCATTATATGAAAGCACCACCACAAGTATACCATACCCCACAAAAACAAAGCGGGTATCATGACTATTACTCGCCACATCGGAATGGCAACAACAGTAGTGTTGCATATACTCCGTCGCTCCGTCGGAGATCTTCATATCTTCAAGAAAAGTTAACACCAATTCATAGTGCACCGTCAAAGTATCAACAACAACATCAACAACACAGTTATATACCAACTAATGAAGATGATAGTAGACGGCGTTTAAACTACAATCACAGTAGTCCTTCTAAGAAGTCAAAGTTGAAAAAGAAGAAGAAGTCAAAGTCTACATTATCTTCAAGAGACAGATTATCACGTATCATTATATGTTTGTTTTGTTTTTGGGTAATAAGAGGTACTATTAGAATGATATTTGGAAGTAGTAGTAACAATAGTGATCAAAACGACTATCTTTATACAAGTCATATGAATAATGAAGAAGAAGAAGATGATGACGGACCAAATTTGAGAGGATCAAGTCAAGCAGATATTGCAATAAAAGATATCTCTACAAGTCCTAAAGATTTGAATGTACACTATATAGATAAAGATTATCATGAGATTGAAGAAAAAGATATGGTAGATACACAATCAAGCAACGGAGTAGCAAAAGAGAATGGCAAAGACATCATCAGTATAGATGTTGAGAAGAAGGAGTATATGGATCCAGATTCAACAAATGAATTCTTCTTTGCAGGTGGCATTAACATTAAGAAGCGAATAGTCAACTGGAAAGGGCGAATAGAAACAATATCCTCTCCTGGTCATACGTATGCTGATATACCGTACTTACTTGACTCTAATCCATTTGCAATCAGTATATGGATTAACCTATCACCATTACCTGCTGATGAACATGATGCACATAGACCTAGAGTCATCCTGTCAACGAG
>Ga0075437_12039_pt1 | contig 10286 bp, 9 predicted proteins | sample MintriMetagenome_FD_74266 | JGI IMG/M metagenome (GOLD analysis project Ga0075437, IMG submission 74266) | Marine eukaryotic communities from Monterey Bay, USA to study complex ecological interactions - Minidiscus trioculatus and... | ecosystem: Environmental > Aquatic > Marine > Unclassified...
TATCTGACACGGCCTGCCTAGCCTGGCCTAACTGGTGTAATGTATCACGACTTTCTCTCTCTTTGTCTTTATCTGATATTGTCACAGGGACAATGGACCTCTGCTTTGCAGGCAAATCTTGCAATACATCACTCTTTAACCTCCTCATCATGACGGTCTTTAGACATTTATGTAATTTACTAGCATTGGAAACACCCTTCACATCCCAGCCGAATCTCGTTCGACGGGCATTGCAGAATCGTTTTGTATATTCAGTGTAGGTCATTCGTTTACCAATATCTCCAAACATTACTCCCTTTGAATCTAATGCATTCAGCTGAGGCCAAAGCTCCACTGGTCGGTTTAAGGCTGGTGTACCAGATAGAAGAACTAATCTCTTTGAATTTTGAAGTAGAGGTAATGCCAATTGACACCTCTGCGACGATCCCTGCTTCAAGTTATGTGATTCATCAGCAATTATACATTCAAATTCACAATCTCGTAATGTATTGGCAATCTGATACCGTGTTTGTAATAATGAATAGGTAACAATAACAATTTGTATTGGACATTTCTTTGTTTGTTGTTGCTCAGAACCTTCTCTTTTGCTTTTGTATTGCTTTTCTCTCCATCTATGTATCTGTCTAGCAAAGTGTACATCATCTTTACCTCGAACTACATGTATTGATTGGGATGATATCCATGGACAAAACTTTTCAATCTCTGCAGGCCTACATATCACATAGGTAAGATATGCTGCAATAAAAAAGGAAATATGCGCCACCACAAACACGTACCAAGTATACCGTAAAGATGCAGGGCATAGAATAAGAAGAGGCCACTCAGTTTGATAGGCCAACATTATAGCAAGGGATGTTAATGTTTTCCTGTGTATACAATTTGTTATAAGAAAAGTGCACATGATGTGAGCAAAATTATTGTGACATATTGCAATTTACAGTTATATAAATGCATAATACAAATGAACAACATATAATAAACGTACCCCAATCCCATCTCATCACCAAGCAATATCCGTCCAGTACCTGCCCCCGCAACTTGTTTAGGTGCACCATAATTATTGTAATTCGCCTTTGACTTTGAGTGAGATTTATCTTCGGTACCATATACTGCAAATTCAAATGCCGACCTTTGGAAGGGACGGAGCTTTGCTAATAGCGTATCGAGGTGTGGTGATTGTGCCGCCGACATATTGATCTAGCCGCTGCTAATACGCCTCTCTCTAGAGAGTAGAGAGTAGATTTGCTTCGTACTTTGATTTTGTATACCATATCACGTGGAATATTTCACCGTATTGTACGACTGGTTGTCGGTTTAATAACAAATAGGCAGTGGGCGGGAGAAACGCTGGACTACTACCATTGCCTTATTAGCATATTTAATATAAGTGTTAAGTAGAGTATCGGAGGTAGTACCTTCTTCTTTCACCAAAATATTAAACTTTGAGTTTTATCATCGGTACATCACAATCAAAATATTGATCACATATACATTTATTTGTTTAGAGTATAATATAAGATGGTATTATTAGAATTAGATGCCCGGATTGATAATCTTCTCTCCACATCTCAAGAAGAAACAGCAGATATTGATATCTTTACACCTATACCAGATAGAGAAGAATGTCCGATTTGTATGATTCCACTTCCTATCATCGAGGGTAAAACTTTTTTTTCATGCTGCGGAAAGATGATATGCGATGGTTGTAACCACAAAAGTGTAATGACCGAGAAGAAGAAAGGTATACGAATAGAAGAGCAGAAATGCGCCTTCTGTCAAAGAACATTAGAATCAACTTTTAAGAATGAAATCAAACTCCTGAAAAGGTTAACGAAAAAGAATAATCCTCATGCGTTAATGAGTATGGCAAACGCATATAGATCAGGAGCTGAGGTGTTTCAGAGTGATACAAGGGCACTCGAAATGTATATCTGTGCGGCTGAACTTGGTCATCCTACGGCGTATTCAAAGGTTGGATCGTATTACTATCAAGGCATTGCAGTGGAACAGGATATGTCAAAGGCATTAGAATTTTGGGAAGTGGCTGCAAAGAAAGGATGTATACGAGCACACCAAGTACTAGCTGAAATGCAGAATAGAAATGGGAATGTTGATGAAGGTATCAAACATTTTAAAGTAGCTGCAAGCGCAGGATACCAACTAGCAATGGATCGTTTGATGAAGGCGTATAGAGATGAAGAACTATCAAAAGAGGATCTATCTCAAATTCTCCATGCATTCCAAGCATCTTGTATTAAAATGAAGAGTGAAGATCGAGATGATGCTCTCGTTGCAAAAGCTAGATTTGATGAAGCCGAGCAAACAGTCAGCAATTGATGGGTGGTATTAAGAAAGAGTCTATCGGGAAAGGAATATTCATCATAAAGTAGCCGCTGTGCAGGAGATAAATCAATGGATGCCATAATGGCAGCATAAAAAGACAAATATATATCAAAAGATGATCTTACACAAACTCTCCGTGCATTCCAGACTTCACAAAATGAAATGAAGTGTAGAGATCGGATCATGCTCGTGCTTTTACATTAGACAAGGCGTTGAGGCGTAATTAGTAGTGGGGATAGATCTTGAATGCACGGTTGTGGCAATATCTTTATAGGCATATAGTAATCTAGTGTTTTGTTCTCTATTAGCATTCTTAGTCCTACATACATATACCTATTATCATACATTAGTCATCAATCAATACTGGCAATCTCTTGTGTTCTACAATTACAATCTTTCCTAGTCCTAACCTTCATTCATCTTTCCATCTTTCAAGCCTTGCATTTCCCTTTACCAGTATTGCAATCACCACTGCAACAATCACTATCTTGGGAACAAGCTTCTCCGGCAGCAGCAAGAATACAGCCCTCAACAGGTGCCGGTGTCGGACTTAGCGTTTCGGGCAGGATACACCCACAAGCAGGAGGAGTTGTCGTTGTTGTTGCTGCTGTTGTCGTTGTATCAGGAGGTGGAGTACTTTTGACCGGCTTCTTAAGCACACGATTCTTTTGGTTCTTCATGTCAGTACCTCGCAACACACGACGGAAAGGAGGAGAGCATTCACAGTCTCCATCTACTGAACAGGATCTTGATTCATCATTTGAGCATATTCCACTACCGGTAGGCTCAGGAGTTGCAACAAATGTAGTCGTAGTAGATGCTTGAGTGGTTGATGTTTCAGTAACTGTCGTTGAAACTGGCGTTGTGGTGGTAGTCACTTGAGTAGATGTTGATGTCGATGTGGACGTCGTACTTGTTGATGTGGTCGTTGTTTGAGGTAAATTACCATACAAGTCTCTACAGAAGCTCATAATAGCTATACTCAACTTATCTGCAAAGTCGGCATGTACCTCATCTCGAACTGAACTCTCAGCCCATCGAATACAGCGGGGTAACTCGGCCTGAACTGCATTGAAATGATCACCTGATAAGTTCACCCAATCCATTCGTTCATGTCTTTCGACATCATACCCACCACTAAAGTAATGACACTCGCCATCTGTATTGAATGTTTCACAATAGTTGATATCATTTGCCAATGCCTTGGGTGATGGGAATTCCTGAGAGGGCGTTCCATGGCCACACATTGCATCACTTGATACTAACCCACTACCGATTAGTTCAGTCACTCTTGCCCCTAAAGATCTCGGCCCTCGAACAAGACACTCATATCCCGTATCCTGATCATTATTAATCCATCGTCCATGTGTCATAGTACCAATAGTTCCTGTAGACCGAGTATCAAGGGGGCAATACTGATTAGGATCGAGGGACTCATCACTGAATCGATATCCCCATTGAATCAATGGACTGCCATTAGTAGTCTCCCAATCATAACCCGCGTATCCATGCATATCAAACAAAAGTGCTTTAACTCCAGTTCGTGTTGATACATTTCCAGCAGTTGTTGTTTCAGTAGTGGTACCAAAGTAATTTGATAATTGTATTTGTGCATTATTGATTTGTGTATGAAAAGCTTGCCAAGCGTCAACGGCGATGGGATCTTCTTGTGCAGCCTCGTTTACTTCTCGATTTGCATCTAGCTTACTACGATGTAAATGATTGATAACTAGGAAGGGTACCTTGCAATAGTTTGTTATGTACTTCTCTTGAACTAGCTATAGTGGTGTGCATATGATATGAGCAGAATTGCAAATGAGATGAGCATGATAATTGCAAAAGGCTTACACACAATACCTGTCTCTCTTACCTCAGAGATCTCCTTTGTATAACTATCCTTCGACGTCTTACAACCACCAGTTGGACAATAGTCCGATGTTTCACTTGTTTCACGATCGGGGATGTAAGTTGGTTTCATATCGCCGCCATGAGGTGCCGTAATGACCAAGTCGGCAGCATAAGACATATCACTCGGACCGCGTAACTCAACTAATACATCATCTACACCATCATCATTATTATATGTAAATGTATCTAATGTTTCCCAAGTTAAGCCAGGACATTCTTGAGATGGATCAACAACGATGGCAGTGTTGACGACTTCTGACGCACAAAATGAATCAGGACATACTACGGCGTAGGCGGAATGAAAAATGGATGAACCGAGAGTTAAGAGTAATAGTTGCAGCTTCATTGTTTGATATATATGGTAGTAATATGACCTTTGTGGGATTGTTGGATGGGCTACTATAATGAAGCGTGAAACAATAATCAATAATAGATCGTGATCTAATACGGAATGATCGACGTAAGGGTGTGTTAGTTTGGATGACCATTGCAATATAATACCAATACCATATCATTCCCACTTCTCTAAACACAAGTTATGAATGGTAATAACAGACCTCCCCTAACGGGATACACATAATAATACTTACCAACCACACAAGACAATTCCTGACGTATGCCTCTATTATGAACGGGTATTGTTGTTTAAACGTGAAACATTAAGACCAAAATTTGAGGCTATTTCCGATTTCCCTGATGTATGTAAAGATAACTCAACAGTTAAGGTTAATGGGGTATCCACCGAGTCTTATAATAATAGATCCTTCCAGGAGGGAGAAGTTTTGGTTAGGGCAGAGTGAAAGAAGTCATTTTAGATCAAGACCAACTCAAAACTACATACCTACCTAGTTTTAGTTTTAGTTTTAGTTTTAACTCAAAACTACATATTCCAACAGGATGAGCTGAGTACGAGGGAGCAGCAAATAACTTCACAACCACCTATAAACCCACATACATCATACTTAGGTTGGTATTATCTGCGTCTGCAGTATGGTATTATCTGTTATTGGATCATCTAAACTAACTATTATGCTCGATCATAGACCATCATCATCCCTTTTTAGCTTCTTGTCGTCTAATTCAATTGCTTTTATCCCCTCAAACAATAATGGCATAGCCTTTGCAAATTGATGTATTGCGGATAACTTTCGTTGTTCAACATTATATCTCCCATGAACATCTGCCGCTTTAGCTCTTCCAAACCAATCCACTACATACGGCAAAGCCTTCAGATTCCGTTCTCCTTCTTCCGCGTCTAATTCGAATAGTGGCTCCATGTCAATATTGGGATGATGCTTGAGAATCTTTTTAATGGCAATTTGACTTTTGTTAGCTCCTTCATTATTGATTTTTAGTAACCCAGAAAGTTTCTTTCCTGCCACGGTATTCGGTGGGATATTGGTCCAACCGTCTACCTCTTTCAATGTATGATTTGATAAATATATATATCATTAATACTGTTTGTGTTACACAGTACTGTCGATAGTATACCATATATAATATTCTGATCAAATGGATTCCCTTCTTTGATGTAGATTTTTTGCAATGTTGTGTTGTTTGATAGACTGTCGACGATTATTCTTGCTCCGTCGGTATCTACACGATTCTTGAGGATATTTAGATGCCTTAGCTTTGAATATTTTGTATTTGCAAGCAAATTTGCAATTGAAATGCATACGGCATTACCAATTCCATGCTCCGTAAAACATATCGTTTTAAGCTTACTAAGCGGAACCATTGCCTCAAAGACATAGGCTCCATTCGCAGAAGTACTGATACGTTTTAACTTCATCCTTCTAAAATTTCGCAAAATATCGTTGGCAAATTGTTTAGCCTCGTCTTTACTTTGTTTATCGTCATTATCTGTCTTTACCATTAAAGTTTCCAATACCGTAATTTTTGCACGTATGATATTAATATTGAGAGGCTGACTCTTGAATCTTCTTTCCATACAAGAAACGAATAGCTTTGCCAAATCAACTGCAAATTCGCTTTGATATTCATGTTTACAAGTGGGGCAATGTTTCCACAAAAGACCTCTCTCAGCCCAGTTGAAGGCTTTTACATTGCTTAAGTATTTCTCTTCTGCATACTTTGCAAGACATGATAGATGAACAAATCCAGCTGACGGACCACGACATGAACAATCTCTCCTAACTTCACCACCCGATGCATCAAGATCATCATCAAGGCAAATGTAACACGACGGGGCTTCTTCACCATCATTAACTGCGGTATTAGATTCAACTAGTGTATGTTGTTTTTTCATCTGCACCTCATTATTGTTATCAATACAATCCTTACACCTCCTCTCATGCTGCTTCAATTTCCACTGTTTCTTACTGAACTTATCTTGTGATAACTCGGTATTACATGCGGCGCATTCCTTCATGGTTCAATCAATATACTTTGTATATGATGGTAACTACTAAAAATTAAATTAGATAGGTATATGAACACTTTTAACTCTTGTCTAATACTAACTAATAAAATAATACTACTACCGCCACCGCAATACTGAATAGCAATATGATGAAGATGACGAATAGGCATAGAATTATACTTGTGCAACAGTGTGGCTATTGGATATTACACGATCTCTAGCATGCAATATAGCAAATATCATCTCTCTCAAATGAGAATTATTTGGGAGTCTTTTGGTGTTAATTGGGACAATATAATTTAATGTACTTTGTTTGTTGTATATTGGCTGGTTTATCAATGGTAGTAATCCTGATTCGTTGCCTTCAATAGCAGTCAAAATAGTTAAACATATTATATAGTAGTAGTGTTAGAAGCGGCGGTAGCGTTAGTAGTATAAATTGTCACCTACTAACTAAAAAAGAAAGATTGAGTTTTTGTGTCGGTGCACCCTCAATATAAGTTTGTAACAACATATTAGTAGGTTAGAGAAAGAGGAGAGAGTATAATATGGCGTCATTAGAATTAGAGGCACGGCTTGACAACTTACTTTCTACTGCTCAAGAAGATACAAAGGATATTGATCTATTTGCACCCATACCTGAAAAAGAAGAGTGTCCAATATGTCTTATTCCACTTCCATTGAATGATAACGAAATTACATTCATGACGTGCTGTGGCAAACGCATATGTCGAGGTTGCATTTACAAGAACGTGAAGAATAATTTTTTGGTCAATGGTATACCTGCTCAAGACCTTATGTGTGCATTTTGTCGACGAAAAGCACCTACTAATTGTATCAAAGCTATGAAGAAATTGATTAAGAATAGTAATTCTCAAGCATGTTTCACAATGGCTTGTAGATATAAAGAAGGGGATAGAGTGTTTCAAAGTGATACCAAAGCAATTGAAATGTATGTCCGTGCGGCTGAACTTGGTCTTTCTAAGGCACTTGCTGGAATAGGACAATATTATGAACATGGCATTGTGGTGGAAGAGGATATGTCAAAAGCATTGGACTTTTATGAAGTAGCTGCCAAAAAAGGATATTATTACGCCCATACACTTCTTGTAACATTCAATGGGAAAAATGGGAATATTCAAAAGTGTATCCAACATTTGAAAGTAGCTGCAAGTGCAGGTGATCAAGTAGCACTAGATGGTTTGATGGCGTATTACAAAGACAAATTACTTTCAAAAGAGGAGCTTACAAAAACATTACATGCATTCCAAGCATCTTGTAATGCAATGAAGAGTGAGGATCGCGAAAATGCGAACGAGTTTTTCCCCAACAGTGCTGAATAATATCAACTAAGGTTAGTGTTACTCGATTACCGGCATATTCATTCATCATCATCCCCATAATACTTGTGGAACTGGTCTAACTCAAATACATTCTCCACACTTCCCAGAAAAGTAGGCACACGTACATGTATCCCCTTCTCTGCCTCCTTTTCAAGATCAAACTCATCGACATCATTATTATCACTTCCCTTTCTACCCTTCTTACTATGAGGCTGGGGAGGTAACACATCTAATATCCGACCATATCCCGTACTACCGGCGCCGCCAGCCTGTTCCATAATCATTGCCATGGGTGCCGATTCATACAGCAGTCGTAACTTGCCTTGTGGATTATCACGATCGGCTGGATAGCCATAGATACCTCCATTAATCAACACGTTATGCACATCAGCAACTAACGCACCGACATATCGAGATGATACCTTCTTTCCACCCATTTTGCCCGTCTCTTTCATATTCTTTAGAAACCTTTGTACTGGTTCATTATAATCTCTTGAATATGCCTCATTAAAGCTATATAATGACCCCACGTCTGGTATACGCATATTTGGATGAGTTTGTAGAAAAGTTTGCTTATCTGGATCTAATGTAAATCCATGTACGCCACTACCCAATGTTAATACTAGCACAGTTGTTGCTGAATACAAGCAATATCCAGCGGCTACCATTTCAGTACCCCTTTGTAAAAAACTATCAAGATTTAATCCATCATTATCAAATTCAACACCCTCGGGACGTCTATATATACCAAAGACTGTCCCAACTGGTAAACTAGAATCAATATTCTTCGAACCATCAATAGGATCAAACACCGCAACATATTCACCACTAGTAAAGATATTCGATGTGGCGGAGTTGGTTGTATCATATCCCATTACATCTGCACAACTTCTTGGTAATGGTTCTTCTTCAGAGGCTACTGCACATATGGCATTATTACTAGCACCACAGAATGCACGTAACATTAATGTATTACATAATACATCTAACTGTTGTTGGACTTCACCTTGTACATTCACTTCGGCTAATTGGCCTGTTAGTGGGTCAATGGCTGCTCCATATAGATCATCAGTTTGGGCACGTTGGACTATACGATTGATTTGTTTACATGCGTCGGAGACTGTTAGTAATGTACTATCTAATGTACGTATTGTTGGTAATTTCCAACATTCCACCTCGAGGAAACGTTGGAGTGTTCGTAAATCTTTCTTCTTCATGTTTGCTTCTGATTGAGATGATGATGATGCTAGTGGATCTAATGACTCGTTAGTACTACCATGATAGTCTAATGAGGATTGCAATGATGTTATAATACTTGCTCTTGATATACTTCCTTGATATTGTTGTTGATGTCTACATCTTGTGCTTGATGTGATAGGTGAAAGTTGAAATGCGTATACGCCGCCTTTGTCTATGGTGGCTACGATGAAGAGTACCGGTATTAACTGCAATATATTCTTCATCATTTGTATAGTTCTGTGCTTTAATGTGGCTATCTCTTTCCAATAAAGCTATCGACTAACTGGCCATCCATCACTTTCACTTTGAGGGGAATGAGAAGAAAATATGAGAGTGTAAAGGTATCCTCAAAGTTACCCTTTGCTAATTGCAAGAGTGGTTGTGGTGGTCTACATCTGTTCTATTATTATCTGATAAACGGCTACTTCACAACAATTCTAGCGGGCAGATTGTAGGGTAAATATTCGATCTAAGTCTTCGTTTATCACTACGTTACAACAAACACAAACCCATATACATATCAATCTAGATTTTTTGGTAGATGTTATTACGGTACACTGTTATAATCTCGATATGGAGGCAATAGTCAAGTAACTTTGCATAGGGTGCAGCAAAACGATTCAGAATTAACAACCCTTAGTATCCGAGATGATGGCATCGTTTGTCCATTCGCTTCTGGTGGAGGATTCTACTCCATTGATGACAATGACTTTTCTCAACTTGGTTTCGCTATCGGTGAGAATACTCATCTTGAATCGCTTGGCCTTCTTCTTGACAAAGATGAGCCAAACCGAGGATTACTTGATGGTCTTAGGCACAATACTTCAATTTGCAAACTGAATATTAATTGCCACGGCGTGGGCCTCATTATCGGTGGATTGATACACGAGGTATTGAAAGTATACAAAGAAAAACAAACCCTTATTGAAATCAACATAACCAGAGCTCATCTAGTACGAAATGGGGAAGAAGAAATCATTACTGAAATTATTGGAAATTGTTTGGACATTGAATGTATTCGTGTTGAAGGTTGCAATATGACGGATGAAATGTTTTCTCAAATGTTTGAT
>Ga0075437_13003_pt1 | contig 10276 bp, 8 predicted proteins | sample MintriMetagenome_FD_74266 | JGI IMG/M metagenome (GOLD analysis project Ga0075437, IMG submission 74266) | Marine eukaryotic communities from Monterey Bay, USA to study complex ecological interactions - Minidiscus trioculatus and... | ecosystem: Environmental > Aquatic > Marine > Unclassified...
CTGCTGAAGAATTCAGTGGAAATTATACAAACAGGGGCAAGATTATTACAATTATTGGTATTGTTTGCGTATGCGCTATTCTTGCCGCAGTGTTGGGAATGTATGCTTGGAAACGTCACCAGCAAGGAAACACATCAAGAAAGGAAGTAGTAGAACAAGAGGACGGAGATATTGTTAAAACTGATCTAGCATAAATGGACAATGGTGATATGATATGTATGATAAGATGTTAAGGGCTCATCAGTAGGGGAAAAAGTTGTAGAGTGATTTGTAACAGAAAGTAAAGTAAGAAGAAGAATATTATGAGATAGAGTATATAATATATGCGCAAACTGACCGTAACACTTCAAACCAAGGTAGGAGTCAACACACCAAGATGTACTTACGCGCGCCATTTATATTGTGGTATCCTTTATGAGAGGTGTGCAGTGTGGGCATAACTGTGCAAGCATTAGTGGCGGACTGAGCTTATAGACGATCATATTGTCTGTGTTATGCTGATAGACTTCTAACCGATGGCAGCTGTTCTAACATTAACAAAAGCTCGTACAGAGCTGGGTTCATTGGCACTTGAGAAGCATATCGCTAAGGTTTTACAAATACCATCATCAAGAGTGAGCTTGGTAATTGATGATGGATCATCAGATGGTGTCACTCTTATCATATATCCAGAAAAGGATGATATCCCATTAGATACAGATGATATTGCTACAAAGTTAAATGTTATGATACAACAGGGTGATACACTAGAATGGCTATCAAGAGATTCTATATGTGAGGTTGCAGACGATGAGGAGAGTTTGAGTGTATCTATCGATGAACAGGAAGCTATGAATATATGGCATGATATGACAGAGTATGAAAGGACGAGTCATCTCGAAAAGGTCCCCAATCCTGACGGTATAATGATTCAACCATCAAATGACCTATGTAGTGCAATAGACACAAAGACATCTCCGACAAAATTACAATTGAAAAGAGACCCGACATTATTAGAGTTTGACAATGTTGAGAGGATTGATATATCACAAATACACACAATATCTTGGCAAGAGCCAGTAATCATAACAAATGCAATACCAAATGAGAGATCAAATATACTCTTCAAACAAGAGCTAGTAACACATTATGGAGACATTGAAGCAAGAACTGGCAATAGAGAAACACTCATTTCTAATGGCATTACCAATTCCAAGCCCATGCTATTATCAGATGCATTACAATCTACATCGTCTGAATCTAATGTTGAATGCGGTACTATTGTATTTAGCCCTATCAAAGAGCTACCAGATGAGTTAGCACACGAGTTGAGAGTATTTACTGATCACTTCCCAAAGTGTGACAATCTAGAACCAATGAACCAGTTTACTCTCACACTTGCATCGGAGGGTTTTGGAATAGGGATGCATAAGCATAAAGAAGCCCTGGAAAGTCCACGTTAGTATTGTTTTATCATGTGAATTCAATTGTTTAATGTGAAGTATCAATGGTTGGACTGGTCTCTATTTGATCATCTTTGCAAGCAATATACACTACACTAACAGAGGTTACTATCATCACTCTTTCATCTTAATAAACTGCGAAACGCGTACCTTCCAGTTCATGCTTATAGAAGGAGTAAAGAAGTGGTACATGTGCTCAAGTGATGGTTTAGAAGCCGACACTGATACTCACCCTGGATTTTATCGAGAGAAGTCAACTCACAAGTGCATACAAAAGTCTGGCGAGGTTTTATATGTACCAACTGAATGGTACCATGAGATATTCAACATTTCAGAGTACACCGCGGGCATACAAGCACTTCCTAGCTGAATAATCATGATTGGTGAAACGCGCATCTTCCAGGAGAAGTCAAGTCATAAGTGCGTATTAAAGTCTGGTGAGATTCTGTATATCCCTGGCATACAGCTCTACCCCGATTAATGATTGAGCAGTATAACACAAAATAGATACATCAGTAATGTACAGCGCTTGACTTTGATTGTTATCACACTGAACTACTCGACTATATTCTCTTCTCCAAAAGCTCTAAGCCTCTCAATATCATTAATACCCAGCTCTGTTGTAGATACACCTCCAGAATAGCCCTTGCTTAGAGCTGGTGCCTTTGAAGAAGATTGTCCTGTCTTTGGAACAATCTCACTGATCAACATTCTGCGTTCTGTTATGTATAACCGATTCCAGTAGTCAATTATGTCCTGTTTTGTAATACTTAACAAAGCCGCTACCTCTGCTTGAAGTCGATCGTATTGGAAGCGTCCATTTGATATCTCGGACCAATTGCGAGTAACCTCCACAGCTAGTTGTTTGTCTGGCTCTACTCTCCGGTCAACAAGGCCCTTAACAAATAATTCTATATCAATAGAAGTTAGTGGAGTCAGCCTGTCTGCTACGCCGTCTAGAAAATCTACCATTGCCTGAGTAATCTTGTCTGCAGTCACCACGTTTGACTGAACTATAACAGATAATGTCCTACTTTGATCAACAGCTTTAACTCCCGAGCTCACAATGTAACCCAATTGCTGTTTTGTTCTTAAATTATCGTAAAATGGCTCTTCGATTATTGCACTTAAGATTTCAATTAGGACATGATCCTTTTCGCTCTTCCCTAGACATTGTAATGTTACTTGAGATGCAGCGTTTTTGTTTGATGGATTTGGCTCTGATATTATCAATCGGGTAGGATGTTGTTCACCAGGCTTGGTTACTGGCAGTGGTAATGGTCTAAGCCTAGCAGGGTATTGATCTGATTTGATTGTTTCAAAAGATAATGTCTTATCAAGTGTATTGACAATATCAAGAGCTTCTTTTTTGTCATAATTTCCTTGAATGAGAGCTTCACCCTTTCCTCTCGCCCATATGGTCTTGACATACTCTTGTAATTGATCCAATGTTGTTTCTTTTAGTGCAGATACCAATTCATCGTTTGTGTATTTAAACAACTTTGGTTGTTGAGTCAGAGATGAATAATATATGGCATGGGCGTACGGTTCTTTCACATTGAATGCCGAAAGAGCTCTCATAAGATTGTCCTGGTATCTTGCAAATTCTTCTTCATTGCTTGGCAGTACGTCATCGAGATCTCTTGCCAGTTTAGATGATACATATGATGCATAACTCTTGAGCTTGTCATTATAACCACCGAAGGTAAGACGTACTCCTCGAGGCAAGACTTGGAAGTCATAAGTAAGCCCAGCAAGAGAGGCATCATATGTGTACTCATTCAACTTATCAGCAGCACACTGTTGATATAGAGATGCCATAGCCGCCTTTGTTGGAGATGAATATAACTCAGAAGTTAACAGCTGAAAGATCATGTAGGCCTTTGGCTTGCCAAACCGATCATCTGGCTTGAAGTATACAGTCCATCTACCTTCTTCACCATCATCTCGAATAACTGTAGGTGGTGCAATCGGCTTCATCTTTTCTTCAAATGATTTCACTACTCCGTCGCTTTGCTTTGGCTTTTGCTTTACCCGTAGACCTGATTCTGATGGTATAAATACATTTCTCCTGGGGTAAGCTAACCCTAAGCTTGTAGGCGATGGACTATTCTTCCATCGCATCAAGGTAGAGACAGGAATTGATCGAACATTGTACTATAACGATGTGTAATGGTTACCATGAGATATGATTATTCACAGATACCGAGACATTATCATCAAACAATCACTTACTTGTGTACCATACCACTTTTCAACTTTATTTGTCTTCCCCTCAAAGGTTTTACTGAAGACAGTTAGGAAGGAATTATCAACCGTCAGACGATTAATAAGGCCTGTACAAGCTTTCTTGATGAGATTGCGTTGCTCACTTGTTTTAAAAGACATGCGAGGCTTGTCATTTGATATAAATGTAGATTCAGACTCCTTTAGTGCCAATCTCCTAGGCCCGGCAATATACAGTGATGGTGGATATTGATCCATTGCCGTTACTAAAGATTGAGCGTAGCTTCCAGGGTTACCCTTTGTTGTGTATCTCCATTCAAGTTCATCCAACTGTAAGTTTTCATCAAAGATGTAGTCTGGGATTGAAGACTCTTGCAGCATTCGAATATATGAGAAAATTGCCTCACAGACATCATCTATTGCAGCCAGCCCTTTGTTTGTCAATTCCACAGTTACCTCAAAGGTTATAAAATCCGACAGATTGGCATTATCAGATGCACCAAGAGCATTTACCCAGCCTTTTCCTTTCAGAAAAGATAACAGCGAACCAGTACCCTCATGACCTAATAACCACGACACGAAATAGTCAGGCTAGAGAGAGAGAGAGAGAGAGAGAGGAAAGATGCCATTAGAGAACCGAAACAGAGAATGTACATGCCAGGAATGAAAAGTAGAAGAAGAAATACCTTATCGAATCTAAATGCTTGTCTTTCTTCCTTTGATGAAAACATTATTGGCCATGTGATTGTTACTTGTCGAAGGTCTTGAATCGGTACAATCTCCACTATACTCTTTTCAGCTGGTACTATCCCTGGCTTGCCGTATGGTGGTACACTAAACGCCCATTTTTCTTCAGGAGGATTCACATTGCGGTTAGGAATAGTACTAAATGCCTCTGATACAAACTTTGTAAGTTGTGGTATACTTTGTGGTGCAACGATAACAAGTGACATTTGATTGGCCGAGTAATACGATTCATAGAACTTAACAAGATGTTCGCGAAGGTTTATTCCCTGTCGCTTAGTGCCTTCCAACAGTGTACTCTTGTTGCCAGTAAAGAATTTGGAGAATGGATGATCACTATTCACACGATCCTTCTCCAACTCGTATAATCTAAAGATATCATTTTGAAGATTCTTTGAATTCTCAGAGTCAATTGCATTCAGCTCTCTTCCAGTGGCACTTTCTGTAAAGAGAGGTCCACTGAAGAACGATCCAAAGCGCAGAAGTGCTTCACCAAACCTACTATCTATACTGCCATCCACATCAAAGTAGTATACAGTCTTCTCGGAATCTGTATATGCATTATTAGTTCCTCCTGTATTCAGTATTCATATATGTTGAATTGAGTAAGTATATATGAGTTATGGGTTATGTGCATACAAATCATCTACATCTACAAGCCAATCTTACCATTTGAACTTAGAAATTTAGAGAAGTCACCTTCTTCAGGATACAACTTTGTTCCCAAGAATAGCATGTGTTCACAAAAGTGAGCTAATCCGGGAATCTCATCAGGATCCGAACATGCACCAACATGTACATTCATTGCAACAGCTGACTGTGCAGATGCAGGGTCTGAACATAGCAACACTTTCAATCCATTGGGTAACGTATATGTACTGTATGATCTTTTATCTAATGGTGGCTTGATGATAGTAACTGATTTATTAGACGTATCTACAGTAACAAGTGTACTTGTTGATTGTGTTGGGTTGGTATTTGTAATGGCATCAGCAGCCAATGGAGAAAAGGTCGCAGATGATAGCAGGGAGAGCATGAGCCGCCGACGAGTGATACTATCTGCATTATTATATTCTAATGAACTAAAATCTATATTTGAATACTCATCATCATTATTCAAGGATGATAGAGTAGTAGTTCGTTCTTTCTGATAAGAGTTGTTGATGATAAAAGAAGTTGGTTGCACAAAGCCAAAAGTCGACTTGATATCGATGAGCAAAAGCGCAACCGACCACCAAACGCACATATTCATCATATTGGAATATGTATAACAACTATTTTTTGGATATATACCTAACTCAATCGATACACATCGGCACACTACCTACCTACTACTGCGCTGGCTAAAGAGGAAAAACGGTTCCTTTTATTCCCTTGGTCACAGCATCCTACCATTTGAAGATTGCTTTAGTTTGATATTACTTGCAACTCGGTTTGGACAGATTAGAAGAACAGATAGATATCTATAGATGTTATGTCTTTAGCTTTGTGATTTATATCAAGCATGTTAAGAAGAAGTCTTTTGCTTTTTAGCTGCTACCTCTTCCTTCTTTTGTTTCTCTTCTGCCATCTTCCTCTTCATACGTTCTCTTAAGCTCTTCTTAGTACCGACTTTATCCTTCTTCATTGACTGTTCTTTCTCTCGCTCCTCCTCTCTTAGTCTTTCCTCTTCATCAACCGCCTCTTGACAACGATTGCAATATCTACTATTACCTGTTTTATTATCCTCAAAGCATTTCAAGTCAGGCTTTCGTAATGATGGAGTAGGCGCTTCTACTGTAGGTGGCGTCCACCAATCTGGTGGTTTTACAAATCGTTTACTAATCTGCTTGCATACCATTTCAACATAGTCGAGCAAGGCATTCCTCGACACATACTTTTCATAAAAGATCTTTGCATTCTCTCCAATCTGCTTACACTTATCATCATTCTCCCTACACCATCGTATTTTCTCTTCCAAGTCCGATAGATCTGCTTTCACTGGGACATGATCAACATATGGTTGAAGCAGAGGGAAGTACCACATTGTGTCTGCAACCTGCCGGGGGCTTACTTTCAAAATGACAGAACCAAGTCGCATCATAAAGCCATAACGACAAGCTGCACAATGTCCATCAACATATATCAAGTATTTGTACTTGCTCTGTTGATAAATTGGAGTGAAGTGCTGTTTTCCAGCATCAAAGCCAAAGTTGGTCTTCCTGAGGAAGGTCATCGGGCCATCTGAAGTCTTCTTATCTCTCATGTTCCATCCAGTAATCGCTGCATCGACGAATGGTTCCTCTCCTCCCTTCTCAGGATCATCCTTCCATTTATGAGAAAGATGTGCTACCATGAGCCGTTGATTTGTATCTATATTGGTACCTCCACCTGTTGCTGTGCCTCTAAAGAATGCCGTTGCAACACGGTCATCATCCCATGAGCGTTCAAACTTTCTAAAGTTGGCTTCAGTAAACAAATCACGAGGTGTTTGGCTAAACACCGCACGCCCATCACTGTCTTTGGTATGAATAAAAGATCCAGGAAAGACTAGACCACCTGAGAGTATTTGAATTGAGGTTAGCAAGAGTTGTAAACATATGTGTACATATATCATAATCTCAATCAAAGCAGTACTCACATGCAGCCTCCCAATCCTCAGACGAAGGCCATGGGATATCTAATGCATCAAATCAAGATGTGAGTGAGAACAAAACAATACTCTGTGTCTCTCTCTTTTGAAGTATACAAAGAAGAACTTACCTGAAAATCGTTTTGGACTAGCTGCATAAAAGGATACAATCGGGGCATAGCTTTCAAACTTATGCTCATCGAATAGATCTACATCCTGTTCAGGATCTCTATCATCCTTATCAAATATAAACCCATATGGCTCGACTGGTACACCACCCCTTGGTATATTCACTTTCAATTGAGGATAGTCACGTTTGTTCAAGAAGAATTCACAATCTGGCATCGTTCGTTCTCGACAAGCCTCGCCTATCATATCTCGTAATGCAGCTAGGAATTGATCACCCCAGAACTGCATGGTATCTCTATCCTCTGGTTTGCTTAATTCGTTACATATGATATTACCATTTGCCCACCATTTTGATTTGTCTGGCTCAATTTCCTCATCTCGATATAAACCATCTTTAAGTGAGTAATATGTATTGAGTGAGCCATCTCCTTCAAGTGTTAGTTTGTCTCCCCATGTGTTGCGATAGTTTGAATTTACAAACGGACTAAAGATTCGTAACTTGCCATCACGTATCATTACATAGATACCACATTTCATATGATAGAATAGATACTTTAATGTATTATATGTTGATGTTGGTGTTGTGCAGCGATGTATAGGTAGGTTTAGACGGTAGTTAATATCATCGATGGCATTCCAGGAATCTTTTGTTTCGTATGCATTCTTTGCATTATTATCTTTTGGCTCTTCCACTAAGTAATCTCTCGATACTTGCTTTGCAAACGACGGCTCTGACCTTGCTTTGGTAATACCCGGAATTAGTATGCGTTCTATCTCTGTATGTATATGATATGATATGAGTTGGTTGATAGGCAAGGGTTGAGGGCTACAACAACACACATGTATATCATAACAAGTACACGAATACAACTCACGTTCCCAACTTGTAAGCATTGTAAAGATATGCATCAAATGTGGCTGTTCAGGATTTGATCCACCATGATGTGTATTGTACTCTTCCATGAACTGAATACATTCCGCCTTGGATTGAAATCGAGGTACACCATTTGGAAATTTAGATGTTGCATCTAACCAATTTCTAGAGTCTCCTTTCTCACCAAAGATTCCTCGCAGTTCACTGCTCATACTATTATATTGCGAGGATATATATTGTATTTAATGTCAAAGTAGCTATAGGTGACACCTATATATAGACGCAAATACACGGAGTTGCAGCGATGATAAACTAATCAATAATCTGCAATAATCACTAATATCTAACGACTTGTAGAATGTGATGTTAAAATTCAATGCTCAAGTGATACGATATCGCCGCCGGAGTAAACTCGAAAGAGCGTCAACAAACACTGATAATTGTATATATTGGGTGTAGCACAGCTGTATTCTACTATCCTATGATAATAGATGATAGCTGTACTAGATTAGTCAGTCCAATTTCCAATTTGTAGTCAGAGGTATCAACAATCAACCCCTGTATCATGTATCAACTCTCATAAAAACCTTGGCGGTATCCTTTGAAACTCCAACACTAGAGACTCCAGACTCCAACTCAAAATCGATTGTCTTCTTCTCTTCCTACCTTTGCAGTTATCGTACTTGGTAGATTCATATCAAATAAGATATAGATATAGGGTCTCTATATTGAAAAAGTATATCTGTATCATTTTCATGCTCTAACGTTTTCACAAAGATACACTTACGTACACAAGTGCACGCAGATTTGTCATTGCCCCAATACACATCACATACACTAAAGATTTCTTTAGGTATACTCTAGAGACACTGCAGTATCAAATACAACTGAAACCTATCCCTGCATCAAATATATCTCCTAAATACATCAACTAAATATGGACGAGGCACAATTAGCACAGGTCGAATCCCTCTGTGAAACACTCTACACTGGCCAACCATCATCCAGTGGTGATAAAATAACACGCGAGGAGGCACAATCTAGATTGCTAAGTTTACAATCCAATGCGTCTTTCATCCCACAATGTCAATACATACTCGACCGTTCAAAGTCACAATATGCACTCCTCGTCGCATCCAACAGTCTAACAGAACTAATTACCAAACATTGGAATAATTTTACAATTGCACAACGTATTGATATACGTAATTATGTATTGGGATATTTAGCCAACAATGGTCCAACACTACAAGACTTTGTTACTAAAAGTTTAATCAAGTTGGTTTGTCGTATAACCAAGTTGGGTTGGTTCGATGATCCGACACATCGTGAATTAACCGAGGATGTTACTAAGTTTTTACAAGCGACTGTTGATCATTGTATACTTGGTTTGAAGATATTGAATCAATTGGTTGATGAATTGAATATACCCACATCGGGTAGGACATTGACACAACATCGTAAAACATCTGTTAGTTTTCGTGATTTATGTTTATTCAAGGTATTCCAATTGGGTTTAACTACATTGAAACAATTACAGACACGTGCAATTAGTACAGCAGATGTTAGGCAGGAGGTAATATTAGGTGAACAGGCATTAAGTTTAGCAGTGCGGTGTTTAAACTTTGATTTCATCGGTACCAATCCCGATGAAAGTTCTGAGGATGTAGGCACGATACAAGCACCAACCAATTGGCGACCAGTATTACAAGATGGGGGTACGATAACATTATTATTACATTTCTATGCCAATACGGATCCACCCCGTAGTAACAAGGCAATGGAGGCTGTTATACTAATATGTTCCGTACGACGGTCACTCTTCCCTTCGGATAAGGAACGCGAGGCATTTTTGGGTAGGGTCATGACGGGGATACGTGAACTACTCAAAAATCAAACAGGATTACAACATCAAGATAATTATCATCAATTCTGTCGTTTATTGGGAAGATTGAAGGCTAATTATCAATTGAGTGAATTAGTCAAGACTGAGGGATATTTGGAATGGTTGGAACTGGCTGCTAACTTTACGACACAATCTATTCGTAATTGGCAGTATAGTACCAACTCTATTCATTACCTATTGGCATTGTGGGGACGACTTGTTGCTGCTGTGCCATATGTCCGCCCAGAAACAGGGGCGAAGGGCCATGTTCAGGCATTGGAAAATCACGTATTGAATGTAGTTGAATGTTACATTGAGAGTATGCTCGGGTCAGTTGAGACTGTCTTACGGAGTGAGGGGTCGTT
>Ga0075437_12260_pt1 | contig 10271 bp, 9 predicted proteins | sample MintriMetagenome_FD_74266 | JGI IMG/M metagenome (GOLD analysis project Ga0075437, IMG submission 74266) | Marine eukaryotic communities from Monterey Bay, USA to study complex ecological interactions - Minidiscus trioculatus and... | ecosystem: Environmental > Aquatic > Marine > Unclassified...
ATCATCGAATAATCCACGGCATACTTTTGATACTGTAGACGAAGCGAACATTGACAATGGAGAGCATGATGGTGGTCAAGGCACTGATGACGACAGTGGATTTCATGATGCACAAGTATCACACGGATGGTATTTCCCTGCCACTCTAACACGTTTCTGTCTATCGTGTGGAAAAGAAAACATGTATGGCATGGTGTGGAGTAATAAAGGCACGGTATTCGGAGAAGTAGATCCATCATTCCCTCGGCCAGGCGATATCTTTCCCAATATACCGGTTGATAATGATGATCATCCTTATACTATTGACTATTATGAACGACCATGGCTGGAGTATATAAGAAAATTAATGGTTGCAATTCTTTCGATTCTTCTAATTGGCCCGGTTTTGTTAGCAGCAAGACGATGGTATACTGTTGGGGGTACACTCCGTATAACAGTAGATGAGAATGGCCGACGACGACTTCGAGTGATATCACCCAATCTTGAAGTGTTTGTCAATGGGGTGCGGGATACCGTAGAGACAAATGGAACGAAACTAGATCGATCACAAGTATTTGCATTGCCTGAAATTGAGTATGCTGGAGTTACAGATGAAGAGCAAGACAATCCAAGTGATTACAATAATGATAGCAGCATTACTCAAGCTGAGAGTAGAGATAAGTACTTGGTAGAGAGTCAGGAAGAAGATGTACTGCTAAACACTACAACAGACGAGTCAATCATCGAACCGTCCATTCCAATATCTCCAACAAGAGAAAGTGAAACGAGTGGTAGATTTGTATCGTCTTCATGCTGCAGCATCTGCCTCGACGAGTTTAGACCAGGAGAGATACTAAGGCTTTTACCCCGATGTGATCACGCTTTCCACACTGAGTGTATATTGCCCTGGCTTACTGAGAGACAAGGATGTTGTCCTATGTGCAAGGTTCCAGTTCTCCCAGATGAACAACAGCGAAGTAGAAGTAGAACACCTCGAAGGAGACAGAGACGCTTGAGAAGTAGCCGTGGAGGTAGACGGCCTCAAACTGCAACCACTGAGGAGTCATCTCCTGAGAGTGAAGACTCGGAGACACCCATAATATCAGGTATTCGAGTAGTATCTGAAGTTGACAGTGCTTTAGATGCTGCACATCCAAATCAAGGTATTGTTACCCCGGATAGCTCTCCAGTGTCAACTTCTAATACAGATGATCTTATAATATTGGAGGAAGGACAGTCTACTCCACCTCCTGTAGTTCGGGATCTCTCAATATTCTATGATACAGAGGAACACTAGGGATGCAAGTGCACATCATTAAACTAAGTTTTACTATGTCACCATCAACCTCAAAAGTCCTAGTTCATCACTACCTACTTCTTGACATCAATAAATCGAAGCTTCACATCAGCCTCTTGTTTTGATAGAAACTTGAGCTCTGCAGCATACTTTTGTTCGTCTTCTTTCCTTGCTTTCTTCTCCTTTTCTAAATCATCTAAGTTTCCTTGTAATAGAGTACGTTCACTTTCAATACTATCTAGTTCCTTCAACTTTGTTTGCTCATCCTCCTTCTTTTGTTGTATTTCCTCTTGTAGTTTGATACGCATCTCTTTGTACTCTTCTGCTTCCTTCTCCTTCTTTACTTTCTCCTCCTCATGTGCCTTACGTTCAACCTTGAGCTTCTCCCATTTGGCTTTAAGTCTAGCACATTCTTCTTCTAGTGCTTTAATGGAAGTTGTGCATTCGTCAATAGCTTGCTCTTCCTTCTTTACTACTGATAATGCATCTTTAATTTCGTTCGCCTTTACTTTTGCCTCTTCTTCAGCTTCGTCTGCTCGTTTCTTGATGGCCTCGATTGATTGTTTGATTCTCTCCGGTGTTAACCCTTCCAACTTCTCTTTCATCTCATCTTGCATCCTGCCTAATGCTTCGGCTCTGCTCAACTCGTTTTCTTTCTTAGAAGTCAACTCTTTTTGTCCTTCTAATATGTTTGGTAATACGCTCTTTGCCCGTAAGCTTCGTTGAATCATATTGTCGTCCACTGGAGATGTAATTGTAAACGAGTAACTAACCTTCTTTCCCTTTAGCCAGCTATATGAGTTGTCAAGTTTGATAACTACCCTAACGGGTGCCGAATTGGCTACGGTGAACTTTCCCTTGGCAGAGACCTTTTCTCCATCATTACCTTCTGTGGAATCATCTGCTGAAGGAGATAATATACGACCCATCTCACGAGCAACAACATCCTCACCGTCGACAATTACTACCAAACCAAAGTCTACATCTAACTTTTCATTATAATCATCTTGTACAGTTACAGTCCAGTTAATCTTTGATCCATCCTTCTCAATTGGTGGTAATGGAATGTCTAATGTTTTTCCCGCTGCAATGTATATGTTGGATGCTTGATAATGCAATTCGTTTGATGTATACCCATCTAGTGGACAATCTTTATCAATTTCTGATAGGAGTGCCTTCAGACCTTCATCGTTTTTTGGGAAGGATAATGGATCAACAATTGGTGGCGGAATGTCCTCATCTTCATCCTTTGCTACACCATTTTGATTATTGATATTAGAATCTTCACCCAACAAGTCTGGATACCATTTAATAAACTTGGCAATCATTTCCTCTTTAGTCTTTTCAAGATTATTATTCGTCAAGACAACATCAAAGTTACCCTCCTTTGATCCATAATCCATTTCACCCTGTGCCGCTGATAATCGCTTGATTATACTTTCTTCCTTTTCAGTTCCCCTTCCTCTTAATCGCTTTTCTAGTTCTTCCATAGATGGTGGCGCAATGAAGAGATAGTATGCATCTAATGATGATTTCTTCACGTTTTGTGCTCCCTGAACGTCAATATCTAATAGACATATTAGATTCTTGGATTGTACTGATTCTACTGATTTGATACTGGATGTTTGTATATTGTTATGAGAAATGTGGAAGATTGAAGAAAGAAGTTATTATATGAGAGGACTATTATTAGTCTACATAATATTGATATGCACAAAATCACCGGCCTGATAACCATAAGAAGTACTCACCTAGTACCATAATAATTACCATGAACTTCAGCATACTCAACAAACTTCCCTTCATCAATCTCTTTCTTAATATCATCAACTGTTGTAAAGTTGTAGTGTACCTTATCCTGTTCTCCTTTCCGTGGTCGTCGTGTTGTATGTGACACTGAGAAACCAAATTTGTTAGGTGGAAAGTGCTTCTGTAGGAGTTCAATTAATGTTCCCTTTCCTATACGATATATATCGTATATAGTTGCAATAGAGTAAAGATATTAGATATATGACTGTGAAGGTCATTGCAAAAAAAAAAGATCATTCTTATGAACCAAACAAAAGCATTACTGACCTACGCCAGAAGGACCGCAGACTACCACAGGACGAGGAGGAGGTGGGGAATCAGACGCCATGATCGATATGGCTGGATTGTTGATAAGGGCCGATAGTGAATGATTAGTACGTAGGGCTGATTGTCTCTTGTTAGGGGAGGAAATTGTAAATTTGTGTAGAATAAAATATACCGTTTGGCGATTTTATGCAAGTATAAAATATCACGAGGTTGCTTCCTGTCATGCACGAATCTGTCATGCACTTGTCATGCACGGTCTGTCTGTCGTTAAAATTATTTGCAATTATTTTACAAAGCCACTCTATGCAATAGATCGCTTCCTCTTCTTTGATACGCCCCTCTTTAATGGAACAACTTCCTCCAACTGACGGCTGTAAGTGGATTTATAATTGTCTTCCCACCAACGAATGCCTGCATAATCTTCTGGTGGAGAATAATCCCAACGAGGATTGGGTGGTTGCTTTACATTACCCTCAACATCAAATGCCAAAAGATTATCATCAATATCAAATGTATAAATATGTTGCCATCCACCAATAGCCTCCTGAAATTGTCCCCTAGTGTATCTCCAACGTAACATTTCACATACACAATTCTCCATCACGGCTGATGGTAGGCCAAACTCCCTACATAGATACGTCATCAAATCATCTAATCCATCTGAATTAATTCCCAATGTTCCCAATCGATTGGTAGTATTATTCTTCTCACAAAAAGATACGTTCTTAATGTGTGATGTGTTAGTAATCAAACCAATCTTTGTTAACACGTTGATGAGCTCTGTTGCTATCAGTGGACCTGCCTTATGCACACCGTTATTAAACGCATCTCTCACCCTCTTGGTATCATCACATTCATTGGCTAAGTTAATGAGTGAGAGGAGATTATTCATTGATTGCATAACTTGCTCAACTGATGCATCACCTCCCGCTGATGGTTGACGACGTCTAATAGTACCAGCAGAGACAGAATAGTGTGGTGCATACTCCCTCATCTCATCAATACATTTGAGAATAAAGTTACGATGGTATGATCGGTTTCTATCTGCTAGTAGTATACCCATCAACCAACCAGTTGGGCTTGGTGTAAATACCATCCAGTAGAGTGCTTCTAATACGGGATATACCTTCCAATCATTCTGCCATCCAATACGCAACAATTCATGAACATAGAAACTATAGTATATATCTTTTGTTCCTTGAGGGAGAAGAGGGTGTACTTCATTATTCGGTAATAAACGAAGTGATCGAATGCTTTCTGAATTAATTGATGTAACGGCACCAACTGTTTCATTCCATTCAATAAATATATTACGGATTTGTTTGTGTCTTTCCCACGATCTTTGTTTGGATGGGTCTACAAAGAATAGACTATCATATCTTGTTATTCTCAGACTCATGCTTGGTAATCTTTTTGTGATTGTTGTTTTGGTGTGGGTGAGCGATCTGATAATTAGTGAGAGGTGTGATCTATTTTGGAAAGGTTAGTCTACTTGACATGATTTAAAAATAATAGTTCAATGCTGGATCCGTAGCGTTCATTCAGTAGTGTGCACTTAGATCGATTAGTGTGAAATGGCTGTCCACCACCAGCACCTCCACAAAAAGTGCATGAACGTTGTGTAGATGTACCTGTCACATGGCTACGCTCACCTCCGAGTCTATTCTTGGGCACAGGTCCATTTACAACTCCATGCTTCAGCTTGGGACCTCCTTTGACTTTAACACACAGCTCTTCTCCACCCATATTTCGTATCTGTTCAACAAATGGCTCCAAAGGAGTGTCCTTGTATAGTCCAGCATCGTAATTTCCACTTCTAATGACATTAGTCATACCAACTATCATTGTATACACGGCATTCTGATGCATGTTCCCAAAACTTGAAACTGCTTTTGCTAAATCTGTACTTGCTTCTATTATCTTCTTGTATCCGACATTATCATGCTTCTTCTGAAACACGTAATCAAATGACATAGGATTCATTTGGTGTCCTCCAGGAGTGGATTGTGCAATGTTAGATGGCGAGGCAAACACTGTGCTATCAATTGCATTTGTTGATGGTTCGGAAGTTATTCCCGCAATGTTCATGTGTTCATTGGAGTGTACAGCTTTCGCTTTTGGTACTTTTGGAACAAACAAATGACGGTCATCAATAATCTCTATACAAAATGGATCATTTCCATCAGATATGCTTTTTGCTTGACTATGACGACATGGTAACTTAAAAACAAACATATCGTTACAAGGGCAACGTCCCGGTCCTCCAGTTGATGGATCAACATCGGGTATGAAGTACCCATCGTTTGACATACTTGTGTGGCTGATCTGTTTACCAACCACTCCATCATCATTGAACGAGGTTGGACATTGTACTGAGGGTGCAGATAATACTGTGTTTGGAACCATTCAAACGGTACCGTATCAAGCAACCTCAAATATCACTGTTTTGCTCACTAAAAAGGCGCGCGGCCAATAATCCGCAATGATGATACTACTCTACTTGATATATGTCACAATTGTGGTAAATCATGCTGGTGTTAATAATAGAGTGTTGGGTTTCTCTTTAAATTCTATGAGCACATCAATAAATTATTATTGTCATCTACATCAGATTCTACAGTTAATGATAGTATCACTGATAGTAATAATACAACACAAACACTAATACATCATAAACGACCAAGAATACCAATACTATCTTATCAAAACAACTATATCATAGTTAATAAGCCAACAGATATGTCAATGCATCATAATTCCAAGTCAAGATGGGGACGAAACGGTTTGGTATTGGAACAAAGTATTAAAAAACAATTAGCACGTAGACCATATTTAGTGCACAGATTAGACCATCGGACAAGCTGGGCTTGTTTACTGGGTTTTGATAGTACTACTGCTTCGAAATTGCATGGTAGATTGAGGAGTAAGGATGCAATGAAATTATATGTTGCATTAGTTCGTGGTAATTTAAGACATAAGTTTCAACATGCAAGTGATTGTGTCACTGATGATGGGTTGGATATGAGTATTGATAATGATGGTAGTATTTTTGGTAGATGTGAAAGATTTCCCGTCATTACAACATCAAATGACGAATCATCAGAAACAGAAATGAATGTAGAAGAAGATGCTATTGGTAGCGAATACAGTGGGAAAATAACCGTGAACATACCAATCAAAGTAGATGGTAATGAAAAGGAGGCACAGACAGACTTCTATTTCCTTTCCTCAATGGATATTGAAGAAGAGGAAGGCAATAACGATGAAGATGAAAACACTACAACAGCTCCATACATGACCAAATCACTAACACTTCTACTCTGTCGACCACGAACAGGGCGCTCACATCAGATCCGTAAACATGTTCGAAAGGCATTCTATGCTCCAATTATAGGTGATTCAGAGCATGGCGATTCTAGAGTAAATAGATATTGGAGAACCAATATTGGATTAGATCGAATGGGATTGCACTGTTGGTATATAAACTTGCCACCTTCCGATGAAAATGAGAGCGAGATTGAATGCATGGCACCACTGCCTCTCGATTTCTCAGAAGCATTACATCATGAGATGCTTCAACCACTGTGGAAAGAGGCCACTCGTATCCAACCACTGCTGAAAAGAGAGCCGTATGATGAAAGAGGTGGATCGTATGGTAGAAGCTATAGAAAGGCACCGAAATAGATAAGACGAGAGGTACAAAGGAAAGTCTTCAGATTAACATGACGTGAGTGCAAGACAATTTTTTATTATTTAGATTATTCTTCCTAGGCAAACTTCATCTTTTGGGCATAACAAACACACAATACAATAAAATACATTTTCTCTCATCCTCGCAGATATCTTGAGCTATATCGGGACGACTGGCATTACCACATCGTATTGAAATATGCAATAAGTATACCAAAAACGGAGCACTTTGTGGCTGATACATACACGGCAGTAGACTCTTTACTCATACTAGTAGCCCAGAGATCATCTTCTTTTACGGCAGCGGCCGCGGCAGCCTCAGGCTGGAGGGCAATATCAAGTTTGAACGCACCTCCTTTGACTTTGACTTTATCCTTGTTCTTTGAAGGTCCTTTTCCAAAATGAGCACGAAGTGAACGTCCTGAAAGCTCTGCGGTGACACCGCCAGAAATGGTAATAAAGGCAGCTTCGGCATTGAAATCAAACTTATTGACTGGAACGCGAGTAAACACTTGAACTTCTGTGGATGATACATAAAACATTGATGTGAAGCTAGATGATGGGGCAGAGTTAACAATGACTGGCAGAGATGAATCATCTCCATTTTTGTCACTGCCATCAATAGTCTGGGTATATGTGAACACTAGGTTGAGCAGGAGTTACAACAAGATGAATTTGAATCACTACAACTTACCATGGCATCAAGTGACACAATCTCTACATCGGTAGACTTTGATCGAATGCACACTACAAGGTCATCGTTTTTAACTAAGGCACTTGTGGTTGCATCCATACCATTTGATCCGGCACCACACTTATACGCCTCAACATAACTGTTGACGCCTGCTGAACCTGTCTCAGAGTTGGCAGACGCCGCTCCAAGGGCTTGGTTCTCAGCCAAGAAGTTTGCCGTAAGATCGAAATCAATAACAACTTTACGTTCATCTTCTTCAATGACAAAAGCACCTTCCTTCAATTGAAACACTTGACAGAACTGAATTTGGTTCAAGCTGTCGTTCCAGATACTACTTCCGACGACTTTAGACATGTCAAATTCATAAGAAAGTGTTACAAAATCATAATCTACACTATCCTCAAAGATACCACCCTCATCTTCTAGAATCTCATGGACAGTCATCACATCAGGAGTGCTGATAGGTGTGATGCAGTCAATATCAAAGAGTATGGCTTCATACTCGTGGCCTGTGCCAATTTCATAAGTCATATTGACCTGTCTTATGCTATCAAAGTCAAAGTTTTCGGTCATCCCTAGGAAGTTGATCTCCCAAGGACCCACAGGCTGAAGGACATCAGTAGGTGATGTTGTTGGGGTATCACATGATGTATCGGATCCTGATGAAACATCACCAGCCACATTCGTTGTTCCTGCCGGGCACGTAGTGCAAACGTGTGATGCCACGTATTGGTTTACTGCGCATAGAGGCTGGAGAGTTATGGAAGTAAGAAAAGAAGACAAAATGTGGGGCAAACTTCACAACAGAAATACTTACCGACTCAATTACAGCAACACATTTCGTAGATAAACTTCCTCCAACGAGAATCGAATCAGCAAATCCACCAATCCCATTGTTGATGAGTAATTGATTGTCTTGTTGATTGAAATTTCCAATAACAATGTCAAGATCACCATCTTCATCTACATCACTGATCGCAACACTTCCTGTTGTCATACTTCCTCCGGGTAGATATGAAGCAGTGAACCCACCATCACCATCGTTGACGAGTAATTCATTGTCTTTATTTTCATGTCCAAAGACAATGTCAAGATCACCATCCCCATCCACATCACCAACTGCAACACTTTTTGTTGACCCAATTATAGGGAGAGATGCTACAGGTAAATTTGAAGCAGTGAACCCACCACCACCATCGTTGATGAGCAGTTGATTGTAGCCTGAGCCTCCTACAACAATGTCAAGATCTCCGTCTCCATCAAAGTCACCAAATGCAACACTGTACGTATTTACACTTCCTCCGGGTAGATTTGAAAAGAAGAAACTACCATTGCCATCATTGATGAGCAGTTGATTATATGCAGAATTAGAATTTCCAAAGACGATGTCCATTAATCCATCCGAATTAAAGTCACCAAAAGCAATAAATTTCGTATCATAAATCCCTCCGGGTAGATTTGAAGCAGTGAACCCACCACTACCATCGTTGATGAGCAGTTGATTAGCTGAAGAATCATTTCCTACGATAATATCTAAATCTCCATCCCCATCAAAGTCGACAGCTACAACACTACGCGTATTATACGTTCCTCCAGGTAGAACTGAATCAGTAAATCCATCATTGCCATCATTGATGAGCAGTTGATTAACATCATAATAGAGACCCTGGCAGATTAGACACAGTAAAACCACCACTACCATCATTCACGAGCAATTGATTGCCTTGACTGCTTCCAACAATTATATGTTTTAGAGACGCTTGCAACTGGCGGTGACGGCCCAAGTCAATAGTGGATGAAACTTTCGGTAGGTTCCCAACCTTATTAATTGAGATTAACATCAAAATGAGTGATCATCTAGTATTCAAAGAAACTGCAGGGGCAGTACCTACCTTAGTCAATCCATTTCCAACAGCCAGCGCACCATTTATTGTGGAAGATGTTGCACCACCTACAAGGGTGATGAAGAGAGCGAGTTGATTGTAGTTCATATTAGACGAGATTGTTTTGATTGTATTGAAAATTATGAGGCTTTTGCATACTACAGAGCGGATTGCATACAGTTTTCTCAACAATTCAGGGATTCTAGCTTCACTTGATTAGTGTTCTCATAGTATGTTCCTTTTGAGAAATAATGCTTGGAGGATTCAAATTCAGCTGAGCTTCAATATTGGTGTTCTCTTTCTATACATGTATAGTGATCACTTTCAGTTAGAAGGCCATTTATGAGATTACAGAAAGATTGAGATATATTACAAAGAGCTCAGAAGTATTTCCCTCGGCCTTGGTACATGATTTCCAATTTTTGTTTTACTGCCATCACTTCAACCTTCACACAGTGATTCAACTTGTGAAGCATTTCAGCAGGGATGCTTCTTCCGCCACTTATGTCTAGAAAGTCATTAAAACAGATATGATGTATGGTAACAAACATATAATTGAAACATCTAATATTAAACATATAATTATTGCAACACTGCTCATCTTTCTCAACTCGAAATCTGTCTCATACTCTTGAGAATTGCCACATGCTCG
>Ga0075437_10443_pt1 | contig 10245 bp, 8 predicted proteins | sample MintriMetagenome_FD_74266 | JGI IMG/M metagenome (GOLD analysis project Ga0075437, IMG submission 74266) | Marine eukaryotic communities from Monterey Bay, USA to study complex ecological interactions - Minidiscus trioculatus and... | ecosystem: Environmental > Aquatic > Marine > Unclassified...
CAGAGCACGGCGATCATTTTGATATATGGTAGAGGTTCAGGGGACAATATTTCACCCAGATGAGAATTTTCTTAGGTGGCCTTGGGAGCCTGACCCTCCGGTTAGCCAAAAGTTTGAGGCGTGTCCAAACTAATCTCATCCCCTCTCCCCCATTAGACCCTAATGTTACGATTCTCGTTAGGCGATACACACGCAAATCAGAGAGAAAAGATCACATATATATTACTCAAACATCACATCGGCAGGATCTTTCTTTGATACATACAAAAAGTTAGCGGCGTGTCCAAACTAATCTCATTCCCCCCCTCCCCTTGACCCTAATGTTACGACCGAGATAAGGGAACAGTGCAATTTGTAAATGTATATTAAATGTTATCATTAATGAGAGAAGGGTACAAAGAAAGTATGGTTGGTACTTTTCAGGAACACAAATTGTAAATTAATACACGAGAAGAGCAGATAATGTTGGTCAATCGTGTATAAACTCACCTCCCAAAATTATCGTGTCAAACTTTCTTCCCATAAACTGTGAAGAGGCAATTCAATGAATAAGATATGATTAAACAATAAAATAACAAAGAGTATGCATACAGAAATCAGTACCAAGACTACATACACAAATAACAAACCAATCAACCACACCTATACAACTAAATATGATACATATGTTGTGAAAAGGTAGGATGCATGTATACTAAAAGTTTTAAGTCTTGGTAGTGGTAAATATGACTAAAAACTTATCTTTAGTAAAATTTAGCTTTAGTATATTTTAGTACTTTCTAAATAACCATACCTTGACTAGGTACTACATAGAGCAACATAAAGGGTACTAACCTAGTATGAGTATAGGTGAGACCTATGTATTAGAGCGCATAAAAAATAAAAACCAACGGCGCCGCTTTTGCTATTGATTGATTGCAATAGGATCAATCGCCTAACGCCACACGCCCTGAGCGGACCGGTTGCATGCCTTGTTCTACACGCATTTGGTGAGTATTCTTTTGCTATGTAAGTGGGTGGCGATTTGGGAGTTGTTATCTTATCTCAATAGGTATCCACATTGCAAAAAAATGTTTCGAGTTTGCTGGTAGTTGTTGAGATTGTCGGGGAATGTTGGTGCAGCCGGTTGTTTTATATAGTTGATTATTATTACGAATTGATCATTATATTCGGAGGAATGTTATATTTCGTAATTTGGTGATATCTATGATATATTAATATCAATTATCAAGATAAAATTATTATCATTATCATCGTCCTCTAACTGATACCTCACCTCTCACCATCTCTAATCAATAATCCAAAACTAATAATACATGATATATTATTAGATAATATGCCGGCGTCGAGAAAGCGTATCAAAGGCAAGGCACGGAAGGCTAAAGCAAATGCTCTGCTAGATAATTTGTCTTTGCAACTTCTAAAAAATGGTAAATGTAATCATGGACTTCCATTGGATATTCAGGATAATAATCCGTGCCTATCAGTTATAAAGAAAGTTGAAAATGGATTATCAATGCAAATTCGCAGTGGGAAGCGGGCATTTGATTCCTACACAAGTTTGTTTATAGCTCTTTATGTTGAGGATCCTCACTTTGAATCTGAGATGAATATACAGGTCCGTGATAATACGGAGAGACTAAAGGCTTGCTTTATTTCATTGGCGACGGAGTACCTTTTGAGAGGAAACGATAAAGATATCATAATTGCAGAGGGATTGGCAATAGCAATCGTGAATATCAATCAAGTCGAAGAAGGTTCATCGGCAACATTCAACAAAATGATGTCAATATCTCGAGACTTGGACGAGGGAGGGAAACGCACAGTGACCAAGTTCATCCACAAAAGGATTGACTGTGATTGCTTGAAAGAAAAGTATAAAGAGTCAAAGAAACTTCCCAATGTTGGTAATTGTGAAAACTGTCAGAAGCAGATGGAGCGTAGCAAACTCTTTGCTTGCAATGGATGCAAAGTAGGTACTCACAACTTGGCTCAGTATTGCAGCACCAGGTGCCAGATTCAACATTGGCCCAAGCACAAATCGGCCTGTATTGAAAATCGTGTCAAATAGAGAGGGCAGTGCATTATGTATTGAGGTACTACATGCTTGGATATACAGAAATCAAAACAACAAACTAATACAATGTAAAGTTGGGCGGACTGGTCTCTGAAACTGAAAGAAGTAGGACAATACATCATGCAAACATTGACGCAGTAGCATATTCATATTATCAATAGTATTCAAATAAGCTAATTGGATTATATCAAAGATCATGTCATATGTCTCTACAAAGTATTATTTTACATACACAATAATAATCTAAACATTCGGACTTCTACTTCCGAATATCATCTCGTTCCTATTCGTATCTCCTAGTCTAACCAAATAGAGATGTATTGAGCCTCAATGCACACATCATCTGATATGACACTGATAGTTATCTATTCATTGTCCTGTCTCTGGCTCATCCTACTCTTAAGTGCCTTGCTTCTCTATCTTATCACATCTAGCACATTCATAATATCTCTTCTCGGTATCCTTCTCTATCTTTATGCAGCACGAGGATGAGATAAGCGTAGGCCATCTATCTCTACACTTAATGTAGCATGACTATATTCATCTAATAAACCAGAACGACGTCTACGTTTCATTGTTGGTTGTTCCGACATCATCTCATCGTTGCATGGAAGAGATTTCTTCTTGGGTGAAAGATACTTTGTCGTAGTTGACAAAGATAGAGACTTGAATGATAAGGTTGTCAATGACTCGGATGATATATCGATAGTTGATTTGATATACGTTTTGTTGTTAGTTTCTAATGATAATTGATACTCTGTAAATGACCGCTTCCGTTGTTGCAATTGCAATTGCAATAGACGAGGACGATGAGATCTCTCGCTATCGTCGGGTCGCCCAAGCTTTGGGAAGTGTGGAAGGTCTTGTCGGCGTTCATCTTGCTCCAAACTATCATCATGGAGCTCTAGATCTGTGTATCGGTTGATCTTCTGAGGAGGTAGTGGACAATCATCGGCAGTTCTCGTCGATGATGATGATGATTGACATGAGATGGGAGTGTTGAGGAGATTGGCGGCGGCGGCGACGGTGACAGGATAGCACATATTGTTATATTGGCTTTATTATATGATAGTTAATATGTTAGTGTTGGTAGATTATGATCAATTAGCATGCACCAGCCTAGAATCTTGGAACACGAAGGCCAATTCAATATTTGCGTGAGATTAAAGCTGATCAAAGTAGTCATTGCCCCTTCACGGTATCTGTCGTACTTAGGATAAATTTCTATGGGAGTTCGTACTCTCAGAAACTGCATGCAATATTTGGATAAGATTGAGGCCTAACTACACTGATGCGGCAACTGCAACTACTAATGGTTAGCTGTAACTACTTTCTGATTTACAAGAACAGCAAACTTGGTAGTAACTTATTTCCAGCACAGTGACTTTTAGTAACATCTATTCTTCTACTCCGCTCGTTTACCATCCCAAAAGTTATAATCTTGTCCTTGCATTGGCGTAGGCGTCTCCTGCTGACCACCCGGTGGCTGTTCTCTACCCTCATTTACAAACTGTTGATGTATAATCTTAACATCAGCCTTATCTATCGATGCTGGACTACCCGATCGTCTACTAGCTCGACTTGTGGAACTGCCACCGCTATTCTTAGAATTGGAACCTGATCCACTTCCAGAATGTTTCGAGTGACTACCCACACTCATATCCATCAAGGCTGAACTGGCACCTATCAAGCTTTCATTCTCACCGCTATACTGGTACCCTAGCGGTTGCATATTCTGCAAGCTGTTGGTATCGTTATCACCAGACTGCTGTGGTGGCTGAGTAGTACTCCCACCACTATTACCTCCACTACTAGGATGACTACCCAAACTCATTGTCATATCCATCATTGCCGCTCTACCCCCACTGCCTATACTACCAATGATACTATTACCATCCTGATCATCAAAGACATTGCATAAACTCGCCCCGCCTATACTGCCACCATGTGTACTAACATTCTCAGTTTCACATAATGACATTTTATCTAAATCTAATGAATTTACCATTGACCCGGGAGACATTGGTACTGACATGTTCGATTGTGCCTGTTGGTACAAATGATTACCACCGGGACTTAAGAGTGGTACTAATGCTGGTGGTGGTGCCATGGCCGAGGAGGGTGGTGAGCGTTTCGCTGATCCACCAGATGTATTTCGTATTGGTGTGGGTAATATAACACCACCTGATTGTTGATAGCCTATACCCCCTGCGGCAGCTGCTACTGGTTGATAGGTCGGCGCGCCACTTGAACTAGGTCCACCCAAGTTACTCAAATCTAATTGTACCTTACCTGAATTACTTGGTATATGATTACCACTCCGTCTCTTCCTTGACCGTCTACTTCTTGAACTTTTACTATTACCACTCTTCGAATGACTACTTGATCCATGTCGTGGAGGTGTCGATCTTGTATAACTTGGTATACCACCATGATGTTGTTGTTGTTGTTGATTGGCGGCAACATTCCGTGGCTGTGGTGGACCAATAGTATCTGATAACGATCCATCCAACATTGGTGCATGTGCAATTAATTCCACTTCTTGTCCGACATCTCCTGATATTTCATCTTCAAGTCCTTGTAGATAGTAGTTTAAACTATCCGATGTTTTCACTGACATGTCAGTACTTAGGAAAGTTAATGGTGTATGCTGGGACATAGCCTGACTCATATTGGTAGTAGAATGATGTTCCGATCGAGGACTTGATATTGATTGATCATAATTATCGGGAGGTGTATAATCTGTCATATTGGATTGAGAAAATTGTACATGTCGATCGGTAGTACTTGGTGAACTATCTCGCGAACTGTTGAGTGAACTAGGCATATTTCTTGATGGGCGTAAGTTAATTGCAGTAACTGGTGGATTATTATTAGAGGTGTTTGTTGTTGTTGCAAGGGTAGTATGAGTTGGTGGAGGAGCAGCTATATGCACAGGTTGATTATTGGCAGTCCATTGTGCATGTGCAGCACTCATGGTACTTTGATGTGAGATTGTATGTTGTGGTTGTTGAGATTGAGCTTGGGCGGCTTGTAATTGAGCTGCCTGTTGTGCCGCCTGTAATGCCTGCTTTTGTAATTCAGCCTGTTGTTGTTGCTGTTGTTGAGACTCTTTCCATTTTAAGAATTGTTGATATTCCTCATTCGTTGGTTGCATAGATTGAGGTGCCGATTGTGATAACTGTGGCTGCTGAGTTACTCCTTGAGGTGCACTGAGAAATTGCTGTTGAAATTGTGCTGCTTGTTGCTGCTGTTGAATACTTTGCAATGTATTCATCTGCTGCTGTTGATCAACAATACCAGCTTGCTGTGGTAGATATGAATATCCGACAGCCTGATTCTGCTGAGCTAGAGCTGCTGCTGCTTGAACTTGTTGCTGTTGAAGCAACCATTGATTATCAGCTTGTGCCACAGGGGATAAAGACGCTTGCATTTGTTGTTGAGCTTGCAATTGTTGCTGTACCTGTAGCTGCTGTTGAACCTGTTGCTGAGCTGCTGCGGTCGTAGTAGCTGCAGTTGTTGTAGTCTGCTGTTGTTGTTTTGCAGTCGCCTTCTTAGTCTTTGCTGCCACCGCCTGTTGCTGTTGTTGTTGCTGCTGCTGTTGCTGTTTCTTCTTCTTCTCATTCTCAACCATCTGAGACGGTTTCACACTATTAGCCTTCCCATCATATTCATTAATATCACCCATAACACTACTTGTTATTTTCTCCACTGCCACATCTGGATCTAACCCTTTGGCAATTGCATCCTCACGAATTTGTTTCTTGTAACTTTCTTGATATTCCTTTTCCATCTGTTTACGTACTGTTAATGCATTCTCTCGTAATGCTTGGGAAGTTTTATCACGGGCTTTCTCGTCACCTACATCTGACCATATGTTAGTTTTTGCATCTTTTAGTAGGAACCGTCCTGGTGGTTTTAGGGACCGGACTTCGTCTACTATTGATTGTGCTATTAGGCGTTTCTCACGCTTAAACCGTGCTGTTAGGTAGACACGCTTTTTACGATCAACAAACTTACGATATTGTTCATTACCTGGATGAGCGTTGATTGTGCCTCCGCGGCCACAAAGGACATCGTTATTGTGCGGATCTTCGGTACTCATTTCTCCTTTATTGTTGGCCATATTTGTTATTGTATTCTTATTGTTATCTGTGCAAGTATTTTTCTGTGCAGACTTTGTGCATATAGAACTCGACTGTACAAGGAGAGGGTATGTTCTAATGCTAGGTTTAAAAGGCATAGGTTTTTAGCATACTAATGATACCTTTCAGACTGTTCATATTGCAATGGATGAGGGTACATTGAGAGAGTTTGGCCGTCTATTTATGCTCATTGGCATGCCATCGTTGAGTGTTGTTTTATTTTCGGGTTACGAGCGAGGGAAGTTGTATCAGGTCCTTTCCAAGAGGTACAGCCTACACAATACGACTTATCCATGATTACAAACCCGTCAAGCCCCGTTGATTGGTACAGTACGGATTTGTATAACCGTACTTATCCGCACAAATACCATACAACATATGCAACAGTACGATCGATTTTCTAGAGAACCCAACGCTCGATAGCCTAATTCTCAAGTTGCCGCCACCTTTTGACAATCAAGTGAGTTGAGTCGAACCTCTCATTGTTTTGCAATCAATATAGACCATTGTCAGAATATCAATACTCTAACAAAACAATAACAAAGATGATGCTCAATACAAAGATTAGTGTTGCAATCCTAGCCCTATTCGCTGTATCCACATCAGCGGTCGATAACAAGGCCGATGGTCGTCGTAACAGGCGTCATCTACGTAAACAAAAGATGGTAGGGAACAATAATGCATCACACAACAACAAAAAGGCACGTAAGGCAAAGATCATCGCTGATAATATGAATAACAAAGATATTACCGAGGATGTAGCATTCTGGACACGTGCATTGCAAAGCTCAATGCCACCCACGCCTCGTCCACCTACGCCTCGTCCACCAACTCCTCGACCTCCAACTCCTCGTCCTCCAACGCCAAATGTTACACCCGCCCCAGTACCTGTACCACCTGTACCTAATCCAACAAACCCACCAGTTACCCCTACACCACCACCAGTGCCAGCACCCGCGGGTAATGTTCCCGTGGCACGTCCAGACTCAGCATCTGTACCAGCCGGTGGAGACCTAGCATTCGTGGCCGTATTAGGTAATGACACGCCTGCACAGGGACAGACATTAACAGTAAAGAGTGTTACCGCCGCAAGTAATGGTGATTGTTCTATCGGATTAGACTTGTTGGAAGTTGTTTATAGTCCTAATGGTGGATTTACGGGCACAGATTCTTGTGATTATGAGGCATGTGATGCTCAGCCTGAGTGTGATACGGCCACTATTACTTTTACTGTTGGTTAAGTAGTGAGAGAAGTTGATAGTATGGTGAAGAAAGAGATTAGATTGATACTCGTTGGGGAAAAGAGATGCATATTATTCAAGTTACTGGGTGTGTTGTTTGTTTTGTGGCTGAACACACTTTTTTCATATTATAAAAGTCGGAGTCGGAGTAGAAGAAGACACTGATCACTGAATGTGTAGAGTAGAGAATAAAAGAAAAGAATGAAGATTATGTTTGATTGTAACTCTTTACTGTATCAAATATCTTTTAGTATGAATTATCATAAAGTAGACATATATCAGAGTAGGTCTAACATTTGAGTGGAGGTTTCGAGGTAGTCAATCCAATTGAAAACCTAGACTGTAAATCCACTAGACCTCATCTTCTTCCGATTAGAGAGCACCAATCGTCTTTGCAGCAGTCCTTGCCAGTTTCACATTGTTCTCAATTTGGACCTTGTTGGTAGTCTCCGGTAGATTCTGGAGAAAAGCACTTGCACGGCTGAAAGACAAAGCGGCCGCTTGCTCTGTGTCATATACGCCTAGGTATCTTGACTTACCAGCGTAGAATATCTGAGCTTGCCACTTACCAGAAGGTCTCTGAGTGATACCACGATTGGTTGACGTCTTTTTCTCCTTCTTCTTCTTTGTCTTCTTCTTCTTCTTTGCCTTGGATGTTGCTGCATTTTGGAGTGCTGCCTGGTGTTTCAAGTGTTTCTCGTTCTTCGTCAACTCCTCGGGGCGTTTGGTTGTAGTTAGTTCTACATTTGTAGAAGAAGTTACGGCAAGTGCGGCAGTCGAAGACTGAGGATTTTGTGAGGTTGGTTCTTCTAAAGAAGCATCATCATTCTTTATATCCCCATCCTCCAAGGGATCCGCTACTGCCTCCAACTGCTTACACTCTTCATCACTCAAGTTGTTCACTCTTTCCTCAGCGGCAGTACGGCTCATACGAACATAGGCCAACAACTTACGACGATGATTTAGGATCTGCTTCTTCTCCTCCAATAGACTCTTCGCATCGGATACTGTAGCATTCTTGAGCTGCATCCTATTTGCTCTTGCCGATGGTGCTGCTGCCTGTTCCTTCTTTTGGGGCTGTTTGGGTTTGGCAGGCTGCTGTTTCTTCTTCTTTGCCTTTGCAGTAGTGGATGATTTCTTCTTTACTACCTTCGTCTTCTGCTTGGAAGGTAAAGTAACACGGTGTGTCTTTCTCATATGGTTGCTCATACAGGCACTAGCACACTGCTGACTCTGCCACGTAAATTGTTTTGAACATAATGGACACTGCCAAGGGAATCAGAAGTTAATCGAAGGTAGGGAGATTAGTATTTGTTAGTGGAATTGCAAAACCATAATCATATGCACAATTGTTGTAGAGTATACTTCATCACTGATTTCACAATCAGACCCAATGTCCAAATCAAAGGGTGGTCTGTGACCATTGTGCACAATTAACTTCTACTTACCTGCCAATCAGTCACACCATTTCTCCCGACTTTTGTATTAGCTACAACTTGTCCAACCAGTTTTTCAGATGCGGTAGTGCACCCCGTATTACTGGATGGTTTAGAAGCTAGGTCTAAATCTTTCATTTGGATGAAACTACCAGAACTTGCGGTGATACCTGTACCGTTGTCAAGTGTCATCATCCCCTTGTCTGCTGCTGCAGATGATACGTAGCTAAATTCATCTGTCTTTCGTTTGAAACGTTTCTTCAAAGGCCCCTTTCCTGACGACGTCGCAACCACTACTTGTTCAAGAGGATAATCATTATCCTGGGGAAGCATTCCACTGCTGCTATTTGATTGCTGATATGATGATGTAGGTAAATACCCCCCGCTTTGGTTAGCTGATACTAATAATGGACTAATATTAATCATCTGATTCAAACTTTGGTTCGTTGGTTGATATGAAGATGATGGTTTTAGATGACCACTCCTTTTCAATGGAGATAACATGTCATTCTCCTTCATGTACATATTCAATGGTTGATAGTACCGATTATTTTCGAGACTAGTAGGTGTAGCCATTGTTAACGGATGTTGAGTATTTTGTGTAGTATAATTTTGTAGATTATCAAACTGTCCATAATTTGTATCATCAAACTTGAGGCTCATGGGCTGGAAATCCATGGGCATAATATCTGTTGATAATAATGATGCAGATGAGGCCCCTGCCGCCGCTGCCCTTTCCTCTCGTTGTCTCTTCCCTTTTGCAGTGTAGTATTCCATATTGCTCTGCTTTATTTAGGAGGTAGGAGTAGGATTATTGCAATATTGATGTGAGGGTTAATCCGGAGTGATATGCGCATCTTCAAACACCCACTCATATAAAACCAAAAATGTACCATACTATGTTTCAGTTAAGGAAATACAGATCCGCCACGGTAATCTTTCTATCCAGTATCACAATGCAGAAACAAAATGTCATTTTTTTCTTTGCAATAATTAATCAAAATACTATAACCCCACCGCCGCCGCCGCCAAACAATAAATAGTAAATAAAACTCACCCGTATGCTAGAATATATAAAGGTCTACTGTGATGAGGGAATATTGAAGAGTAAACTGATAGTGATAGTACTCCTCTTTTGTTGATTGAGGAAAATAACTGAAAACTGAAAACTGAAAACTGAAAACAAAGTTTCAAGTTACCAATCAATTGATGTGCCACTGCTGCTAGATATATATCGATCATCTTCATCTCCTGAAGAAGAATGAAGTCCATCACAATCATAGCAGTATTATTCTTCGATATACTTATGAACATTTGCTTCCTTCAGACTGCTAGGGCTTTCATCA
>Ga0075437_14811_pt1 | contig 10232 bp, 8 predicted proteins | sample MintriMetagenome_FD_74266 | JGI IMG/M metagenome (GOLD analysis project Ga0075437, IMG submission 74266) | Marine eukaryotic communities from Monterey Bay, USA to study complex ecological interactions - Minidiscus trioculatus and... | ecosystem: Environmental > Aquatic > Marine > Unclassified...
GATGCCGATGCATTACCAATATGAACAATCTGTGCACTCTTTGGTGGTTTCTTTTGAAAATTACGTGCACCATGTCTAAAACAAACACCTGCACATTGTACCTTATTGGTACATCCTTGGAACTTACATGTTCGTCTTGTAATTTTTGCACCATGTCGAATACATAATCCACTTTTTAGTGCATTGTTCGTACATCCTTCATGACTACATTTACGTACCTTTGCCCCGTGTTTGATGCATATACCACCTTTTTTGGCTTGTTTGGTACATCCTTCTACGGAACATAGACGGCGTGTTTGTTTTTTAATTGGTAATGATGTTTTAGCCTTGACATCTAATTTTCTTGTGTTATTTTGTGCTGCTGCTGCTGGTAGTGGGGGTGGTAGAACTGGAGGACATACGTTATTATTTGCAGTAATAGTGGTGGATTCTTCTTGATTGGGAGTACTACTCATATATACTAATGCCCTTGCAGCCTCATCCTTGGTCTGAGTATTATTTGGTGGTTGAGGGTGTTGAGTAGGATCAGGTGGTAAAAAGGGCTCCATTTTGTAATTGTTATGTGTATTGATGTGCCGTCTTCGAGAGTTGATGAATTATACACCGCCGCCGTCGATAGGTATAAGGATGGTATATTAGATATTATTAATCCACGAATAGTTAGTAGAGAGCCGCCGTATTTGAGTTGTTATTTTATCGCGTGTGTTCTGTGTGGCAAGCAAGGGCAACTAAAGACGAGGCGGTATCCTTTTTTCAAGCAAGCTAATCTTTCTCAACGCTATCATCTCCCCCAATCTATCGATAGCTCCTCTTCCGTTGCCGTGCTTAAAGGCTTGTGCTATGCTTGACTTCTAATCAGTTGTAGTATTAGCATTTGCATTGGATATAGGCTTTTGCAGCGAACATTGATATAAGATATGTTCTCCCCTCTACTTCTCCTCTTTTCGATCACCGTTGGCATTGCTGCATCATCATCGTCCTCGTTATCATCTTATCAATCACTACAACAACAATACTACGAACTATTAGCAAGCTACGAAGATGATGATATCAATTCACCACCCGGTCCAACAAATGGATGGCCACATACCCAACCTTACACAACAAATTACAATGACTTGGTATCTTATAATAAGTTACTTGAACAACGAATGTATATCACATATCAAGAAGAATACTTTGCAATATATAGTGGTGATAGTAAGAATGATGACCATATGTTACATATATCACAAATTGGTCGACCAGAGGGTAGCACTACAGGATATTATACAGGTGTTACACATTTTCCACATGTAAATAATAAGAATTTAATTACTTTTCTATTCTCAGCTGGTAGACATGATGGTGGTACGAATACATACTTTACTATTGATACAACAGAGAAGAAGAATCCATTTAGTGGTATACAGGAATTATATATTGATGAAAAGGATGTTAGTACATGGACATGGGTTAGTTCTTACACTGTAGTTATTGATAATGATGAAGAGAAAGTATCTCATTATGCATTATTCTCGGGAGGTAGTGGGGGAGGCAGAGTAGGTCCATCGAAACTGTACCTCTTTCAAGAAGATAGTGGTGGACAATTGATATTACCACCAACTGTAGAATGGATTGAGGATACATCGAGTGTATATGGTGCAGCACGGTTTTGTCTCTTGACAGATTTGGGAAACATTTATAATGCCAACAAGAAAGGAGATGATATTGAATTAGTATCAAATAAAGGAATGCCGGACATTATCATTTCAGGTACCGGGGGGTTATACATCTATTCAAAGCTACAACAAAGCAATACCTGGAACCTAGTACGATCAATATCAATACATGACGATTTGAACGATGATACATCAGCATTTGTGGGTTTAGAATATATGCAAGATGAACGACATTTAGTCATTGCCGCTCGAACAAAATGGTCGAATCGAGGACGAGAGTTTCATGCACCTACATTAATATATGATTATCAAAATGATGAAATTGTACAAGAACTATCAAGTAATGGACAGACTGTATCCGTGGCTTTAGTTGATAATAAATCTCGGTTACTTGTTAGTGCTGGTGGTCAGTCGGGGTATACCGGTCAGCCGAATTTGATGTTTGATGTATCCTATATTGATGGTATACAACTGGAAGAAGTAGTAACAGACAACAATACAACGGATCAGCCGTGGAGAGGAAGGTTTCTGAAACAAATAGAGCAATACCAAAGACGAAACAGAGCTGATAATGTGATTGTTACATGGAATGAAGAAGAGACTGAGTCGTCACTACTAACATCCTTTCAAGCTAATGAAGAATCCGAGAAGACGAATATAGAAGGACTACAATCATCATACTTCAAAGCTACGCTTGAACTATCAGACACACAACTAGTACGAGACATGCCATTAGACTACACAACATTCGACTACATTGATCCTGTGCCTGTTAGTTCAGAAGATTACTTCGTCATACCATCACCTGGCAAGACTAGAACACGACAAGTCCTACCCTTTCAACTTGCAAACAATAATAATGGTACATCATCAGTTGACTTGATTTTGGAAATCAATAGTGCACAAACATGTAACATATATTACCGAACAATGGCAAATGAAACGGCATCAAAGATTATGCCATTGCCTGGATCCGAGGGTAGGAATAATCAAGATGAATACTACTATACACGTGCGGGTGATGTGTTAGTTATTGGTGATACATTGTATATCATCCTTGCACAGTATAATGGGAACAATACTGTCTATTCCTTTAGTACGAACGTCTTTTGAGGTGGAGTAGATTGGAGAGAAGGGATGACTAACAACAATGAATACTGATGATATTGATTGAGCTGCTATTGATGATTACTATTCTACCAATGAACGACTAGTGAATGTTACCGTCCGACCAAGTACCCTACACCAACGACACATCAACGACTAGAGAATGTTACATCCACCACCGCCACCTGGGGGCTTCTTGTGAAAGACATTTGGTTCTTCGTGGGAAGTAGTGAATGGTTCTTCCTTCTCTTGAGCATGCTCAGTAATGTTCTTGCATGCCTCACTTAATGTCTTGGCCTCGTTACATATCTTCAATTCGTACTGGAGAGATTTCACCTCTTTCTCAAGCATTGCTGCCTTGTTGTCATCTTTGGTTTCGGTTGACATCTTATGGTAGTTTTGGTTAGTCTGAGTAGAGAGAGTAGTTATTAGAAACAGGAGACAGTGACATGTGAGTAAGATTATAAGGGGATGCAGCTATGATTTGAGTATAAGATCAGAAGGGGGTGTAGTAGTCTAATATATAACAAAGCATGAACAATGACAACTTACGAGTACGAATGATAAGTGATTAGTAAGTGAAATGAAATGGTGTCGAGCTTCTCTTGGTAGATAAAACATACTTACTCACTCTACCTCTTCATCTCGTCTCATACTTCCACTCCGTTGCTCGTCTAAGAATTAGACTACACCGCTGGGGAATTACAATATGGGAGCATCATCATCATGCTGTTGGCCTAGACGGACAAGTCAAATTGGTATACAAGAAAATGCAGTAGAGCAACAACCACAAAATGAAAAACAAAGAAGATCATCATCCTTCTCGCAACAACTACACGGTAGTCTCTCAGCATTGATACCAGGAATGGGCAAACATATCAGTTCATCATCACTCGTCTACGGCAATCATCTAACTCTACCATCCTCAACTTTACAAGTCATTCACCACAATAACAACAATACTAATCAGCAGCAACAGATTAACATTAACGAAGATGGCTTCCATTTCCATCACTTGATTGATACTGGTGGCTTTGGATTTGTATTCAAGGCAACACGAAAGACGACAGGCAAAACCTACGCCCTCAAGGTCCAACCGATGGAGTTTATGAGTCGACTAACTAGATCAGCAGCCTCAGGTGGTGGACATCGTAGTAAGGCAAATGAAGTATCGTTGCAAATGGAAAAGACGGCATTGGCAGCATGTAGAGGACACCCATTCATTGTTAGTTTGGAGTACTCGTTTCATACACCACTCTATGCTATACTCGCGCTAGAGTACATCCCAGGAAAGTTCGCGTTTGTATTGTTCTATCTTATCATGTGCGTATGTGTGCTTACCTTTAAACCTCATGTACTAACAGAAGAAGTTACCACCTTGTCTCTTTCAACATCATTAACGCATCTTCAGGAGGCACACTAACTCGTCTCATTTCACACAGTCCAATGAGTAGACTACCATGTGATTTGGCAAGGATATATACTGCCGAATTGGCATTGGCATTAAACTTTATGCATGAGAAGGGTATCATATACAGAGATGTCAAGCCATCTAACATTTTGATTGACTTGGATGGACATTGCAAAGTTACAGACTTTGGTTTGGCTGGTTCAATGTTGATGAAGAAGAAACAGTCATCATTCAATCCTCAAGAGAATTCAATCGTAGTTGTGGATGTAGATAGTGAAGAAGAGAATGAAACTACAAATGACAAAGGAGAAGACCGTAGCTCAAGCAGCAGTAGCAGTGGCTCGAGTGAGAGCAGTGAAGAGCCAGAGTGGTTATCAGAAGACGACGAAGATCGGGCTAGAGGCACGGATGATGATGTCAAAGGTAGTTTGTATCGAGTACGAAGACGTACACTCTGTGGAACGGCAGGATATCGTCCACCAGAGCAAGTTGGTGAACGATATGTAGACTATGCCAATCGAAATGGCTACGATGAGAGAGTAGATTACTTCTCACTCGGTGTTACCGTCTTTCTCATGGTATGTGGCCAACGTCCATTTCCAACACGACGACAAATGATGTTAAGTGATAATGAACTGCTGAAACAATCAGGAGGTGTGAGCAGTCCATCGAGGAGGAGATCATCAATCAGTGATCATAATCATTCAAGTGCCATCCAAAGAGCAGCAACTAGAAAGTTAATGAAGGATGTTGAGTTCAAATGTGAGTGTCTACTTTTGTTAGATTGTTGATATGTATTGAGCTGTACATGATACTCAATCTTCTTCCTTACAAATACACCTGCCACAGGCTTGATGACGGAAGTCAAGTTTCCAGACTTTTTGGAGAATGACATTGATGCCAAGTCGTTTATTGAGCAACTACTAGCCAAGGATCCAAACAATAGACCACGATTTGATGGTATTAAGGACCATTCTTGGATGTCAAATGTAGACTTTGATACAGCAAAGCTCAAGGCAAGCAAGCTGCCGTATGATTGGGTACAGAAGCATGCAATGGCCGAATCAAAAGCAAAGCCAAGATCCATGAGACGAGCTTCCATGACGAGTCAACACAAAACAAAGACTGATCTTTCTGTTACTTTGTTTATTGAAGATATATGTGCTCAAATGATAGAAATCGGTAGAGATCAGGATGCAGAAGAGGCCGCTGCTCGATGGATGGCCATCCCAAGCTCAAAGACGGAGGCATTGTTTAGACATTGGAATTACATTAGTGATGATGCCTTGAAGTTGGAAGTCGATGCAGCAGCAAACAATAGTAGCGGTGGTGTTGATGGTATGAGTGGCTCTATATCCAAATTTCCAAGCCGTAGAAAGATGAGACGTGCTACTCAATAGAGGTTATAAATAGAAACAAAGATAGATATAAGAGACTCCGTTAATAGATATACTCTTGTCATGACTAAAATGGAGTCTTCTTCTTCTTCTTCTTCGAGATTGACAAAACAAGGGCTTTACACACACAACAATGATCGTTAGGAGTATTTCCTGCCTCTCCGTCATTACCATACACCCCACACCATTCAACATTTGCTGGAAGAGCATAGTCTTCACACGAACCGCCATACATGTCTAGAAAGTTCAGAGTATCTCTGCATGACTCGTCGGCTGAACTTGTACTTGTTGAGGTCGTTGGAAGAGTTGTACTAGTAGTTGACTAGATGAAAGAGAAGCGGAGAAGCATTAGTGATAAAGGATATTGATACACGTGAGTGAGAGAGAAGAAGATATTGCAACTTACCACCTGAGAGGATTGACAGTCAGAAGCACAAAAAGGACCTTTCTGGGTTTCATTCGGTGTATCTTGATATGTACAGCCAGAGTCGGTGAAGATATCATCAGCGTTGGTGTATGGAAAGTTATCTTGCCACGAACATAAGTCTTGATTAAAGGCCGTAGCACCATAAAACATACGCCACATATTAGTAACGCTTGCGATATTAAAGTTTGACACATCGCCGTTGAATGAACTGGCACCACTGAACATAGTCATCATATCAGTAACGCTCGAAGTGTCAAAGTTAGATACATCTCCATTAAAAGAGGTTGCCTCCTCAAACATTGACCACATACTAGTAACACTTGATGTATCAAAGTTTGAAACATCACCGTTGAATGAGGTTGCACCACTGAACACACCACCCATATCAGTAACTCTTGAGGTATCAAAGTTGGATACACCTCGTCCCCTAAAGGCTGTAGCATACAAAAACATCCAGCCCATATCTCTAACGCTTGAAGTGTTCCATTTAGATAAGTCTCCATTGAACGAACTTGCTCTCCTAAACATGTAACCCATATTAGTAACGCTTGAAGTGCCAAAGTTTGATAAGTCCCCATTAAAGGAAATGGCACCATCAAACATAAAGCTCATCTCAATAACCTTTGAGTTATCCCATGACAAATTGCTACTGAACGAATAGGCATAAGCAAACATGCCAGCCATGTTAGTTACACTCGAGGTGTTCCATAACAAATCCCCACTGAATGAGCTTGCACCCTTGAACATGTTCCACATGCTAGTAACGCTCGAGGTATCAAAGTTTGATACATCACCATTAAACGAACTTGCACCCTGAAACATCGAGCTCATAGCAGTAACGCTCGATGTGTTCCAGTCCGAGATATCTTCGTTAAAAGTATCCATACCATAAAACAAGTCTGACATGTCGGTAACACTTCCAACGCACCACGAGTTCATCGGCCAGCCATAGATTTGTGCAATTGGACATTCTTGATCATTGGCACAGTCTTGATCAACATAAGCACGGACCGCTTTGTAAAGAACCCGAGCTAGACCACCCTCATTGGCACCAAAGCATTTTGTCTTGGTCATGAGTGTATCAGTGAATGATGCATTCTCTTGAGGAAGATTAGTGGTTACTGCTGGAAGAGTTGTATGTGTAGTTGTTGTCTAGATGAAAGAAAAGACAACAAGCATTAGTGATAAGGATACTGAACAGGTATAGAGAAGATAAAGATACTGTGACTTACCACTTGTGAAGACCAGCAATCAGAAGCACAAAATGGGCCGTTCTGAGTTTTATTTGGTCTATCTTGATAAGTACAGCCAGAGTTGCCGAACCCAGAGTTGCCGAAGATACTGTCAGTGTTAGCTGTGTCGTATGGAAAGCTATCTTGCCATGAACATAGGTCTTGATTGAACGATTCGGCTCCAAAGAACATAAATCTCATATCAGTAACACTTGATGTGTTAAAGTTTGATAAGTCTTGATTGAAGGAATCGGCACCACTGAACATAGACTTCATACTAGTAACTCTTGAGGTGTTGAAGTTTGACACATCTCTGTTAAAGGCTTTTGCATACTTGAACATATTGGCCATACTGGTAACGCTTGAGGTATTAAAGCTTGACACATCACCGTTGAATAAGCTAGCACCGTAGAACATGAATCTCATATCAGTAACTTTTGACGTATCAAAGTTTGATAAGTCTCTATTGAAGGCAGTTGCATCCCAAAACATAGACCTCATATTAGTAACAGTTGAGGTATTCCACCCATTGATATCTTCATTAAACGTATCCATATATTGAAACAAGTATGACATACTCTTAACATTTCCAACACACCACGAGTTCATTGGCCAGCCATAGGTTTGTGCAAGGATACATTTTGTGTTATTGGCACAATCTTGACTAACATATGACCGGACTGCCTTGTAAAGAATGCCTTCATATCCACCGTCATTTGCATCGAAGCATTTTAACTGGAAGTTGTGATTGCTCACCGTATTCTTGAGATAAAAGTGAGCCGGGTCGCTTTCATCCCGAACAGTGAGGTTATAGTCGTTACAGGAAGTGGATCTTTGGCATTTTGTGTACCAACTATCGCTTGGATCACCAGTTTTCCCATATTCAAATGAGACGCAGGTGGAATCATTAGTGCAGCTGTTGGCACATTCCTGTACACTTCCTCCAGTAGTAATACCTAGTTCGTTTCGGCCTTTGCAGCCTCCAGTACTGAAACGAGTATACCCAGCAATCTGATGTCAAGAAGAGAATGAAAAAGATCTGTGAGTTGGATCATTCCCAAGCCTTTAGTTCTCAAACGTGTTATCTTCTTAGAGATATCATCTACACATGAATATATGAGAAGAAGATAACAAACTTACCACTTGTGAAGTCCAGCAATCAGAAGCACAAAATGGTCCATTCTGAGCGGTCGGTGTATCTTGATATGTACAGTTTGAGTTGGCAAAAATAACAGCAATGTTGGCTGTGTATGGAAAACTATCTTGCCATGAACATAGATCTTTGTTGAACGATGTAGCACCATTGAACATCGAGATCATACTATTAACACTTGACAAGTCAAAGGTCGATACATCTTGATTAAAGGCTTTGGCATCACTGAACATTAATGTCATATCTTTAACTCTCGAGGTGTTAAAGTTTGATACATCGCCATTGAAGGAACTGGCATCTCTGAACATCCACCCCATATCGGTTACACTCGAGGTGTCAAAGTTTGAAACATCACCATTGAAGGAGGTGGCACCAATGAACATGCCACCCATATCATCAACACTTGAGGTATCAAAGTTTGAAAGATCTCCATTAAACGAAGTTGCAAACCAGAACATGGACTCCATATTAGTAACACTTGAGGTATCAAAGTTTGACAGGTCACCATTGAAGAAAGTGGCATCAGCGAACATACCGGCCATAGATGTAACGCTTGAGGTATTCCACCCATTGATATCTTCGTTGAACGTACTCATATAACTAAACATCATCATGTCATCATCGAGATGCTCATCGACTTTATTGTTCTGCTTTGGAGGTTCGGCCTCGGCACTATCTGATACTGATGCCGTTTCTGCCAGCATATCACTATTATCATCTTCATGGACTACACCGCTTATTTGATTAGATTGATCAGTATCAGTTGATGGAGGAGGTACATCATTATAGGCATTGATTGCAGTAGATGTTGATGTTGAGAGAAGTGGCTGACAACCTCCTTCCTCAATATCTAGATTGTTTTCATTGTTGGTATTATTCGATGATGATGATGACATGATGATGTTGTTGGTATTGAGATAAAATAATGTTATTATAAGCATACCATATGAGTGATCAATCAGCCGTGTACTTATATGCATCTTGCTCTTGATTGCAATTGTGCCTCATTCTAGCCCAAAAAAGAGATACACAAGATACTTTTGCGACATTTAAATGTCATACTCATTCTTTCTTAAGACATTATCGGCCATCTAGAGCCTCACCCGTTCATACTCAGATCCTTGTAACAATTGTGTACACCAGCATAAAATGTATCTTGGGCGGATGTACGACGAATTGTATAACGAAACGAACGTTGAAGATCATCAATCTCATTAAAATGATTGTCCACTGAGCCCTTATAACTCCTCTGAACTACCCGTAGTATCTTTCATTTGTCCTTGTTGTATTGGATATAAATACTGATCCCGATTGATGACCAACTTGGCAACTTCCTCATCTTTCTCGGCAATATAGACATGAAGTATATCCCCATTATATGCATGGTAAATGATCTCCTCGTCAGGAGTAACATCAAGGTATAAATCTTTCCAAACCTTTCTCTGTTGAGCTGCATCATATGACAAGACTATATCTAAATCTATATCCAGCTGATTATGTAACTTGATACCAAATTCATTTGGATCCGACTCGGTCTCATCAGAAATCTTATAATAATGTTGATCTCTCTTAATCTCAATCTTGGTTACCAACTCATTAGTTCCTGATTTATAAACATGTATTATATCCCCTTCACATGCTTCATATGTTATAATTTCAGTAGTAATCTTTTCAAATAACATACTAAACTTTTCTCTACCCAACTCTGCTTCATAGACTAATACAAAGTCTAATTCAATATCACTCAAATAACTTCGTATATCAACATCTAACGATTCCTTTACCCAATCATAAAAGAATGCCATTGAATATCGTATACCCGATTCTATTGGTGCTACGCCATG
>Ga0075437_11527_pt1 | contig 10228 bp, 9 predicted proteins | sample MintriMetagenome_FD_74266 | JGI IMG/M metagenome (GOLD analysis project Ga0075437, IMG submission 74266) | Marine eukaryotic communities from Monterey Bay, USA to study complex ecological interactions - Minidiscus trioculatus and... | ecosystem: Environmental > Aquatic > Marine > Unclassified...
TTTTTTACCTTGGAATTAGATAGTCGAGTTTTATACTTTTTACTCCGTGCCATTTTTGAGAAATGGGTTAATGAATCAAGCGATCTTAACATCCTGTACTCCTTGGGTCATTTGCTTGGTGGTAGCTGTTGTTGCCGCGCGTGTCCTAGTGGCGATCAGTGGTGCTAAACTTGATTTTTCGCGACTAAGCAAAGTTCACACGAATGAATCCGGTTCAGTGCAAAGCTTAAGTTTCGTTTTGACATTGCCGTTCTTTGTCATGGTTCTAATGCTGATTGTTCAGGTGAACCAAATTATGTTTGGGAACATCCTGGTACACTATTCTGCTTTTGCCGCGGTGCGATCGGCATCGGTTTGGATTCCTGCCAACCGGGATCCCGTTTTTGAAACGGCGAATCGAATTAGTTCAATGACGTTGATCAATTCTACGGATGAAGGGCAGCAGTATTTGGTCAGTCCTTTGACTGACGGTAAATACTCGGAGATTCAACAGGCGGCGACTTTAGCTTGTATGCCGCTGGCGCCCTCGCGAAACCTTGGTTACACACTTGGACAATATGGAACCCGTTCACAGATCGCGTTGGAAAAAGCTTATTCTGGCCTCGACCCTGCGTCGTCGGCGAATACTAAAATTTCGGATCGACTTAGAAACAAACTTGCTTATTCTTACCCGAATACTGATGTGCAGTTGACCTTTTGGCATCGGTCGCATCCGCGAATTGTTCGAATTCGAGATGAGCGAGTTGAATGGCGGGATCCTCCATTGCAGCCGATATATCCCGAGGCTTACGGCGTGTCTCCGTATTTTGATGAGTATTATTCGAATGAATTAGGTTGGCAGGACGAACTGACTGCATTAGTTACCTTTAACCTGCCACTTCTCCCCGGGCCGATTCGATTTTTCGCGCCCACGGGTGGGGCGATCGCCGCGGACGGTACGACTCCCTCGAGAGATCAGACCGGAGAGGTGTTTATCTGGCCCTTGAAGGCATTCGCGACCATGGGAATGGAAGGTCAAAAGCCCCAGCTGGATTATTGGCAGGAGACTTCTCAATGAGCAAGTTGACAAAAGCACAAGCGGGAGGGCAGCGAGGAGTTCGTTCGGCTGTATCGCGTTTAGTTTGTCGCGTTCATCGCGATCAGAGCGGTTCCATTAGCGTCGTAACGGTGTTCGCGTTTATTTTCTTGACCATGGTACTGGGCATGTTGATGAACGTTGGACGGCACGCCGATCGGAAGGTGAAAATTCAAAACGCTGCTGATGCCGCTACCATAACAGGTTCCACTGTCTTAGCACGTGGAATGAATACGTTGGTGTTCACAAATCACTTGATGTGTGACGTTTTTGCTTTAACAGCCTACCTACGTGAAGCCCGGGATAGGAATGCCGAATCATTGACACCCGAGATTTTAGAAAAATGGAATTCGGTTGCTCCCGAGTTCGCTGATGCTCCACACACAAAATTCTCGGATCTTGCGGAAGGCATTCCCGCGAAAACGCCCCTTGAGCAAGAGTTGATAACGGCTTTCGCTGAACAAAACTCAATGGTTTCGGAGAGCTTGCTTCCCGTTATGGAAGAAATTCTTAATTTCGAAATGATTCCTGAATTCCAGCGAGCTTTAGTGATTGCGTTGCCGCAATTGTCAGTGACTGCGGCAGATGAGGTTGCTTCAAGGCTTGGTCCTACGAACCGTGGTTTGGCTGGTAGCGAGCCAATGCGTGCCCGGATGTGGCGAACCAATGGAGAGGAATTCGAGGCAATTGGGAGCACCGGTTTTTCACAAATGCCAGTGGCCGATCCTATTAATGACATCAGTCAACGCCAGCCTGAGTATTTTTCGCGTGGTATTTCAGAGAGGAAGACTGCAGCCAATCGGTATCTGAATTATTTGAACCGTCAAATGCTTCAAGATTTCGATGAACACGCGAAAATGAGTCAGTATGCAAATTTGTGGAGAGGCTTTTCGAAAGCCTACCTTCTGCAATTACTCGAAGAGGAGTATCCAGATACGAACGTGCCCTACCAGATTCGCCGTTCTGATTTGCCCCGTCAAAGCGAAATTGAAACCGATTATATGTTTGTCGGGGTATCCTATTGGGAAGTGATGAGTGAGCGGATGCCCGGACTATTCTCTAACCCGAATTCTGGTGTTCAAGTTGCCTACGCACAGAGTCGCTTGTTTATACCTCGTGGACGTTTATATCACGATTCTCGATTTGCGTTTCCCGAAGGTGTATCTCGGCACCGTGTTTCTAGTAACCATGACCTGATGAACCAAAATTGGGTGACTCGTTTGGTGCCCGCCACTGCCTCAGCGATACCTCAAATCATACAAACGTCGCCCACCAATTTACCTGTGAATGTGCCAAGTCTAGGAGGGATCAATGTTGAAGAATTTCAGCAACTTAATACCCACTAGAATTTGGAGTCCCCTTCAAAAGAGACATCGATTGGGACAATCTAAGCTGAAGCGGAATCGAGTTGGTGCGCGAACAAGGGATGGTCTGGCACCTGTTGAGATGGCGTTAACCTTGCCCTTGCTCATGGGCTTTGTTGCTGCTCTGGTGGCCTTTGGCTATGCCGCGAGTTGGAAAATCCGCTCCGAGGTTGTCGCCCGTAATGTCGGCTGGCGGAATCGGCATCCACGGTGGGCGCACTGGCAGGCTTATCCTGCTGAATGGCCAACGACTGGGACTTTCGATCGTCATGGCGCGGCATCACTGAATGATTTGGCTCAGTTCTCTGTGACCGAGGCACCGATCATCCGCGGGCCAATTTCACAGGTCAATGTAAATTCTAATATTTTGAATTTGAGTCGAGATGTCACCCAAAGTGGCGCTCAGATTCGACGTACTCCTCCGTTGTTACCGCGACTAGGAGAAATTTCGTACGACACCAGTCACCAATATCTGGACGACTTTTTTACCCATTCAGAAATGGGTATTTCTAATTATTCGCGTCGAATTCCGCGAATCTATGAACTGGACTTGGATTTTGTGAGAGATTCAGCACCCGTTTTGCAGGCTGTCTCGGCGATAGAAAATAATCCTCGGCGTCAACTCTTGATTGCGTTGGATCAGGACCCCGAATTTATTGCTTGGCGTGGCGGAGCGCCCGATTTCCATCCGAGGGTTAGCACGAGAAACTACGAGTTGGATGTTGCTTGGGTTCGGGAACAACGTGTGGAAAGTTTGCTGAGCTCTATTGAGCGTTTGCCTCAGACGATGGCCAGAAGCACTATTGGGCTGTATCGCGAACAAATCAATGAGTCGGAACCGCCATTGTCCGATGCGGCAATTGCAGAGTTAGAGCGAAAGATCCAGGAGTTGGAAGATTACCTCGATCGATTATCTGACCGCGCTGGAGGGCAATAGGCTTACTTTGGCCATTTGTTGAATTCCATGCGAAACAGAATCCCCAACAAACCAATGTTGAAATCGAGTGAATCACCAAGCGGTGACTCGAAAAGCGACGTTTTAATCGATCCAAGAACCGATCCAAGATCGCCGGCAAGCCCGATTGCGATGTCCGTAGGCAAAGTAATCCGGTGGACGAGTAATTTGATTGCGACTGGATTAGTCATTGTAATCGTTACGAACTTTGGTCCTGAGCTTGTTTCGTCCGTTCTTCCTTCGAAAGCTCCAAATTATGCCGAGCAACTGGACATCGTTGAGGACTGGCCTACGTTTCAGCAGTGTAATTTAGAGTTTGGCGATGTGGGGTATCAACTTACTCGTGCTCATTTTTCGGGTGGAACGGCAGAAGTTTTTGATTTGTTGGAAGGCCTTTGTCGTGAGCAACTGGAAAACGAAGTTAAGCCGTTCGGTAAAATTGGGGTGCAAGAAAAGAAATTTATTGAAGCTCAAGGTGAAGCAGATCCGGTAGAAACAGTCCCGGGGAAATACCGGATATTCTGCGAACGTTCTTTACCGATGCTTGCCGGGTTTCCGACGGCAGTTGGGATTCGAGATGATTGCGAACGGGGGGAGGCGGCTGACGGGAACTCAGCAAAACATGGCTCCAGTTCGCGAATGGCTGTTTGGGCCATGGCAATGCCAATCGACGTGGATGAGTGGACGACCTTCGTTGGTACCTCGGCAAACGAGGCGAACGGTGGATGGTTAGATCGAATGATACCACCTGATTCGATTAAGAATATTTCTTTATCGGACAAACGAGGAGGAGCTGTTATTGGTTTTACAGGTGAGAATTTGGAACAGGCGGTTGAGTTTTACCAGTTGCTTGAAAAAGAGCAAAATTGTGAGTTGCAGGATGTACAAACGGCCGCGACCAACTGGAATGCATCGGTTGTATTAAGAGATGGCGAAAAGATAATTGATTTGCGGATTCAATTGGCTCAGCCGAAAGGTGAATCAATGACCGGAATACTTATGAAAAAGACGAGTGAAAAGTCGGCTGATTCGAGCCGGTCTCAACTGACTCTGAGAGAGGGAAATAAATATGAATAACGCAATTGGTTTACTAATTGCCGTTTCGTTGGCGATGATTGCGGGAGTGTTGAATTGGAATTACCTCGAAACAAAATCAAAAGAAATTGAGATGGTCTCTTTTGTTGCGATTGATGAAGACGTCAGCCTCAAACCAGGGGATACGTTTTTAGAGAAGCATTTGGTAGCCCTGGACGTTCCGCAGAAACGGGTCGGTTTTCTGAATGAATCCGCCGTCCTTTACGAAGATCGTTTTACCGTGATTGGGCTTAAAGCTGTCAGAGAGTATCAGACTGGAGACGTCATTCTTCTTCAGGAATTAAAGACACCGCCGGCTGAACTCAACCTGAACCCGAACGAAGACGCAGTCTGGATTCCAGTGGACGGTGGTTCTTTTGTATCTTCGCTTGTCTCCCCCGGTGATACGGTTTCATTTTATGTTGCCGCGCCGACGGCGAAATCCAGTTTGCCGGCTGTCGTTCCGCCAGAAGATTCGGAGGAACCTGAATGGGATTTTGAGGGCGGTGATAAGGAGAAGCCAAATCAACCGATGATCTACGGCGGCTCTGAGACGATTGGCCCTTTCCGAATTATTTCGTTGGGTGGACGATTAGGCAGTATCCAAGTCTCTCGGGCGTCTGGAGCCTCTAGCGGTCAGGAAAACGTAATTGGAATTGCCGTCACCAAAATCGGCGACCGTTACGAGCCTAACGCCGAACGTCTATTGCAAAGAGTTAATTCAGCTGGTTTCCGAAAAGCGGGTGTTTTGCTTCACCCAAAGGCGAAGTAACTTTCACCGGTCCAATCAAATGAACGGAAAGAAACAACGTGAAAATTTGGTTTAATAAAATCAATGAGAGTCGTCGTTCTATCTTCGAGGTAGAGGATAAGGACGAAAATGGAATTCCTGTCGATGTGGAAGTTACCATCGGGAGAGATGAAACCAATATGTTGGTTTTGGAAAGTCCATTAGTCTCCCGTTTTCACGCTGTGGTTCGGCGAAAAGATAATGTGTTCGAACTGGAGAACATTGGCTTAAACGTCTGCATGATCGGCGATACCGAGATCGGCGTAGGCGAATCCGCTCAATTTGATACCGGGATGCCGGTGAGAATCTGGCCGTTTACGCTCAGCTTTGAACTCGAGACGCTTCCCCAAGTGAGTCGAGAGGAATTTGATGGTCACGTTCGGAAAGTGATGGCTAATCTCGAACAGAAGATCCATAAGCAACTATTAGAGCGTCTTGATCTTGTGGGCATGGAAAGTTCACGGACACCTGATCAGAAAAGTATTCTTCTGTTAGAGCATAACATTGAAGATTGCTGTCGTGAAATGCAAGTTTTTTCAGAAGAGAATGAGGAACTGTTAAATAGCGTGGTTGGGTTGGTTCTGAGAGATTTGCTCACCAATCAAATAATTCTCGAAGGTGGGCAAGATGCCGCGAAACTGGCACCGCTCGCGTGTAACGAATTTGACGTACCGGCGACACTGATTCCTGAACGCGAGATTGAGTTGGAAAACTTGATGCGGATGCTCAAGGATAAGTTGCAGATCGATATCCCGACGGACATCAGTGAAAAGGTCCGGATCGTCGATCAAAATGCACAGGCTGTGTTTCCTTCGTTCCAAAGATTTTTGCATGGTGAATTGCGGAAATATGTAATCCTCAGGGCGTTAAAGAAAGACCTCAAAGACACCGTATTTGGGTTTGGCCCTCTTCAAGATTTGCTGCGTGTTCCAACGATCACCGAGATTATGGTCGTCTCAAGTGATCAGATTTACGTTGAGACTGACGGCGTGATTGAAAAATCTGGTCGACGTTTTATCTCAGATCATGTTACCGAATCGGTGATTGAGCGAATCGTAGCGCAAGTTGGGCGGCGGATTGATAAAAGCCAACCTTTGGTGGACGCTCGCCTTCCTGATGGTTCACGTGTCAATGCAATCATTCCACCGCTTTCTGTTTCAGGTCCCTGCCTTACGATTAGGCGGTTTCCAAAAGACCGACTTACGGTCGAAGAACTGATTAACAAACAGAGTTTAACCAGTTCAGCAGCGGCCTTCCTGCGAGCGGCTGTTGGTAATCGGCGGAATATCCTCGTGAGTGGAGGCACGGGCAGTGGGAAAACAACGATGCTTAACGCGATGAGCAGTTTCATCTCCTCAAAAGAACGTATCGTGACTGTTGAAGATACCGCCGAGTTAAAAATGCATCAGGAGCATGTGGTTACCTTGGAAACCCGAGCAGCCAATGTAGAAGGAACAGGTGCCTACACGGCTCGTGACTTGGTGAAAAATGCACTCAGGATGAGGCCAGACCGATTGATTGTTGGAGAATGTCGTGGCGGCGAAGCCCTGGATATGCTTCAAGCGATGAATACTGGGCATGATGGTTCGATGACAACTGTCCATGCCAACAGTGCGAACGAGGTCATTGAACGACTCGAATTACTGGTATTAATGGCGGTTGAATTGCCAATCAAAGCAATCCATCGCCAAATCGCTTCTGCCCTCGATTTGGTCGTTCAACTGACACGGATGCAGGACGGTCGAAGAATGGTTACCCAAATTGCGGAAGTAGAACGAATGGATGAGGAAACTGGTAATTTGATTGTTACCGATATATTTAATGCAAGAGACGGAATCATGCTGCGACCGACAGGGCATCTTCCTACCTTTGTGGATCAGTTAGTTGATAAAAACCTTTTGGATTTGAGATTTCTTTACCAGGAAGATCGCAAGTCGCACACGGGACCAAATGTCATCGAAGCCCAGCCACCAATTGCGAGAAACCTTACTGCGGATCCGCCGACTGCAGAGCTGTTACCCTAGTTTTATTTTTTACCAGCCGAACCAACGTTTAAATAGTCATCCAAATACTGAGATTCATGAGCACAGCCGACACACTACTTTTGAGCACGCTAATGGGCATTGCAGCCGGTGTTGCCTCATGGGCAAGTCGTGGCTGGGTCGGGCGGATCATTGATTTTATTGAGTCCGACGTTCAGAAAAAATTGAAGGCCATGCGGATCGTGGCTCCGCGGCTTCGAATGTATTTATCCAGCTGGATCTACTTAATGGTCATTGCCCTTGCAGGGCTGTGGTTTGGATACGGCAATCCAATCTTTGCCATTATGGCGGTGACGATCATGGGTCCACTTCCCTGGTATTTGTTGCGAAGAATGGCTGAGCGGCGTCGATTGCAAATTGAGGATCAGTTAGCGGGGAGTATGACGACATTGGCGGGTGCGATTCGAGCCGGCCTCTCGCTGGCACAAGCATTAGAAATTTTAGCTGAACAATCACCTCAACCTATTCGGCTTGAATTTCAACACATGGTTGGCCAGTATTCGATGGGGAAAACGCTGCAGGAGACATTACTCGAGGCGAAGCAGCGTTTGCAAAGTGAAAATTTTTCTATGTTTGCCGCCGCCATGCTGGCGAGTCGTGAGAGCGGTGGAAAACTTAACGAAACGGTCGAGCGGATAGCCGAATCCGTTCGCGAGTTCCAGAGGCTCGAACGGAAGATCGAATCTGAAACGGCTCAGGCTCGAAAATCGGCAACCTACATGGCCATCGCTCCACCGGTGATTCTGTTGGTTTATTATTTTCGAAATCTTAGGGGAGTGTCCGCAAGTCAACATCGACCGCATTAAAACTTTCTCTTTGCCCGCTTCTTCGCATCCTTCAGCAACAAAGAGACATCTTTCTCAAGTTCCATATCACCGACGGGACTACCCGTCAGTCCCGCATACTTTGTTAAATTTTCATTGTGGAACCGCAGCATTACTTTTTGGTAGTAACTCGATTCAGCGGAAAAATCTCCACGGGAATACGCTCGCTGTGCTTCTCTTAATTCACGTTGATATGGCTGTAATTCCTGATCTTCCCGAACCTGGTAAAACCTGACCACGTCACCCCTAGCTTCCTCTACCTCTTGTTTTGCTTCTGGGTGCCCCGATTCAATGAGGAACAGCATCCCCGCTGAACTGACAAGACTAAAGCAGATCAGCAGCCCAATCACAATTGGATTTGATTTAAGCCCACCCTTTTCTGAGACACGGGGTTTTTCTTCATCAGCGAGCAACAAGGTTGGTAGTTTGCCATCTTTGGTAAGCTTGGGCTCCACGGTTTCTCGCTGAATAATCTTCGCCACCGTGGGCGTTTCGATAGTCTCCGCACGCGCTAACTCAGGTTGGGTCGCGTCCTGATTGGGTTTCCCTGAAACGACTTCGGGCTCAACGGCAGTGACCGCGGATGGCACGCTTTCCGCTTTCTTTTTGGATTTGCGTTTCTTCTTGGGTGGCATCAGTGGGGAATCAGGTCGCTCAAGTTGGGTAACCGCCTCCGATGAATCCTGTCGATCCTCAGCGACTCCCGCTGGCATCGGCAAAGCACGCATTGCAGGTTGCTTTGCAGCTCCCGATGATTTCTTTTTCCCGTTCGATTTTGACTTCCGTTTAAGCTCATCCGGAATGAATTCCAAATCGCACTTGGGGCATCGAACCGGTCGGCCTTTAAGCTTCTCCGGAACGCCAAGTTTTCCACCACAATTTGGACAGTTTTCGTTTTTCATAACTCTTGTCTATTTGAGTTTGGCATCAAACTATTAGAGACTTTCTCCCAATCATGAGCTAGTCAATGTTAAAACCAAAGATTAGAAAATTCAGTGCGAAAGGGCCGATAATCACGATCACCGTTGCCGCCATTACCAATACGCCAGGCAGCAGCATTTTTACCGCCGCTTCACCTGCAATCGCTTCGGCACGTTGAGATCGTTTCATTCTTAAAACATCAGCTTGAGTACGGAATACACCCGAAAGCGGAGTTCCCAGTTGCTCCGCTTGCAACATCGAACCGATAATGCTTGTGATCTCATCATCTTGAAGCCTATCACGCATCGACTCAAAGGCTTGCCTTCGCGTCTTGCCAAGATTCATATCCGTTAACACTCTTGCGAACTCATGTGACAACGCATGCCCACGATACTCTCCCACGGCCTGCTCAAGTGCGTGTAGAAACGTCGTTCCCGCCTCCATCAAGAGCGTCATCAAATCAAGCATAAATGGCATCCGCCGCTTAATATTGGTGAGGCGAATCATCGCTTTTCGTCGGAGGTTTCTCCGCAGCAGAATGATAAACACGAACGTGAAAATCACGCCCATGACAATTCCAAACCCACCCATCCACTGAACGCAACCGACAATCATGAAGGGCGATACCAATAATCCAATCAACTGCAACTTGGCGAGGTATTCCTCTGGCAACCAGGTCCGCGGCAATCCAGCAGCTTGTATTTCACGGTAAATATTCGGCAGGAAATCCCGGAAAGCACCTCGGTTCAATTGAGCCAACACTCTAATGACTGGTTGGAATATCCTGTACATCGAATCGTTTCGACGCAGGTCATTAATACGACTAACGTCAAACCGCCATTCGTTGCCCTGCTCAAGGTCACCCGTCTGCAGCGACCGCGCAACCCACCATGCGAACATAAACACAGAGGCTGCCGTGACGACAGTCGGCACCGCTGCCGCTGCATCCGCAGCCGCCAGTAATTGAAATTGTGTTAGGAAAATAAAATTCACGGTCTTATTGGGTTGATAAAAATTTGTTATCTATCGGAGGGTTTTAGAAATATAGAGTGATTCCCTAGATGTCTGGAGAAAGAATAGATCGCGCCCACAACCATGCTGAAACGTTTAAGAGCACAGCGATGGATAGCATGATTTGCCCAGGGAGTGTCACGAATAAACGCCCCGTATTAATTGGATCGAC
>Ga0075437_10427_pt1 | contig 10215 bp, 6 predicted proteins | sample MintriMetagenome_FD_74266 | JGI IMG/M metagenome (GOLD analysis project Ga0075437, IMG submission 74266) | Marine eukaryotic communities from Monterey Bay, USA to study complex ecological interactions - Minidiscus trioculatus and... | ecosystem: Environmental > Aquatic > Marine > Unclassified...
GAATTTTTTGGTTTTGTTGACAATGAGAATTTTTAGTTGATATATGTTTTTATATCGATTGCAGTGTATATATGCTGTGTTAATATGCGCGTATATATGTCTCGTGTGTGTGCCTTTCCTTTGATACCCCGTATCTCACCCTCATATATACCACTCTCTTTAATGCTCACATGTACCATAACACACAAAATAAACAAATTAGGATCAAACAAATGTACCAAAAGAATTCCTAGCAATTGGCGGTTTTGCAACATTATTCATTATAGTCGCCTTCGGTTTATCAGCATCAACAATTTCAAGTATCGTAGGCTTCCTCTACCCCGCATTCAAATCATTCCACGCGCTTGAATCACGATCATCCTCAGATGTTACACAATGGTTAATCTATTGGGTAGTATATTCCTTCTTTTCAATTATTGAGGTATTTGTTGATTTCTTGTTGTATTGGATTCCATTTTATTATGCATTTAAGATAGCTTTCTTGATGTGGGCTATGTTACCACAGACTAGGGGTGCTAAATTCTTGTAGTGAGTATTGTAGTTGTGTGTGGCTGACCTTATTTCTATTGTGTTTGGTTGGTATGAGTACTAACAAACTCTTCAACAATAAAACAAACAGTGATAACTTTTTGAAAGATTTTTTGAAAAGCAATGAAAGTAAGATTGATAAGGTAAGGCAGGAGAATGTTATGATTAATTGTGAATGTAGCTGTGGATTGAATTATTGTGTTTGGGTTTGTACTTTTACTAACCAATTTTAACTTCTGATTGCCTAATAGGCACTAAAGGATGCTAAGAGTTCGGCAGGGAAGGTTGCAAGTGAGGCTAAGGAAGCTGCCAGCAGTATCGCTGATAATGTCAAAACGTCGGTTACTGATAAGAAAGATGAATAGTTTGGTATTCATTTTGGGGGCGCATCTAAGATGCGGCGGATATGGATATATGTATTGTGGTGCACAAAATGTACTTGATTTAGGGAGAAGTTAGTGGATAGGGTAAAAGGAGATGGGAGATTTGTATGGAGAATGGAGAGCACAAGAAAAATCAACACACATATGTGCAAATCTGCCCTTGGTCTCTTTATTGTTTCATTACTTTATATAGAGCTGAAAAATATAGTACAGCAGCTTGTTTGAACATGTATTATTTTACTGCTAGACGACAATTAAGTATGCCGTAAAATATATCATATCATAAGGGGTCTTCCTCGTCAGTAGTAAACAATGGAAGTGTAGCCTCCGCTTCCAATAGTGTTGTCATATCACGGACGCTACCTCCATTGAGCATGAGGTGTGCGTCAGATACACGCCTTCCGCTTGCACGCAACATACTTGATCTCCTATTCCTTCCACGCATCTTCTTAACAGGAGATAATAATTGCATTTCCTCCGTTATAGCATCCTTGTATTGCTTCCTCATTTCGAGAAGACAACCTTCTTCTTCATTGCCAAATCCCCAACTTAAAAACTTCATGCCCAAGACACCGATTGATTTCTTGATCCGGTTTAGACCCTCTACATTACCTTCATCTATAGGCAGGAATTCCAAATGGAAACCAAGTTTATAGTAAGCAATGAGAATAACTCCAGTAAATGATAACATCGTCCTGTAGATATCACTCAATGCCCGATCTGTCTTCACAGTAGCTGAGTACTCATCCCAAAGCTTATCTAGAAAGTTTAATACATTCTCCGAAGACGATAACTCTCCGTTCATGGCATGGGCAAGAAGACAAGTAATCGGAAAAGGATGAATGAACCCCATGTCAATTGCAATAGGCCCGCATCTACTGAACTCCCAGTCGATAAGTACTATGTCGCCCTTCTCTCCGAAATTTTCAAGTGCTTCTATGCTAGGCTTCGATTCAACTAACATATTGAAGACATGACAGTCACCGTGCACAATACAATCACGATCATCAAGCTTCTCTCGATAAGTTGATATGATCTTATCAAGTGTTTCCTTTCCCATGGTTTGGCCAAGTTTCGTAGGTCGATCTATATCTACATCTTCTTCTTTTATCATTCCATCAAATATCTCTTCAAGAATACCAACTAAATCCTGGATAAACGGCTTGATGTCAATATTGTGATTGACATCAAAGTCTTTCATACTGTGTAGTGCTGCTAGCGAATTTGCTAGTGTGCTAGACACCCGGAGATCTGTCACCCCATCTATAAACTGATTAGCAGCCTGCTCATCCAATTTTGAGAATTGTGCAACTAATAACTTATGTTCACCCTCAACATCGATACAAAAGTAGGGTGTAACAGCTTCATTACTAGCCTTGGGTGATTTGGATACAACATCTTTGTAAATGTTGAGAGACTCAAATTCATATTTAGTACGATCAAGTGGACAGGGTTTATCCGGAAATACTAATGCATATGTAAACGTTAACTTTGCAAATAATACAACATCTGTTGTTTCATCAGTGCATGTTACCTTGTAACTGTAGTTGGCCAATCCCCCACTGAGTATTGTTAATTGTAATGTATGCCCATTGTTTAAGGCTGAAGCTATTTTAAGTATATCAGATGGAGTGTCTTTATCGGTTGATTCAGCAGATGAGATGCATTGTTTTGATATGGCATCAATAACAAGTTGTTTTAGTGCTTCTTTGTCATGATTATCATTAGAGCTCATGATGATATATAGAGATATATAGTTACAATGGAGTTTGAGAGTTGATGAAGAGTTAATTTTAATTGTGCTTGGTATCTTCCTGCTCTTCACTGGTATCACGACGACAGACTAGCACCGATTCAAGACGGTTGATCTACAGACTATCCACCGACTGCATTGCTGCTCTGATTTAAACAGTATAGATGCCGTCCAATGGCATTGTATTACACATGACATTAACTACCAACTTGCATATTTATTATGAGAGTTTAATGGGGAGTCTTTTAGGTGATTTGCATCTCATCAAATGAAATTCTGCACCATCAAGATGGCGGTACCTACTCATCACAAAGTGGTGGCCACAACAGTGTCATTGTTGTCGGTTAATATATTATTGTTGAGAAGTAGTAGAAAGACAATATAAGTGGGCTTAATGATTACTTGAACAATAGTTTGCAACCTCACCGACGATATCACACACACAAAAAATGATAACAAGAGCATTCTTATCCATCGTCCAAAAGAATACGTCGTATTCAAAGAATCGTTTAGTACCACGTTCTATTAGATATTCAACTATATCATCTTCTTTACAATGGAACTCTCTTCGTAGAACATCAGCTGCTGTCACAAAGAAGTATAGTATCAGATCATTCTCGGCGGTGTCGTGTGTAGAACAACAATACAATGATGACGATGTATCACCAGATTATTCTCATCTATACAATACAACATATCATCCACAAGCTTCAGAACCAAACTATCCAGAGCTAGGACCAACAACTAAACTAAATCTATTCACTGCAATCAATTCAGCAATGCAGACGGCAATGCAAACAGATGATACTGCCATTGTATTCGGCGAGGATGTAAGCTTTGGTGGTGTCTTCCGATGTTCACAGAACTTACGTGATGAGTTTGGTAAAGATAGAGTATTTAATACTCCATTGAGTGAGAATGGTATTGCGGTACGTGTAATGTGTATATATGCATGCTGATTGATTGCACATCTTATATCTTTTTGAACATATCATGTGCACATATGTCGTGTTCTCATATATTCATACTTGATTCGACAGGGAATGGCTATTGGGTATGCATCTGCTGGAGGCACGGCAATTGGTGAAATACAATTTGCTGATTATATCTTTCCAGCGTTTGATCAAATTGTAAATGAAATGGCAAAGTTTAGGTATGAATTGGATATGATTATCATATTGTATGTTTGGTCATTATGATATGTACTAATCTTCTCTCTTGCTGGTTTGTCATCATATCTTGATTGACATCATATGTAGGTATCGAAGTGGCAATCAATGGAACTGTGGAGGTGTAACATTACGAACTCCATGTGGTGCAGTAAGTGAACTATATGTAGTTTGTAGAAGCTTATAAGATCGTGACTCAACAAACAAATACCCACATCAATCTTTTTATAGGTCGGTCATGGTGGCCTGTATCATAGTCAAAGCCCAGAGGCATATCTAGCTCATACTCCTGGCTTGACAGTAGTTACGCCTCGTGGCCCACGCTGTGCAAAGGGTTTATTATTGAGTTCTATCCGGAGTAAAGATCCTGTGATATTCTTAGAACCAAAGATTTTGTATCGATCTGCTGTTGAGGAAGTTCCAGATGCTGACTATGAGATTCCTTTAGGTAAGTAGAACTCCTTAATTGATGCACATTTGGGCAATAGTTTTGTAACAGATAATACTAACCCTACTCGTGACCATTGTGTGGAATTGACTTCTGATTCCCTTAGGCAAAGCTGAGATAATGCAAACTGGAGAAGATGTTACAATAGTTGGCTGGGGAGCTCAGCTTCGTACTCTCCAAGCTGCTTGTGATCTCGCGGCTAAAGAAGGCATATCGTGTGAACTTATTGATTTAAGAACTATACTTCCTTGGGACTCTAGTTGCATTATCAATAGTGTCAAGAAGACAGGCAAGTTAGTAGTTAGTCACGAAGCTCCAATTACTTGTGGGTTCGGAGCAGAAATAGTGGCAACATTGTCTGCCGAATGCTTCTTTCATTTGGAGGCGCCAATACAGGAAAGTCGGCGTTAGTATTGTTTTATCTTGTGAATTCGTGTGTTTAAGTGGTGATTTAGCTACTTTGGTTCGGCCTTCCATGCCTTTAATTGGTTAATTGCAAACCATGTGTCACTAACATATATGTTATCAATCACCTCCCTCTTCATCAATCGTGATAACGCGCATCTTCCAGCGGATTTGTGGTCTGGACACTCCGTTTGGCCTGGTGTTCGAGAAGCATTACATGCCTTGTGAATCCAAGAACTTAGAAGCAATTCAAACTGTGATGAAATACATTAATTGATCGTGAAAGAGTCTGCAAGTATCGACTAGTATATAGTTTGTTGATTATATGTACAGTAGAAGAATGGAGATGCAAAAGTAGGTAGTTGTTAAGTCATTGAGGCTAGAATTTATATCTAAACTAAGTAGCCATCTCATAATAATTGTCAAGACAAAACAATCCTCCCCTGCCTGCCCTCTCCTTCACCTCGATACAACTGTCATTCCTCCTAGTTATATCTCAACCCCCCACAGCTAGCAACAACACACGTGACCATCTTGAGGTACTTAATTTAATATTCATCCTCGTAATAGTCAGCAGAGTCTTCAAGGACAACACCTGCATTCTCCATGGCCTCCAAGAAGTCCATGCGGAAGACACAACGCCTGGATGAACCGCGTCGCCCGCCTCCCTGACGACGGCACGATTGGCCACGGGGACAATCGGAGTTAGAAGAACAACGTCCTCCCTATAATAGTTGGTTGTGTGGTAGAGAATAGATAGGAGGAACATGTTAGTGAGCAAACAGTGGAAGACATTAAGCTCATGTACATATGGTCATGTACATATGGATTGCAACTCTTACCTCACGACGGCCAGATCGGCCTCCGCTACGACGCCTGCAAGTGCCTCTACGGCCACGGCCACGACGATCACAGAATTCTGAACGACGACACTGATTGGAACGATCACATGAACGTCCTCCTCCGCCCCTTCCTCCGCGTCCTCGGCTCCTTCCTCCACGACTTGTGCACCGGCGATTACTGATGAAAATTATTGTAAGAACAGATGGCAGGTGTCAAGAGGTGAAAGTGTGAGATTGTATGTGGTGTTGTTGCAATTGAGGAAAAAAGATACAATACGACGTACCGGCAGACCCTGGATCCATTGCAATCCCTGTCACGACGGCAGCGGCCGTTGTCCAACTGCATGAACTCAGGCATCATCTCATCAAAGGAGTCCTCAGAATCTTCATCATAGGAATCGAAAGAGTCTCCGGAGTACTCGGTAGTAGAGTAGAGATCTTCAGAGTTCTATGAAAATAGGAGCGTGGTGTGTGTGGGTGGGGAGGAGGGTGGGAGGGTCGGGGGGGGGAGTCGACGGTACGAGTCAATGAGATAAAGAGGAGAGAGAGAGATAAAGAAAGAATGGTGTGTTAGTGCAATGATATGAGCAACGATTGTATATGGCGGCTTATCTAGCACTTACCTCGGTAGTAGAATAGTCAGTAGGAGAACCGTAATAAGCGGCCTGGGTAGAGGCAAGTACAGCGGCGGCAGTAAGTAGGAAAAGCTTCAACATCATCTGTTTTGGATAGTTGTTGCAATCGATTGATTAGTATTAGTAAAATTATGATATCAAATTATGCAGGTGATTCACTTAATTTGCATTTGCACCACTATTGCTTGACAACCTTTCTTTGGATCTTTAGGACGTGTGGTCTGCTATTGTTAGTGGAGTGTTAGAGGAATGCATGCAATAGTAGCAACACCCGTCTATCATTTATTTATTTTAGCTCGAGGCGGGGAGAGAAAAAAGATACCAATTTCTTACCGTATCTTCTCCCAACAGGAGTTACCATGTGCATGAAAACTAAAGTTTGTTTTGTTGGTCGTTGGGGTTTTATTTGTGAGTTGTTATGATATTGACTACTCGAAGTGTGTTTGTGTTGTATGTTCAAATGTTAGAGTGTATACTATCTAATAGTATTCTCTATACCGGTATTTAGACATGTCAAACCACCGTATCTTTCATACTCACACACACACAAGCCTGTTATTTCCTTCTAGTGACGCTTCATATTACTCAGTCCACACAAGTTCACGTCCGTCCTCTGCTGCAAGCCAATCTTTCAATTTCTCTCCGTGTTCCCGCGAAAAGTGCTGTACCAAATTGGCAGGGGGCAGTACTTTAGGACACAATGGACATTTCTTCCTCTTCTTCTTAGCCAATTGCTCCGCTAGTGTATCCCATGCTCTTGTATCACGATCTTTCCACTTGTTATGTTCGTCCCCATCTAATGAGACAGCTTTGATTGATACACCATGTCCACGTACTTTCATCTCAAAGGTGTAATTGTTCTCCTCGGTAAAGTCCGGCAGTAAAGGGTGATTATTTCCTTGGGCATCTCTGTAATTTCCTACTCCTTTTGGGATAGCCATTCTCAAATCATCAATACAGGTATATACATTGAGTGGTGGTGTAGTGTCAGTAATTGCTTCTCCGCTGTTGTTATCATATACCAAGAAGGCATTGTCAGCAACAGCCGGATTGTGTTCCCTTGTCCATTCATCTGCTGCTTCTTTACTCTCCAACCATTGAGCTTCATTCTTCTTTGCCTCTTCATGATAACCAAACAACTCTTTCATTGTTCCAAGGAACTTACTAACTGACCAAGTACCTCTAACCTTACGTTCTTCATCGGGACTAATTCCAGAATATTTTCTATTATCTCCTCCAAGAAGCGCAACCAAACTGTCTTCTCGAGGGTTGGCAGTGCTCCCTCCGCTAAAACATGATGCTACTCTCAACACAATCTTTGTGTTAATGCACCTAACGATAAATTGAATTGCTGGTTTTGGATTACCCATGGCTTTCTGCCAATACGGAGTAAGTTTACTAAATGCATTCTTTGTCCAATCCCAAGCTTTCCAAATTGTCCACCTCTTTTCTGGTAAATTATACCCACCAACATTTTCACCTAAAGGTTGAGGTGGTACCTCATCACTAAATAAACAATCATCAGGATTATATTCGTCATCCCCATAGCCTGGCTTGCCATCCATTGGTGTGCTAAGAAGACCAAACGTAAATAAAGCTAAATATGATATTGGCGTTTTTTCCGTATGTTTTGGATTATTTGGATCGCCATCATTCTGTGGAGGCTCTTCGCCTGAGGGATATAAATGGGCATTATCATCCGCATTATCCGGTGGTAACGTGCCATCACTTGCAGATGTTGTTGCCTCCATAATTTATTTGTAAGTGGTGTTAGTATGTATATGTTGATTGGTGTAGGTGTTATTAGTTATTATTGCTAATTTATTATTATTTGTTAGAGGGATTGGTTAACAACATTATCCAGAGGGTGATTATGATTTAATTGAATTATAAACACAACATAATATATCAATCTTCTTCTATCCTCCAAATGTGCTTTGTTAAAATGTGTGCTCAAATAGATACTGCGCACTCAAAATTACATCTCCGAACACTAATTTTGTGCACTACGTAACTTAAGTACTTACCTATTTAAGTGCAGTGCAATTAATTACTATTTAGTGCAATATCTCTTACATGATTAAAATCGCACGGTAAATTGTGAGGTGCTCATTTTGGTAGTTGGTCGGCAATCTATCAATACAAACAACTCTCTCTTTGATTGGATATCAATGGATGCTATGAATTCATTAAATGGATCATCATTGGTGCCTACTGGCGGCGGCGAAGAAGAGGCAGCAGCGTTGGAGAATTTGTCTACGAATACAACGAATAATACTAATTTACAACATGCCGTATCGAACTCAACCTCCGGTGCACCACCCACAATCGTATACAATGGTATCGATGCGTACAATGGAACAAAGGAGTCAATCGATGATAATACTAAATGTATTATTATTGGGGTGCTTGATAACTTCCAAATTCTTCACGGAATGAATTGTTGTTCAGAGGCTGTAGGATGTACGAATCGTCCATTGTTTCATATTGCTAAGGCTAACAATCCACAGGTGCCGCTATGTATCTGTCTTGAACACTTCTTAGCCATTTTTGGTTGTTCATTTGATGTTGTTGGTGATAGTTTAGCTTGTGTACCCGTAGGAAGTGCATACTGAATATGATGTGTTTAGTTGACGTGAGGGTACCCCGTGCCGACCTTCATTCTTATCTTATTATATCATCGTCACGCTCGTTGCCGTCCACACCGTATAGTATCGAATGATAATCATGTAGATGAGGTAGGAGAAATAGTTGATTGTTGTTGTTGTTGATGATTGTTGGATAATAGTTGATTGTTGTTGTTGTTGGAATAGTTGTTGAGATCGATCGATTAGTAAAATTATGATTTCAAATGCTAAGGATTTACACAGTGAACTTTGATTGCATTTGCATTGTTGCCTTGACAACCTTTCTTTGGATCTTTTAGAGAGCATTGACGTGTGGCCATGCTATTGTTAGTGGAGTGCTTAGTAAAACAAAGCTCTCCCCTTTTCTTTTCATATCATGATGGACATGTGTTGTTTTCAGCAGAGGTATCCTTTGTCTATCTTCTTCCCCATAAAGGAGTTTACTATTGTAAACATGAAAACTAAAGTTTGTTGTTATTGGTTATTGGTTGTGTTACATACCATACGAAGTTGCCCATTAGTATTCCGCCACCGGATCTTATACTCAATCCCCTTTATTAATCATTCTCATTTCATCCGCGCGGTATTTTATCATAGGTATAATTTGCGAAATAAACAATACCGTACCAACCTTTGCAAAATAAACCCAACAACACTTTGATAATTTCGTAACAACTACTTACCAGAGCTTACCACTTACCACTTCATCCGTTGCATAGTATTGAAGTATGAATAATCGATCAGTATCCAATGGTGCTGATAATGGTACCAACGGAGAAGAGAGAAGTGGTAGCCGTCGGAAGAGATTCACTCGCAAAGTACGACATACATCGATACTTCAAGAAGAGTTACCAATAACAGCCACTAAGCCATTCATAGCCCTAATATCACTATTAGGTATAGCCGTACTTATCCAATTCCTCATTGTATTCAGTTGGCATCACAAACGTCATGATGTGCATGTATTGGGTAAAAAGAAACAACACACAACAAAAAAAGTCAAAAGTATTAATGTATTAGATGGTGCATCAGTTGAAGAAGAAGATATATGGATAAAAGATAAGGAAATTGATGTACTATCCGAATCTACAAACACTAAGAGAGATCCGGCAACTGCACATTTAATACCACATTTGCCACCCTTGCCACCAATAGTAAATACACGAAATATACCAAATTCACAAACATTAATCTCAGATACATTATCAGGCAAACATCCCACAATTGCTGGTATATCATTAATACTTGATAACTTTCTACATGCATTACATACATCCAATAAACAATTGGCAACAAATGGTAAAAAAGTACAACGTGACGAAGTACATGAAGCATTTGTAAATAAGATTATCGAGGCCAAGCGTTTGCGCAAGGAGATTGCCAAGATGCAAATGTACCGACGAATAGGCATCACATCACTAGCTG
>Ga0075437_12095_pt1 | contig 10202 bp, 9 predicted proteins | sample MintriMetagenome_FD_74266 | JGI IMG/M metagenome (GOLD analysis project Ga0075437, IMG submission 74266) | Marine eukaryotic communities from Monterey Bay, USA to study complex ecological interactions - Minidiscus trioculatus and... | ecosystem: Environmental > Aquatic > Marine > Unclassified...
ATCTACGGCTAGAAGACCACCGCGACGTCGCAGTAGTACATCAGATGTAAATACCAAGCAGTCTGAATGTGCAAAGAGACGAGATTTGACATCTAATACTCTTCAGTTTCAGACTCAACATCAAGATCAAGAAGGGCATAGTAGACTACTCCAAAGAAACAGTACTGGCAGTAGCAGTAGAAGGAGATCATCCATAAACTCTAATGGAGATATAAACAACCAAACGCTAGATCAAGCTCGAAGAGTATTCTTCGAAAAGAAACGATCCGAGAAGACGCTAGATCTACATCTAGACAGACCCTCGGCACCACATGTTCCAAGTAGAAGACCACCACCGAATAGACGGCATAGTATGCAAGACGATACCCATGGTGATACTCGTGTTGGTAAAGAAGATGAAAGACCTGATGGTTTGACATCTTTCTTTGAGAGGAAGGATTCCGGAGGAAGCGGGCGTCAAAGGCAAGAAGAAGTAGTATCATACAAAGTGGGTGATACTCTCAAATGTTCAACACATTCTCTTCGATTCTCCTCTACTGAACAAGCTGCAAAAGTCCTATCTGACATACCAATCAATACGCCACTGTTCGTCAAACGTACCGATAGATACTGGTCTTATGCTACATTAATCGAACGTATCCGTGATGAGAATAGTCAACTAACACATGTAGTTGTATCTCTTACGAATGCCAATGGAAATGAGGGCGGCGGTATAATGAAGACAAAGATTATTCAATCGAGTAGATGGCCAATCTGCTTGATGATGGTAAACTCGAGGAAGGTCTTAACATATAAAGCCGTTGTAAGAGATGATGTCAGTGATGACGAGACTAACGACTCGGTTCAAGCACTATCGGGCAAAGATGGGTGCAGTCCATCTGTATAATGTATAAATTGTAGTTCATCTGTATACACTGATCATATCTTGTGTTACTTCCGTATGTATGTATGATCTTTGTCCTTGGGATAGTGATAGTTAGGTATGTATATCAACATTTGAAAACATCAGAATCTGTTATAACACTAAACCGGGTATGGAATATATCTGAGGATCTCTCCACTCATTCAAAGCATTACGGCCCCTATCTTCTTCTAAAACTTCACCAAAATTTCTCATGTAGAGCTGGTCGTAGCTTCCACTGTAGGCTATTGCATCTCGTAGTGCCCAGGTAAACGCACCTCCAAAAAGATAAATCAATGGCATCTCAGTACTTCTGTCTTGCTCAATACTATTCTCTGCTGCATATATCGTAGCTATTACAATGGCATTCACAAACGATGAGAACAGTGTATCCTCTTCAAGGGTTGCCAGGGCATATATAGTCAAGTTCTCATTTGCAGCTTCGTCTCCATAGAAGTATGGCGTACTAAAGTGATACGAACTGTCAAAGTCATACTTCTTGTGAACTCTAGCACCAGCAAGCACATCAATTGTTCCGTTCTGTAGTGCAAGATATGCATCCTCCTCCAAGAAGAAGGTCATAATATCAACTGCTGTGGCATCACCATTTGACAATCCCGCTGCCAATGTACGACAGTAATCTATATTCATACCCACTAGTTTGTCGCTTGAGGTTAGGTTGCCATCGAAACCTTGTGGTACCAATACCCCACACTTTAATGAACCTTTGTCTCTCATATCACATAGACATGTATCATTAGCAGCAGCATTAGGATATTGTATCTCACCGAATGATGGAGCATAGATCATCCCATTTGTGCCATTGTTGATCTGATTCATTCCTCGATGACGGACACTGTTGGAAAAGAAGATGTCACTATAACTGCCAACGCAATACACTGCATTGAGAAAGTTCAAGTCGGATGTTTGAAGTCCAATGGAGTTTGAATAATCTTGGCAAAGTGATGTATTGTTTGTAAGGTTGTGTTCTTCACCAAAAAACAACGCTTGCATGACCCAATTAATGATATCACTAAATTCTCTATCATTTTGACGGGTAACGATGGCAAGTGGCTCCTTAGATAAAGTCTTATCCCCAACAACAAATCCCTTGGATTCTTCATGAGATGCAAGATAGATTAATCCCGACCGGACTTCACTGAGTACATTGCAACGTCCGACCCTAATCATTTGCATATTCTCAACATGAGATGATGTAACTACTATAAAGTCGGAGGGGAAGTGTTGAAGTATCACGTCGTGTCCCGTCGTATCTTGAAGTACACAAATCTTGAGAGAAGAACACTCCCCATATCTTCGTTGATCCTCGGCACACTTGACAAATGTTTCATTCCCCATGAAGGCTAGCCCGTCGTAGTAATAAGGAGAACTGAATGTATATCCAACCCCTGTACTCCTCTGTTGTCGGGAGAGTTATTATGTTAGATAAAGAGGGTTGCAAAAAGTTGAATAGATACCAAAGTCTGTATGGGCAATATGAGAGACATAACATAAATACATAAAGATATACTCACCTCGCTGACTTCTCGTTCAAGAGTGTGAGTGGTGGCCTGTAGTAACAGATCGAGTTCTCGGTTATTTAACTGATGAAGCCGAGACTGATGAGTGGAAATAACCGGTTCGTATCTATTGGGATCTCCAAAGATGACTGCTGCAACTGCTTGGCACTATCCCCCCGACACAATACATATATGCGGAAGAAGTTAATCGTCAGCCGAAGAGATATACGAACGATTATATACCCAAAGTTGCACTTACCAACTGCAAAATCCGTCCACCACTAACGGTAATCGTGCCATTGTTTACCCCGCAACGTACATTTTGCCCCTTTCCCTAACAATATCAAATGTAGGCCTCTGATCAAATGATGGTGGTGGGGATGGCTGTGCAGACGGCTCATACATCATTTCCATTTCCATGTCAGAATGTCTTCTATGATATGTAGCTAATGATACCGATAACAACACTGCAAACACAATCAATATACAAACTAATACAACTCCAATACCTTTCCAATTCCGTGCACAGAATCCAACACGACGTGCTTCTACTATTTCTCCCATTACTGTGGACTCAACTAATGTTGCCTCAACTAATGTTTCTGAATCATGATATATTCTTGGAAATAAACTATTTGCAATCCGCCCAACTAGACTTCTACCTTGTATCGTAGAGGTGATGTGTTCGTCTCTTCTTCCTCTACCTTGGTTTATATCTAAAGTGTTATTATTATTGTTTCCTCCTTGTCTTCTCTGTGTTTGTGAAAGTTGTCCCAGTGTATCTCTCTGTGATTGTTCTTCCGAGTTGATACCTTGTTCTAAAGTATTATAGCTGTTATCATTATTGAAATAATCTGTATAAGTACTATTTACTCCTTGATGATCATCAGCTCTTGATTGTTGTACATTCTATGAGTTAATACATTTGTGCTTGCTGTTTGTTGTACTGGTGTATCATTACTCTCAATCGGAGTTAATCTCGACGCTGCAGCCTCTTTTTCTCTAACCTTATCTAAACTGTCATCATGCACAATTCTAGGATCTAATGCTGGTCCTTCATCGTCATTATTATCACTATCAACTTCTAGTTGAATACCTCTTCTTGATAGATCTCTTTCTTTTCTAAACTTTCATCAAAGATTGTTGATGGATCTGCTGTTGGTAGTATATCATCTGATGGAAGCTGTTCAAGTCCTTCAATACTATCATTTTGTCTAGACGTAGAAGTCTTCAACGCCTCATTTGATTCTACTTCGTCCAAGGTATGAGTAGACATTATTATTAAAGCACTAAGTCATCAAATCAAACTCATCGCCAGAGTTGCAAAAAGTGGTACTAATATCTCGTTCGGGGGCCAGCGATAGTATATCTTTACTTAACTATTTGGCAGGTAATAAATACGATGAAATAATATGATATAATTGTATCGTTCTATGCCATTTACGAGGAGGATATACCATACTGTCAGCTATAACAAATCAATCTCTAGAGTACTCTCAGCTAATCTCTCGCATTTATCTCTTGTGGATAACAATCTACCACTAAACTCGATTATATTAATAGCGATAATAATGGACAGCAACTGACTATATGGTCGAATCAGGTGGCGTATTTAAGAGCTATGTGCCGTTAAAGTTATTCGTCGGTTCTCTTGCTCTCTAGCTACCTACACAAAAAACTGTCCGTGGTACGCTTGAACTTATAGGGGGGCTGGGGGGTTCCCCCCGGAAAGTCAGACCTCAAGTAGCCTTCATTGGCTATTTTGTAGCACTTCTGATCAATTCTAATAATGCTAGTTTTTCTGATAAGTCATCTACTTTGCCTACAACCTCTGCAGCAACTAGAGAGTTGTAATGTTTGCAATGCATAAATCCCCCTCCCCCCAACAATATGGTATGATATAAGGTTGTATATCTCTACCAACACGGTATATATCGATCATTATGGTATTTGGTAGTAATGGGATGCGCTGATACAGTATAATATTGATATGGTACGTCCACATATCGTCAACAATAGTAGTTAAAATGCAACCAAAATTTTATAAAATTAGTGGTATACATAATTGTATGTAATGTTGGTATTGGTTGCACGGGTATATACACAGATTAATGATTTAACTGAGGTACCATACGGATTTATATCGAATTAAGTACAACTATTAATATCAAACATTAGTTATTATTAGTTAATTATTATTAAATGTGGGGAGAGATAAGAGAAAATAGAGAGATAAGATTTGTGGGAGAGATTATCTACAATACCAACAAATGACATCTATACAATTAATAATCTACTCCTGACCACCAAATATACCCAATACAGACTCGAATCCTGGGCTACGAGATACATTCAACGATGGTTCAATGGCGAGATCATACCCGAGCTCAACTTGGTAAGCAACAATATCATGAAACTTTTGAATCGGAGTTAAATTGCTGCTGTTCATACTTTCTTTTATACTGCGCTTGTCATCCTCACTCAATATTAACAATCCTCCCTCGTTCCAATCCTTTTCTAGGTTCATTGCATTATCACTGGTATGATCAAAGGCTGCTGCAATAAGAAGAGAGAGGCCTTCAAAGTATCCCTTCTTATTTCGATTAGTCTTCCTCGGTGATAATTCAGATGGATATAAGTTGTAGAAGTTGGAGGTTGCCTTCTTTGCCTTTGCCGCTTTGAGATGTTCCTTGTGTCGACCAACGATTCCACCACGAGTCTTTTTGCCACTGCGGATGATCTTACCTCGGTTGTTGTCACGATAAAGATATGCGCCTTGACGATCGGGGAATCTCATGCCTGGAATGAAACAGTTCACACCCGTGTTGAGAAGACTGTCAGAATCTCCAAGGCACTCCAAGTATTGAGCTGAATGATTACTCAATACCATAAGCGCGGCATCCACTGCAAGGTTCTTGTATGCAAGTTTCATTGACCAATGGGTACGTCTTGCTTTGTCCTTGATTCGTTGCTTAAGATGCTCGTGAAATCTCTCTCGTAACATCTTCACTAACAAATCAGCTTTTGTTTTATCCTCCTCGCTTACTTCCAAGCCCACACCTAGCTTATCTAAGTCAAATAAGTTCACAACATACTCCACCCACAGCTCATTACTCAATAGTTTGGACGGAAGTACTTCTTCTTCATCGGCTAGTGATATCAATAAGACTCGCCAAGCTGGTGACTGCTCCTGCTCCTCCATCATTACATCCTCGGATAGATCGTGAGGGTGGCGCCCCAAAAGACAATTAGGTACGGTTCTACAATCGAATGCAATACGTGTCTTTGTGTATGCTTTCTCTTCTCGAGCTTCTTCTAACGTTCCCTTCTTTGGTAAACTGCTCTTGGTAACAAACACAGGCTTCTCCATATCTTGATGTGCCAAGATGAAATGAGGCTGCATATCACCTAAGATATCATCAAACATATCGAGGGTGCATATTTCAAGGTATTCTTCTTTTAGATCTTCCTTCTCTTCATCGGTGAGTAACCCCTTCTTATCAAGCATATCATACAATAAATTGACAACTTCTTGGTTTGCATCAATCTTGTCTTGATGCATGGCATTCTCACGCTCCTTCTTTGCCCTCTCCGATTTCTGACTCGCCAGAATCCTCTCCTTTCGAAGCTGCACTTGAGATTCGTGTGTAAGTACCTTCGTGCGTTGCATATGTTCTTGTGATATGCGTAACACTACCTTACCACCCGCTTCTGTGTCTTGTACAACATTATATAGATCATACAACTCTTCAGGGACATAACCATTCTCACATGCGGCTTCCAAAAAGTATCCAAAGTTTTCCAAGATATTACGGAACTCTGGGATGGTGGGATTACGACGACAAGTGGCAATTATCTTGGTGAACACGGGATAACGCTTCTTGGCCTTGTCAATGATACCTGCCTCAATAAACCCGTGTTGTATGTTGCTTGAAGAACATGTCCTCTCGATCAGCTCGGGCAATCTACAAAGAAAATCGATGAGTGACTTCTTCTTGTTGGGAGCAAGTCGAAGCATCTTTAACTTGCCATGTTGTTTGAAGGCATCAACTATCATTTGTTTATCTCGGTGATCATCGTCTACACAACTGAATAGTGTTGTAATAGACAAAGCGACTGGGTTAGTATCACAATAATAGAAGTATAAAGCAAGTATAACACAGCAAACTACTTACGTGAATGTAGGTAATATCCTCTTGATAAGCATGAATACCTTAGCCAAATCAGCTGGCTGTTCGACTGCTGTTCTAGCAGCATGCTGCTTCACTGCAATGACCTTGTGCTCTGCATAGTCATCAACTGTATCAGCAACTGCCTCAACTTGTGATAGATCACTGTCACTAGCAGATATTGCTGTCAATTTATCGGGTATAGCTCGACCAGATGATTCGTCAAACTTTCCATACTTCTTCCGATCTTTTGCAATTTGAGGGAATAGTACTGTCTTTTGATACCACTTTGCTCTTTCAACGTGAGCTCCCTTTGTATTCCTCATGAACAATAGATATCCATCACGATTGCCACCACTTAGACCGGGGACTTTGGCATCAATGAAATCTAAACCGTTAGGCATCTCCTTCTCGGTCAAGCCAGATACTGTGACAACGATAGGCATGACATTACCCAAACCAGAGAAAGTGAAAGTAAGCTTGACCCGCATACCATTCATAGCATTGTCATCATTGGTATTGTATAGTGAATTGGTACCTCGTTTCCTAATTGGGTAGTTGTATTGATGAAAAGCTCTCCCATTCCCACTTAGTACTGAGGACTCCCAACTATAACATGACTTTGTTATTAATTTATATATTATGTTGATTGGCTTTGGTGTATTGTCTACGATATTTGTATTAGAACAATACATACTGGATATCCATATAACCTTTTTGACTAATCAGATGTTGCAGTCTCTATGGCGGCGGCAGTGACATACGGGAAGAAATAAAGATACACATACCTTATCATAATTTATCATTTTTTTCTGGTATACCATCTTACTTTGAAATTACCTAACAATAAACATACATATGCAACAATGGAAGATAATGATGACAGTAGTTTAGTATTAGCCGATGATGATGATGATGATGCCAGCGTTGATGATAGTAATTATAAGGAATGGAATCTAGACGAAGACATACTGAACAGATTGAAACAGAACGACCCATAATTAAAAAACTGAATGTATTATTTCGAAATGACGATGATAGTGACGAAGAAGATGATAACTATGATGCCAACGATATTGATTGGAATCAAGAGGGTGTTAGTGCAATTACTGAAAATACATATTTAAAGTCAATTTGTGTTAATAGATGGCAAAGTGAAGTGGATGACGAGGCAAATGCTAATAATGCTAAGGCATTACTCCAGGCAGTGTCCAATAATAGATCTATTAGACATTTTACCATGAATGGTGATATCATTCAGAGCGAAGATATGATGGAAGTATTATCTCCTTGTCTTCAGCACAATAATGTACTTACGTTTGAAGTCGACTGCTTTGACCTCACTGCAAAGAGTGTCCTTCATCTGAGTAGTGCTCTATCGAAAGGCAAGTCTCTGAGAAAATTCACTCTAGATAATAGCTGTGGAGATGTTGGAGACAAATTAGCATTCCAGTTAGTTGCTAGTTTGGAATCACATACAAATTTGAAGGAGCTCAAGTTAGATTTCGCATTCGACCCTGTGGAGGGATATAATTATTGTATTAAGTTGGGTAATCTACTACGGCAATCATTATCAAAATTAGAAGTGCTCCATCTCAACTACAGTGTTATTGATGAAAAAGGTGCAATTGCATTAGGTAGTGGTTTAGAAAACAGTGCTAGATTGAAGAAGTTATCCCTCCGCAGAATCAAATCAATTACATCAACTGGCTGGATAGCCATCTTCCAAGGTTTAACAACCCCTCAATCCTCATTGGAAGAACTTGATTTATATGACAATACATTTAATGATGATGCATCTGCTTCTCTTGCCAAAATTAAATCATTACAATCCTTGAATCTCAGCAATGTTAAGTCCAACTCTTGGAGGTCATTACTAGCACCATTACTAAACTCTACGGACAGTGTATTGGATAAGCTTGTTCTTCGTAATAGTAACATTGATGATGAGGGTTTGACAGGACTGGTTGATATCTTGGGAAATAACTCATCATTGAGGGAACTGACACTTGGAGAGAATAGATCAACATTTACAAGGGCAGGAATGGTTTCTCTCATTCGGTATTTAGGCAATCCTAGTTCCTTATTGGAACATGTTGATCTAAGCGGAGACCATAGATCAGGCAGTATCATCAATGATGAACTTGCAGGTACACTTGCCAGTGCACTTCGCACCAATACTAAATTGAAGAAACTGAATCTTACTAACAATTACAGAATTAGACCTGGTGGCTGGTTGACATTCTTCAACACATTGAGAAACTCCACTCTCTCATTAGAGGAGCTTTGCCTATCTGGCAACCTCATCGATGATAATGGGGCCACGTCGATTGCTAATGCTTCTGCTAGTTTGTGCTCGTTAAAGGTGTTGAGATTGTCGTGTAACCGTTTTATTTCACCTGTTGGATTGAGAGCTATCTCCACTCTTTTACAACAACCCAACTCGTGTTTGTCAGAACTAAATGTCTATGTCAATGATTCGGCCGTAAATGATGAAGAAGTGGTCAACTTTGCAAACCTACTCGTTGGCAACTTGCATTTGAAAAGTTTGTACCTTGGTCAATACTCTCATACGAATACTCTCCCCTCTAATTTAACATCTAGGGGTTGGGATGCTCTAGCAAATACACTTTGCAACCGAAGTTGTATAGAAAGCATATACGACTCAAACCACACACTGGAGAGTGTTCTTTATTCAAATAATGATCCTTGTCTTCCTCCCGACCTTGCATCTTTCTTGATCATGAACGAAAATTATGATAATAAGTTTGAGGTTGCACGTCAGAAGATTATCCAGTATCACTTTTTGAATGGGGAGGACAATACGGAGGAATTTCTTGGTATGGAACTTGGGGTAATACCTCATGCATTGGGTTGGACGGGGCGAGATGATACTGGTCACTCCGTACTTTATCAACTTGTCCGATGTATGCCTTCATTGTTTGAGCTTGAGAGAATGAAAGTAAAAGCTACTCCAGGAATGAAGAGGAAGTTAGACGCTTAGAGGACGAGGCACTGATGTAGAGGACGAGAAACTGATGAAGAGAAGACATTGGTGATGATAATCAGTTAAGCAATACTTATAAGGGTGTAGTGTATTGGTTGATATTGTCCTCTCTTCTATAGTATATTGATCATATCTTGTGTTACTTTATGTATGTTCTTAAGCTGGTATGTACTTACTCTAAGAATAGAGCTTGAGTAGAGGCACGAGCTGTTGGGAATATGAGGTTGTAGTGCATTGGTTCCATAATATATAATGACTAGAGTCCTCCTGTATAAACTGATCATAACTTGTGTTCAGATCCTGATTTTCTGCCAACTTCAGGGGCCAATGTTTTGCCATCAAGTGGGGGTATGCCATCTTGTAGGTGCTGCAATAGTGGTTGTTTGGAATTGTATGGGTGCATAACAAGTTGATGAACACTCTCAGCATGATTGTAAGTCCCTCCATCCTACTTTTACAGCCCCATGTTTGCAGGTTTCATGCCTCAGATCCTGATTTTCTGCCGACTCTCAGGCAATGTTTGCCATCAAGTGGGGTTAAAGCATCATGCAGGTGCTGCAATAGTGGTTGTTTGACATTGTATGGGTGTATAACAAGTTGATGAA
>Ga0075437_11511_pt1 | contig 10191 bp, 7 predicted proteins | sample MintriMetagenome_FD_74266 | JGI IMG/M metagenome (GOLD analysis project Ga0075437, IMG submission 74266) | Marine eukaryotic communities from Monterey Bay, USA to study complex ecological interactions - Minidiscus trioculatus and... | ecosystem: Environmental > Aquatic > Marine > Unclassified...
TTGATAAAGAATTTTCATTATTAAGGCCACATTTGGAATTTAATGAGTTGGACTTGCAGGAATTGTTTAATAAGGAAATTGTACCTTCTCAGTTGTATGAGGAGTTTGAGGAGGTTGAGATTGGACATTTTCAATCATCTACTAGTTTGATTGAGGATACGGTCGAGGAGAAAGTTGAGAAGGGCGAGGGAAATAAGATTGAAGGTCCATTCTTCTTTGCAACGGATACAACACCTACACCCCCAACGAGTAGTCAGTCAGCAACAACAACATCAGTTGACCTTGATATTGACATTAAATTACCACCCTGGCTATCCCTAAATCAAGCACGCTTCGCACCACGGAAACTCCGCCGTTTACAACGTGACTTATCATCCCACCTTTCCCAAAAGGAAATTGATCAAGTAATTACTGCCATCAAATTATCATCTAATGGCGATGAGAAGAAAATTGCCGGCGCCTCCGACTTTTGTTCCATATTAGTGAATTCATTAGAAATGTTAGATGTACCGGCGTTATGTGCCGCGGCATATCATTACACTTCCTTGGTATCAGTACGTGAACGTGAATTGAACATCAGTCCTAAGGAGGAATGTAGTTTAGAAGAACGTGAATGTTTAGAAACCGCAGGGAATGATGCCAAATATCTATGTGCCTTGGCTGGATCGGGTATTGAACAATTCGGTACGCATGCCGTCAAGATTGCCTTGGATGCGGCACGGTTAAAGTCGATGGAAACATTGGCAACGACTGTAGTTTGTAAGAATGGTAAGGTTGGTCAATTGAGGGCGGATGATGCACGTAACTTACGCAGTTTGTTATTAACTGTTAACGAAGATGGGGATTGGAGAGCATTGGCTGTCCGGGCTGCGGCTTGTTTATACCGTCTTGAAGGATTGGAGGCATACCGCACATTATTATCCAAGGATACTACCGAGGGTAGTCATACCAAGACAAGATCAGCAACACCTGAAGAATCAAGAACATCACAGGAGGCATTACACATCTACGCTCCTTTAGCTGCTCGGTTGGGTATGTTCCGTCTCAAGACTGAGCTTGAGGATGCAGCCTTCCGCACTCTCTATCCCCGATCACATGCCAAGGTTTCATCACTCTGTGGTGGAGAGAACACCAATAGTGTTGGTGAAGGGATGAAGTCTATATTGTCTGATATCTCTAACCAAATGAAAAGACTGGTTCAAGAAGACACCATGTTCATGGACAACATTGAATCGGTTTCAGTCACCGCTCGAGTTAAGGAACCTTACTCTGTATGGCGAAAGATGCTCAAGATTAGCAAGATGGGAGATGGGGTGAATGCCCGTGACCTTTCCATCCTGGACATTCCCGACGCTGTTGCCACGAGGGTTGTCTTCTCTGCCCGCAAGCTGTCCCCAGATGAGCCCGATGTTACTACCCAACGTCGAGAGAAGGAGCTGTGCTACTATCTCTATGAGCTGTGCACACGCAACTGGCACCCTTCGAGTGATAGTCGATTCAAGGACTATGTCAAGAACCCAAAAGACAATGGCTATCAGAGCTTACACTACTCTAGCCGCAAGAGATGGAGGGGTACTTCTTGGCCATTCGAGGTACAAATTCGCTCTGAGGATATGCACCGTGTAGCTGAATACGGTGTAGCCGCTCATTGGCAATACAAGGTTGGTGAGGAGAATGATACCCATCGTCTTGATCGGACATCGGAGGCCTATCTCAAGTCGGTCGAGAAATGGAGAAAGCAATCCAATCCAAGTTGGGCATCGACTGAACTTGAAGAGCCTTCTGTTTACCTCGAGGAAGAGATTCGACGACAACGCAAGCGTGAAAGGGATGAAACATTGGCACCGTACCTCGAGGCATTATCCGGTGATCAGACGGACATGGGACGGGAAAATGTATTTGTGTTTGTCAGCGTCCAGCCACCAAAAGAGAAGGAAGGAGCTGACTCATCGTCTTCTTCTCCATCAAGTGAGGGTACAGTCCTATCACTTCCCCGAGGCTCTCGAGTTTTAGATGCCATAAGAATCGCTGAGAAGTGGTCCTCATCTTTGGAATCAGGATCTGGCCAACTGTATGATGGCCGTAACAACTTTGTTGCCTTGTGCAATGGGTTACGAACATCATCACTAGGAACAGAAATGTTAAACTCTGGAGATGTTCTCAATATCATCCCTTCGAGTGAGTTAATACCTACTTTTGATGACTCAACTCCATCGTCAAAGAGTCCAAGTGGTGATATGTCTGGTGGTCCCATATTTCAGTGAAGATAAGAATAAGGAAACGAAGAAGATGTTCTTTATGTACGATAAAGTCAACTGTGGATGTTGTAAAGGATGTGAGCATGTGATGAATGTCTTGTCCTGAAATATGTTGTGAGACTGTTATGAAATATTGTAAATAAACACCCGCTAATGTAAATAAAGATTATGTACAAACAAAAGGAGTTCACTAGCATGTTTACTCTATGAGTTTGTTCTTTTCCATAATCTCCTTTACTCTTCCTCCGACACATCAAAGCTATACGCTACTTCCCATTCAACGCCTTATCTCTCCAGTTCAACCTCTCCCAACCTTAACCAGCCAACGCCTTAACAGCTTTCTTTAGACGCTCTATCTCATCTGCTTGACGTTTGACATCTTCCCGAGATCGTTTCAACTCTTCTTGGCAAAACCTTAAATCTTGTGGAACATTACCACCTGCTGCAGTACTTTGAGGGGAGTTGCATGCCTCTGTTACTTGAGAGGGGGCGTCATCATCATTGCGTGATACATCGACTGATTGTGTAGGGGCATCATCACCTTCTTCCTCATCTTTGTCAGTTTCATCGTCATAGGCATGGTCTTCAGTCTTGATATCTTCTGTCTTTAGTGTAGCTGTTGCTTTAGCATTAGCAGTGGGGGTCGAGCTTTTTGCTGATGTCGTACTTTTACTTGGCCCCGGCTCTTCGTCTTCAATTTCAAATTCTGCTGTATCATTATTTGCTTCTACGGCTCGCCTGGCAGTAGATGTCCCTCTTGCTGGTTCTGATGCAGCAGTCTCTTGTGTCCTGATATTAGGTTGACGTCCCTTTCGTCTTCGTCTACTTTTACGACTGCTGTTGCCATAGTTTGATACTGGAGCAGCATTTCCCGCAAAAACCTCTTTAGCCACAAGATCCTTCACTTTGTGATCCACATTTGCCCAATCAATGTCATCTTCAACATGTGAAACCGACTCGAAAGTTTCTTTGTACATGTTTAGCACAAGTAGGAGGTTAGTAGGATCCCCACACTTGGCTGAATGCATAAAAACATTCCATCCATGTCGATTATCCTTGGCTGACAAACAGATCTTTGTGGTTCCACATCGCTGATGTGCTTCCCAAAGAATCTTCAATATTTTAGCGTATCGGGGGCCACCGTTACCGGCACCCCGAGCAGCAGCCATTAGAGATGTCTTTCCTGTACTATCAGCATCATCTATCATCTTAGCTACTTTTGCATTTTGGTTTGTATTTAGCATTTCAGATCCGAGAATTTCTGAAACCGTCTCCTCCACCACCTTGAGGTCTCCATCTTCCGCTGCCTCCAGCAATTCTCCGGGCATGGTTTAATAGCTGTAGTGGATATTGTTGATGAATCTAAAGTGTCAAGCTTTTGACTCCGTGAAATATTCAGAACGATACCCGTTTCGGTATCCTTCCCATCAGTCTCTATCTCTTACTTGGACACTACGTATATTCTCCGTTATTTCTCAATCAATATCATAGAAGTGGAAGTTTATTTTGCCTTACTTTACACTGTACCAGTAAAGGCACTGTAGCTGTAATAATATCTGCTTTTGTAGTGGTATCCCACCAAGTAACTAGCTCTTGTTGGATATATGACATATTGGAACCTGAACCTTGCATTGCATCTAAATGAGAAATGAGTACATCAATCAGATGTAATTCTCCAAGATGCATCCTAATATGAGATCTACGACCACTTTTGTCTTCGTCTTTCAGCTCGTTTTTGTCTCTTCTCAGCTAATTGAGGATCAATCGCTTGTTCTTTCTCATTATCATTCCCCATCATTTGATTACTACTACCTCCCATTAACCCACCAAGACCACCACCCTTACTACCACCGAAGAATGTAGTATAAAGTTTATAACATCCCCAAATTGGTATGATAAGTAACAACCAATATAATTTGGTAGAAATGAATATTGTTCCATATTGTACTATTACTACCAAACCTAGCAAATCTAATGATACCCCACCGGCTAATGCATCAGACTTATTACCCTTTGATGGGATTGTATTAGCATGATCTTCAAGTATACCCTTGTAGGATATGTACGACAGAGATACTAATCCAATTGTTATAAGGGTGTGTAATATAGTGATGGAGTTACGTTGATATATAAATCGGAGCAAGAGATATACTGCATTTATTGCAAGTACTATTGGAAAGTAGGTTGTTGCTGCCGATTGTTTAGCTGATGGATGTATTAGTAGAAGAGATATAGAATCAGAGAGATATTAAGGAACGAGTATATTGAGGTGAATTTTGAGAGTATATCATTTTTGTTAATAAGGAAGTTGTCAGCATACACCGTAGCAAAGACTGCCGCCAACAATATTATATATAACAACGACTAAATACTGAACAATACTAACCTGCTGCTGCCTTCTTTGCCGCCGCATTGGCCATGATATCCTATAGAGATATCAAACCTGATAACTTTCCAACACCAACGCTTTGGCTTTATTTGCTTTGCAAAGTTACACCAAAATAGAGTTTTCTTTATTGCAGAAAACTATTCATTATTATTGATTTATCGATTATCGACTTTTTATGAATGTTAATAGGTGGCATTAATATAATCATCAATTGGTATACAATCAGGCACACACTGCTGATATTACATTGAATTCTTGAGTATTAACCCCCTTACGTTTGGTAGCGATTTGGTTTATATCGTAGGCAACAAAAGTAATACACTTGTGCACCATAGACTTAGGTACAAAATACAACAACACGGAAGCAGATTATTATATCATCGCCGCTGGGGTTAGGGTCGATTGTGCTTGCGTATCCGTCCATTTAAATACAATATATAGTATGTCTGAAGATGACGAACATTTTAATCAAGCTTTTGGAGAGCATACTGGTATCTCTAAAGACATTAGAAAGCGTATCGATAATGTCAGACAATTACGTCGTGTTAGTCTTAATCGCTTTACCTTATATTTCTCTCAAACGGAGCGTTTTACGCATCTTTCTTGGAGATTGCTAGGTCGATACATTGCAAAACACAATCATTTGGTGGAATTGGCCATAGGCAACTGCAGCGTAACTGATGAAAATATGGCATCATTATTCGGCGGATTAGTAGAAAGCACCTCATTAACTAAATTGTGGCTTGCTGGTAATGAGTTCGGTATAGATGGAGTGCAGAGTATGATTCCATTCCTGCAGAACTCTCCAAATTTATTTGACATCAACTTCGACAGAAACAACAACATGAAATCGGACTGTTTTGAATTGGTATTACAAACATTACACGGAAGGCCTTTAGGCGGTAGAAATTTAGAATTTAAACTATCATTTAGCAAATGCGGTATAACCAACATCTCGGCATTAGATAGATATACATTACCAAACATTCAAGATCTCGATCTAAGTGGCAACAACATCGGAAGGGAGGGGTGTATAACAATATCAAACCTACTATCAAATTTTAATTGCTTAGATCTTAGTGATACCGGTATGGGAGATGAAGAGGCTGAGTTACTAGCAACTTCCTTCAAAAACAATACCAAATTGCGTACATTTTTATTGGAACCGAACCAACGTTTTGCTTCTGATAATCCACCCTCACCACAAATACGAAATAACATTACTGAGAGGGGGTATAAAGCATTCTTGAAGCTTATATTTGATGTGTCATCAATTGAAAATATGTACAAATCGAACCACACACTGAGACTTTATCTACCTGAATGTTCCTTTGGACAAGAATGTAAGCATATTAAAGATTCTATATTTGATATTAACAGTCATCCTGGAGCCGCAGGTAGGGCCAAGGTTATCAATGATGAGGGAAGAGCCAAAGTTATCAAGTATCAACTCAACAGTGAAAACAGGAAGAGGCTCTGCCAGCTACAGGACATCGAGTATATACCTGGTAGTGTCTTTGCAGACATTGAACCTCTTCTTCTGCCTCGTATCCTTTCGTTGATCGGAAGAGAGCATGGCCAAAGTGAATTCTACACTGCTCTTGTCCATACGGCACCTGATTTGATGTCATGTGTTGATACAAGTGGTATGAGAAAAGATTTGATTGCCCAAAATTCAAAACAAACGGCTGAGCTTACTCGTCAGATTGCGGTTCTAACGGCTAAGAATGATGAGTTGAGTAGAATATTGGCAGTAAAAGAAGAATCGGTTGACAGTCGACAGTCGGCGATAAGTGCACAGAAGAGACAAAGAAGTTAGACTTTTACGGAGGCCAAGAGACAAAGGCATATAGCAGGTCTTAGCACCCCTAATTTATACTTTTATGTGATGATATATCATATCTCTTCACTGTAATCTATCATCAGTGGCGATATAACTAACTCATTCCTTAGTATAGATTTAGACAACCTCCTCATCATCAGTAAGTCCATACAAATTAACATATGAGGCAGAATTCCTCTTTGTTCCAACACTACCAACTTCTTTCATGAAGTCCAAAGACTTCATGCCCGAAAGATCGACTCCCTTTACTGCATTAGCCAGTTTTTGAACTTCAATATCATCTGATACCTCAACAGGTTCTTCTTCTTCATTGGCAGGGATAGGACTTTCCTCTCCATCCTCATTACAACTTACTCCGTCATCAAAGAAGACACTCAACAGAGTATCTAACCCGGGAGCATTGACATATCTTTCACATAATTCTCTCCTCCTATCATGTTCTTCTGTATACTTGTTCATTGGATGATCGAGTAAGTTAATCTCCTTCTTCTTCTCGCCTTCCCCTTCGGTCTCTCTCACATCCTCCTCGTCGTCGAGGGCAATGTACAAATGAAAACGCAAATTGCCACCATCACCCCGCTTAAATCCCCCTCCATGTATAGTATCCGATGGCAATAGTAACATTTGACCATATGGTATATAGACAACTGTACCATCAACCTCATCCCTTTGTGTCTCTTCATTGTGATCATTTATCACCTTCTTCTCCTTCTTTTGCCATAACTGCAAATAAGCACCATCCAAAGTCAATGGAAAGAATGCCAAATACAATCTCTTTCCATACTTTGATAATATTGTATAATCATAATCAACATGTGCAGGTTGATACATTGTTTGTTCAGTTGACATGAATGAACCACGGTAGGATATAGCTTGTTGATTCAGTGTATTGCGGAGTGTGGATTCGAATGTTTTGATTTCTTCTTGGAGTATTGTTGTTGTTGAATCTACCCCTTCTTGTTGCTGGTCGTTAGTATAACGAGAAGAAAAACTCATGCTATTATTCTGTATGATATCAATAAGATTCATATCCTTCAATTCCATATGATAAAAGAGGTTTTCATTGTAATCACCCACTCGTGCCCTTCCTGTAAAGCCACCACAGCTAGTATCATTATTTATAGGTGCCGCATTATATAATCCGTGTAATATAGAGGTACCAATTGATAATAACTTTCCATTATACTTTGATAATAAGTTTATTACTTGAGGAGATGTCGGTGAGTTTAAGATTATTATTGATGAAAGTACTTTTTGTATTGCAATTTCCTTAGTGGTTGGTTTGTATTGATTTGATGGTATATTTAGTTTGAAGTATGAAGTTGTTGTATTTGTGTCATTATCTTGAACGAGACTGAATTGATATCGAGTTGAAGAGTTCTTATTGTGTTGTGCATCAATTGTTGATGAGAGGCTACTAACAGACTCGGACCGAACAGTCATATTATTGTCAGCGACTACAACGTCGGAATAGTAGCTGTCAATTGCAGGTGGCATTATTGTTACAGAGATCTATGTAGTAAGAAAGCTACTTATGGTATTGCAAAGATACTGTAGTGAAGATTGTTCCTAACCCATATATGGGAAAAAGATGATGACATAAGATGTGTTAGTTGTTAAATTACAATCAATTAAGCAATCAGTCTATACTCACTTTTTGTATATCGAATGCAGCTAGCTCCTCTCTAATGATCGTCGGCACTTGGTAGTACCGTCCAAACATACGGTAGCGCGCGTTAGGTGATGTTGTGTCTGTTTGGTGTCAACAAAAAAGATATCTCCCCGTGACACCAAGCAAAGATACCATCCGTATCTTTTTTTTTGGCTTACAATACAACCCAAGGACATCACGTCACAACTATGGTACCTAGTATGTAGTAATCTATCATCAGCGCTGCCGTATAAACACAATGGATCCTATAATTATTACCGACGAAGGGAATTCATCAACAAACCTCGACGAAGAAAACAACGCCGTATACCCTCCAGAATATAAAGGTCACTTCTCCAAACTGTTGGTTACACGAAAAGAAATTTTGGAGAGGACTGCAACATTGGCAGAATTTATACATAAAGATTACAAGGGTAGACGTCCTGTATTCCTTTGTGTTTTGAAGGGTGCTACTCCGGTACGTAGTGTTTTTGTAATCTGCATGATCTATTATTGTGCTGTGAGATAGCAGTATACATAGAAATTTTATACTTTGCTGATTCTATATCTCTGATTCTACTCCTTCCTATTTCAATTTCAAATAGTTTTACATGAATTTATTGGAGGCATTGCAAGAATTAAGACAGGGATATTACACAGAATTCATCAAAGTGAAATCCTACGAGGGGTTAAATACTACAGGCAATCTCACAATTGAAGGCACAGTACCTAACCTGGAGGGGAAAGATGTTATCATAGTAGAAGACATCTTAGATACCGGAACCACACTCTCACATTTGATTCCCATACTAACGAAACAATCAAAGGCAAAGTCCATTGAGGTTTGTACTCTATTAATCAAACGCATCAATAATGAACCTACTCAAAAGGTTACTTCTAAATATATTGGATTTTCCATCCCACCAAAATTTGTTATTGGATATGGATTGGACTATAATGAGTTGTATAGGGATATAAGGGATGTGTGGATAATTTCACAAAAGGGTATTGAATATGAACCAAGTTAGTATCAGTTAGTATCATGACCATGATATGATTGCTAGCCAGATAAGTGTCGTTCTCGGCGGCAGTGTAGTGAGGATATGAGTGATCATAATAAGTCAAAGGATCTTACTGATCGGAAGCTTAATATCAAGTTACTCATAATACTCTTTACATTAAGTTATTATTATGCAAAGGTAAATATGGTAATAAATGGTATTGCAAAGATATGGAAATTGGGAAATAGACATAAGATGTGAGCTAACAACTTGGAAAAGAGAGCCGGTCTCGAATCACAATTACAGCATTTCTATCTTGTATACAGCTAGTTCCTCTCTAGATTCGATTGTAGTATCTATGTAGTACGTCTGAGTTGATTTGTCGGTCTTCGAAAAGATTCTTGATTCTATGTACTTTCCTTCCCAAAAGGACTTTTACCTCCCTGTGTAACATGAAAACTAATACTTACTATTGACACCTTTAGGCCTCTCTCTATATATTAATATACGTGTGGTGGACAATAGTTGATTGGTAGTAGTGTTCAAATATTTAGGATATTCGTCGGTAAGTTGTGTGGCGTCGTCGTTTGTCGTATATCAAATAAGGTAGAGAGATATATCACAATTTTCATTGCAACTGGTGCACCTTTGCTTGGTCAACTAATATAGTGTACAATTATCATCTAACTGATATATTTGGTATTTCTTTGAAGTGGTATATCGTATCGGATAGTATCCCCCCGCAAACCAAGGTCAGGCAGAAGCGCCGGTAACAAGATATATAAAAGTGAAAGTATGAGTAACAGTACATCAGAATTAGATAACTTATCAGTATGTGCCAACTGTGGCAAGGGTGAAGAAGACAGTATTGATCTAAAGACCTGCACGGCATGTAAATTGGTTAAATATTGTAGTAGAGAATGTCAGATTGCTCACAGACCACAACATAAGAAGGCATGTAAGAAGAGGGCCGCGGAATTACATGATATAGAACTATTCAAACAACCACCACCAAATGAAGATTGTCCCATTTGTTTTCTACTTCTTCC
>Ga0075437_14313_pt1 | contig 10176 bp, 10 predicted proteins | sample MintriMetagenome_FD_74266 | JGI IMG/M metagenome (GOLD analysis project Ga0075437, IMG submission 74266) | Marine eukaryotic communities from Monterey Bay, USA to study complex ecological interactions - Minidiscus trioculatus and... | ecosystem: Environmental > Aquatic > Marine > Unclassified...
TTTGCAAATCTTCACTTTGGCACCATGCTTGATACAAACTCCTCCATTGATGACTACATTTGTACATCCTACATGACTGCAAATCTTGTACTTTACTACTGCACCATGTCTAGCACAAACAACGCAAGAGGAAAGGCCGGAATTTGTATTAAGCATGGTTCTACGTGCAGCTAAATGCAAAGAGAATTAGTATCAATGTATTTGACCTATTTGAAGTGCATCTTGTTGAAAGGAACTACATATGTTGTTTTTGACACTACCAATAAACTAATTCCAGACTAGCTCCACTATTGGTCGTCTAAGGTTAATATTTTGATATCTTTCGGAAGTAGAACTCCATATCATAAGCGTACTTTCTCCGCCGCAATGGTGATGTAATCATCTTCTCATACTCATACTCTTCTTATACCTCTCAACTTGACTGCTATATAGATTTATCAAACTCTTCAACCAAGGATCAAAATCTACTTCCGGACCATTTAATTCAACCTGAGTCTCAAGTCTCTTCCATTTTAAAGATGTATCAACAAACATACCCGAACTAGACATGACTTTATCAAACCGTCTAGCTGTTGCAAAGATAGTATCTGCCATTTGATTTGCTGAATTCTCACATCTTGCATGTCCGAGTGCTGCAATTGCATAGAGGTATTGTTTGTTGTCATTATTTGGTTTGACATTAACATCTTTGGGTATCTTTCTTATGATCTTTCTAACGTTTCTATTCACTGATCCATCGGCGGAGCATGATATTAGAAATATAGTGATTATTATATCTTCTTCTGTAGTGTTGTTTTGTTCTATATACCACGGTAGCGGCGCTCCATCGTCGTCAACATTGTCGTCGTCTACTTTAAGAGTTCCGACAATCCCAAAGATACTGCTTTAATCGAGGTTAGATACTCTACTGCTCTATCGGTACATGTTAAAGAGTCATCATCACCATCTGGTGGAGAGGTGAATAAAGTATGTTCACAATCATCATATCTCATGTGTTTTGATACAACGATGTCAATTGAATGGGAGTTGTTAGTGAAGAATAAAGATATGTCGTCGATTGTCATGAATTGAATGAAAGTATATCTAAGTAGAGACTTGCTAAACAGCAACCGATCATCCATACCAAACATCAGAGATAGTAACCCACATAACAATGAGCCAATCAAAGTATCATATACCATTAATTGTCAAACATCATACAACATTCTCTCTTTGTACTACTCAAACATTGAGCCCTATCGATCATCGTTGTCGAAAAAGGATACCTCTGATTTTATTGAGCTTTGCAAAATTATATAGGTCTCTTTTGTGTACAATATCTCAAACTTCTGATCTCTATAGCATTCGGTGCCAACACATAGTCGAGTATAAGGTTCAAGTGATTAGGTTTGTTCGTCGTCGTCTGGTGCACTAAAGATATCAAAATCTCTAAAATTGGCGTACACATCTTTATTCTTTATACCTTACAATATCAATCATATGGCACTCGACCTATCTGACGATGACGAATTAGGTGAATTCATATATAGAACTAGTCAAACTGCAAAATTACTACGAGAAAAGCAAGAGAAGGAGGATAAAGATATTTACAAAGCTACCAACAGATCGATTGAAAATCATTTATTACCGATCAACTTGAAGAAGGAAGAAGCAGTAAAGAATGAGGTAAAGACCGAAGATGATGTCAGCACCGATGATGAGGATAGTCCGGAGTATGTTATCTCATCATCGGTAGCAGGGTATGATCCGATCAAGAGTGAAGAGACAGATAATGAAGACTTGGCTGACGAGGATACCAACACATCGAATGAACAGCATCTGCTGCCCTGTGATAGTTCTAATGATGAATATGGTAGTGAAATGAAGGAAACAGAACAACAGAAGTCTACCCAATCATTAGCAAACGACACTACTCGGCCTAGAGCATCATTTGTGCAGGAAAGTATAGACATTCAATGCATAACAAAGAAGAGGAAAAGAGAAAAGGAGGAGAGTAAATCCGTCAAAAAGACTACCCATAGGATATGTTCTGTTGAGGGATGCAACCGCAAAGCAGCTGGGAATGGTACGTGTTTTGCTAAACATAAGGGATACAACCATTGCAAGCATGAAGGATGTAACAAAGTAGCAAAGAAGGGAGGAGTTTGTATGAGGCATGGCGCAGTAGTAAAGAGTAGGACTTGCAAAGTGGAAGGATGTACAAATATAGTTCAGAAGGGAGGAGTTTGTGTTAAGCATGGTGCAGTATTGAAGATTTGCAACCATGAGGGCTGTACAAATCAAGCTCAGAATAGAGGAGTTTGCGTTAAACATGGGGCAGCAGTGAAGACTTGCAGCCATGAAGGATGCACAAACAAAGCAAAGGGGAAAGGAGTTTGTTATAGTCATGGGGCAAAGAGAGTTAGGAAGACTTGCAGTCATAAAGGATGTAACAATCTAGTCGTAAATAAAGGAGTTTGCATTAAGCATGGGGCAAAAGTAAAGACATGCGGCCACAAAGGATGTACAAATAAAGCAAGAGGAAAGGAAAGAGTTTGTATGAAGCATGGTGCTACATGCTGAGATACAGACCTTAAAATTAAAAGAGAGATTTAGATATGAATGACTACTTCCTTCTACTTACCGAATCTCTTTTACTATAACTGGCAAGCATGGCGATACATCTAATGTATTAGACTTATTTGAAGTGTCTCTAACAACTACATAGGCTGTATTTGACACTGCAAATAAACGAACTCCAGACTATACAGAAGTTCTTATAATGAGAGTGTTTTAGTTTAAAGAGGTTAAAGGTAGCTGCTTAATAATGTCAATTTCTATCATACTTAAATGTGCTCTTCTTATCGACTTACTACTGCTATGTACTCTTACTCTTCATACTCATACTGTTATTGTTGTGTTCTCTAGAATAATATGCAGTCTCTTAAGTAATGGATAAAGTTAATTTTAAGACTAAGGTTAAGGGCGTTTTCCTAGAGATAGCAGGAAGAACACCCGACACAATCAATGTCCTTCATCTACTTAGCCGCCCGGCACCTGATGAGCAGTCATATGAATAACCATGACCATATGTTGACTGATTGTAGTGTGTATAAATGTATGGACCAGGAGGAAAGTGATATGGATAGGGTTGGTAGTAGATATGTTGTGGATGATAAGGAGGCGGCTGGACGTGGCATTGTGTAGATTCATTCCTCAACCTATCCCCCTTGCAATGTCCTTCTACTTTTCCTCCGGCTTGATTGTTTGTACATCCCTCATTGCTGCAAGTCTTCTTATTCTTATTAGCACCATGCTTGATACAAACTCCACTTTTCTGAACAATATTTGTACATCCTTCAATACTGCAAGTCTTTACTATGGCACCATGCTTAACACAAACGCCTCCTACCTTTGCTATGCTTGTACATCCTTCATGACTGCAAATCTTCCTCTTGGCCCCATGCCTATGGCAAACTCCTCCCTTTATAACTTGATTGGTGCATCCTTCATAATTGCAAGTCTTCCTCTTCACTACTGCACCATGCCGTTGACAAACTCCTCCACTCTTTTCTCGATTGGTGCATCCTTCTTCTTTGCAATAATTGTATCCATTATGTTTCGCCCAACACTTTCCATTATCAGTTGCTTTGCCAGTACACCCCTCAACAGAACACTCTATACGAGCAGCCTTTTTGACGGCGACGGATACATTACTCTCTAGTGTTTTTACTTTGGCACCATGTCTTTGGCAAACTCCATCTTTCATAGCTATGTTAGTACATCCTTCCTCTTTGCAAGTCTTCCTATTCCTAGCTCTCTTTGCTCCATGCTTAACACATACTCCTCCATTGACAACTCGATTTGTACATCCTTCATGCTTGCAAGTCTTCGCTACGGCACCATGCTTGATGCAAACTCCTTGACTCTTTACTTGATTTGTACATCCTTCCATCCTACAAATCTTGTTCTTTACTACTGCACCATGCCTAGCACATACTCCTCCCTTCTTGGCTTGATTTGTGCAACCTTCGACACTGCAAAGATCGTATCCATTATGTTCCGCCCTACATCTTCCATTTCCAGCTGCTTTACGGTTACACCCCTCAACAGAACACTCTATACGAGCAGCCTTTTGGACACATCCATTATCATTACTCTCTTCTGCTTCTTTTTTTCTTTTACTGTAATGTCTCCTCTTCACACCTTCATGAATAGATGCGTTAAGAAGTTGTGTAGTGCTGTTTGGTGGTTTCTTCTTTTCTCTACTGTATTCATCATCCGTGCTAACCTCATCTTCCTCAGTCTTTACTTTGATTATTACTCCTTCTTCTTTGATCGGCTTATGTTCATTTGATGTGTTGGTACGTATATCCTCGTCTGTATCCTCATCATCTGTCTCTTCAGTCTTCACCGGATTGTGCCCGGTTGAAGAAGAGACAACATATTCCGGACTAAATTCATCATCAGTACTGGCCTCATCGTCTTCCTCCTTAACCTTCACCTTATCATATTCTTCTTTAATGTTGATGGGTTGAGAATTTGATGTGTTGGTATCTTGATCACTTTCCTCTTCATCATCAGTCTCTTCTTCACTCTTGATCGGATCATATACCGACGATATAACAAACTCTGGTCTGATATTAACCTCTTCTTCACGCTTGTCTACATTCATCATTAGGGAGGAAGACATGATTTGCAATAGAAGAAAACAATTTGCAATGGTAAAGATACCGTCAAGGCTTTATAAAATATTGACGCTACGGATAGGAGACTAGTATCAGTCGATACGCACCAAAATAATAGGGACTATAATATAAGTATACGAGAGACTCCTCTCTACTGTTGCATATCAATACCAATCGTCCACCGCCTCTCTATCGCCTCAAAATAGCAAATATCTTTATTCTCAATTCCGTACCCCTTGCACCGTACACAATACAATCACGTACCAAAAGAGCATGCAATCTTGTCAGGGTGCGACATTTACAATATTGACCCGCAAGATAAATTTTTGAGTCAATTTGACCAATCTATCCGTCTCTCTCTTTCACTGATGATCTGAGTTGGTTGATATGTTCAGGAAGTATGTAAGTATTGGATTGCATTGCAAAAAGAGTGTTAGTATATTATACTATTGCAAAACACAACATCGATCGATTGATCATTTAGAAATAGAGATACAACTTTTGTACAATCTCGACACGATGACAACAACAATGCCACCGCCACAGCAACAACGAAGACCACAGCTAGAAAAGACTAGATCGACTCGATCGATATCATTAATAGGAGAATGGTGTCCAGAAGAGGAAGGGTTAGATTCCTTCCCGACCGATACAGTGTTGAAATACCATCGTCATCGTCTCACTTGCAACAACAAACATATCAGCGACGAGTATCATTTCCTCATCCTTGTAATAATAACAATCGACGGCCAGTCTTATCAACAACATCAGCTCATTCTAATCATCTCAGAAGACCGTCGATGCCGACAAGCAATAACGAGAACGCCCGACAAATACAAGAGCCAATCTTCTACTCAATTAATACAATGCTACATCGACAAGAAGATGAATGTTGGGATAATAATAATAATAATAATAATGTCGATGGTTCAGATCGATCCTCTAATAGTAGGAGAAGGTTGATACGAAAAGATAGTCAATCTTCAGTTAAGACCTATGTACACAGCAACAGTAGTAGTCGACGATTGCTATCCTCCACAAACAACTTATCAACATCCTCCACAAAGAACACCTCATCAAGCACAAGAAGAAGAAAGAGTGTATCCTTCCCTCCTACCCCCCAAAAACTAACAACAGTTCACATCATACCACGTCCATCATCTACAGAAATACAAAAGCTATATTATACCAATGAGGAAATATTACATATGAAAAAGATATACCAACGTGATGTAAAGAAGAAGGTTACAAAGAGTATAAAAGAGTTAAGTAGTAAGATTAAGGAAAAGATGAAAAGGAATGTGGATGATGATTTGTCTGTGGAGTGTATAGTTAATGCAGGTGAGGATCTATTGTCTTCGTCAGCTATGTCTGAGGATTATTATGATACAAAGAGAAGTAACACGAAGATGGGAGGTGTTATTGAAAGGGCATCATCTTCTTTACCATCTATGATCACTTTATTACTTTGATGTGTGCTATGTATATAATGTAATCATAAAATATCATTTTTTGTACAGATATATTCATTGTTCCCACGAGCTGTTTAGTAGTAGAATGACGCCGGGAGGTATGCTTTAACTGCTTCTTCTTCTTGCCATAAGTAATGTCATTCTTCCTCATTATGTTCGTGTCACGACATTCCTAAACTGTATCTGCTACTACTTGTATCAAATTCTCAAGCTGCTCTTTGGCTTTTCATTATTGACAACATTGAAACGTATACTACTCCTGCTCCACTCAACCGGGCAATTACCACATCTATTATGACTCCTCAAGAGGAGATGGGAATTCTATCATGTGTTGGTTTGTTTGGCTTGTATTTGGGGCAGAAGATCGGCCGAAATGATTGTCGTAGAAAGAAGATTGATCCCGATTTGCACAACCGCAAATTAGTACAAATATAGCAACCCAAATAAGAATGTAAAAAGGAATGAATATCAATGCGGCCAATACCCCATCGCCCACTCGTCCTCGACAGGCAAATAATATTATTATTGAAATAATAATAATGAAGAGGAGAACACGTGGATCAAACATAATGTTCTTCGTCTTCTTCCACCAAGGAAGATCTGGTAGGGGTGAAGATTGTTGTTGTTCTTGCTCTACAACGACTGGAGATTGTGGCAAAGGAGGAGCTTCTTCGTCCAACTCTATTTTGATATCATCGGTTATTATCTCTGTAGTATTATTATCAGCGGCAGCAGCGGAGGTATCGGCCTCTGTTTCAATAGTAATATCATTTGTCATTTCATTGCTGTTATTATTGTTTGGTGTAGTATCATCATTATCGATTGCAATAACTATATCGATATCATTATCATCAGCTGAACCAGCCTTGTCAATTGTCATTTTTTAGAAGAGAGATATAGAGGACAAAGCAGAGTCTATTATCGATGATCCGTAACACCACACAAATCAGAGACTACCCATTATATTAATGATGCTAATAAGTGTCCATTATGCCAAACAAGCATATATTATGTCTCATTTCTGTCATTTCTAAACAATATTGAGCCCATTTGTGGGGAGAGCAGGGGAGAGAGAAAGGGAAAGCATATAGCCCAATTTTTCTATGTGATTTTGTTATCATCCTACTTCTGCTTGTCTGTATAACAATTCAATTCTATTCCTCTCTTCTAGTAGGCGTATATAGGGATAGAGATAGAGTATATAGATCAGGTTTCAACGCTGTATTGATTGGGTGCGATTTGGTGATAATAACAACATTGTTGCAATCTTAGAGTATCCTTTAGTAGAATTTTACATCACCATACACATCAACATTTGCAAATTGCAATCATGTCTTACTCCCTCATGGCGGCCGTGGGCAAGCGTGAAATAGATGCAGGTATCAAGCCGGGGAGTGTTATATCGTCAGGGTATGATCCGATCAAGAACGAAGAAGAGACAGATGATAATGATACCAACACATCAAATTATGAACCCATCAACATCAAGAAGGAAGAATCAGCAAAGGTTAAGGAGGAAGATGATGTCAGCACTGATGATGAACAATGTAGTCCAGAGTATATTGTATCATCATCGTCGGGATATGATCCAATAAAGAGTGAGGAGACCGATGATGAAGAGCTCGGAGAGGATAACAACAACACATCAAATGAACATCATCATCTGTCTATCAAAGAAGAATCTAATACCGATGACAGCGAATGTAGTCGTGAAATGAGACGACGGAAGTCTCCTCGTTTGTTGACAAACCCCACTGCTCAACCTAAAGCAGCATCATATGTGCAAGAAAGAGTGAAGAGGAGATATCACCGTAAAAGAAAAAGAGAAGAGAGTAATGAAAAGACAACTCGTATAGAATGTTCTGTTGAGGGGTGCACCCGTAAAGCAGCTGGAAACGGAAGGTGCAGAATAGATCATGGAGGGTACGATCTTTGTAGCCAAGATGGTTGTGATAATCAAGCTCGGACGGGAGGAGTTTGTGTCAGGCATGGTGCAGTAGTGAAGAGGAAGACTTGCGCACATAACGGATGTACAAATCAAGTCGTTAATAGAGGTGTTTGCGTCAAGCATGGGGCTGTATTGAAGATTTGCAACCATGATGGATGTACAAACCAAGTCATTAGCAAAGGAGTTTGCTATAGACATGGAGTGAAAAAGCCCGACCCGAAGACTTGTAGTCATGATGGATGTACAAACTGGAGAGTAAAAGGAGGAGTTTGTATCAAGCATGGTGCTAATAAGAAGACTTGTAGTTATGAGGGATGCACAAAGCAAGCAAAGAATGGAGGAGTTTGTATTAAGCACGGGGCCAAAGTGAAGCCTCCCAAGACTTGCAAATATGAAGGATGCACAAAACAAGCTCAGAATAGAGGAGTTTGCATTAGGCATGGGGCAAAAGTAAAGACGTGCAGCCACAAAGGATGCAAAAACAAAGCAAGAGGGAAAGAAGGGGTTTGTATGAAGCATGGATCTAAATGTTGAGATATACAGACCTTAGATTAGAAGAGAGATTCAGACGAATTATCTACTTTAAACATATGATGTGCTTCTACTCCTACCATTTTTACTGAATCTCTTCTACTATCTAATACTAGCAAACATGGTGACCTAATTGAAGTGTCTCCTGTATTTGACACTGTCAATAAACTAACTCCAGGCTAGCTCCCCACTATTAGTCGTTTTAGGTTGGTATATTTTGATATCTTTCGGAAGTAGACTAAATAACTTCATCCATATCATAGGCATGCTTTCACCGCTGGTAGTGTGTACTCTTCTTCTCATACTCATCCTATACCTCTCGACTTCACTGCTATATTGATTGTATCAAACTCTTCAGCCAAGGATCGAAATCTACTTCCGGACCATTCAATTCAACCTGAGTCTCAAGTCTCTTCCATTTTATAGACGTATTAAACATACCCGAACTAGACATGACTTTATCAAACCGTCTAGCTGTTGCAAAGATAGTATCTGCCATTTGATTTGCTGAATTCTCACACCTTGCATGTCCGAGTGCTGCAATTGCAAAGAATGATTGTTTATTTGGTTTAATTGTATCTTTGGGTATCTTTCTCATAATCTTTCTAACGTTTCTATTCACTGATCCATCGGCGGAGCATGATATTAGGAATATAGTGATTACTATTGCATCATCTATTGTATTGTTGTGATGTTCTATATACCATGGAAACGCTCCATCGTCGTCAGCATTGTCGTTTACCTTGAGAGGACCGATATATCCCAAAGATACTTCTTCAATTGAGTTTAGATACTCTACTGCTCTATCGGTATATGTTGAAGAAGCATCATCACCGTCTGGTGGGGGCGAATACAAGATGTTTACAATCAGCATATCTCAGTTGTTTAGCGGTCGTATGGTAATTTGATGCATTAAATGATGGGAAATAAAGATTAGTTGCCATGTCGTTATGTCATTGGTAGGATAATTAAAGTATGAGTATCTAAGTGAGACTAAAGATAATAACGACCACTCCTCATATCACGAGATAGCAACCTACCAATGATTTAAGGTCAATAGCGTATCATCTCATTGTCAAACATCAAAGTACATTTCTCTCCTTGTACTACTAAACATTGAGCCCTATATCTATCGAATCGTTAGGTCGAAAAAGGATACCTCTTATTTTATGAGCCTGTTTGCTTTGCAATATATGCTCTCTTTTGTGTACAATATATTGAACAAACTTCTGATCTCTCTGTAGCATTCGGTGCCAACATATAGTCGAGTATCAGGTTCAATTGGTTATTGATCGGGTATCCTTTGTCGTCAGGTAGAGTGTCGAAGATATCATTATTACCTTGGCTTCTATAATTAACAACTAATCACAAGTTGATCTTATCATTGACATCATGGAACTCGACCTATCCGATGATGAAGAATTGGGTGAATTCATATATAGAACTAGTCGTACAGCAAAGTTACTGAGAGAAAAGCAAGAGAAGGAGGACGGAAAGTGTTTGATGAAAGAAGATGCAGTAAAGGTCGAGGTAAAGACTGAAGATGATATTAGTACTG
>Ga0075437_12856_pt1 | contig 10122 bp, 4 predicted proteins | sample MintriMetagenome_FD_74266 | JGI IMG/M metagenome (GOLD analysis project Ga0075437, IMG submission 74266) | Marine eukaryotic communities from Monterey Bay, USA to study complex ecological interactions - Minidiscus trioculatus and... | ecosystem: Environmental > Aquatic > Marine > Unclassified...
GTTGTGTACGAAACTCTGCTAGGTTAGAGTCAAGCTCAAGATCCATTGCTACAGCAGCCACAATCCAGATGACGCTCTTCTTAGCCTCTTTTGAAAGTCGACTTGTGATCCGTTTGTGATAAACTTTGATTTGACCTCCCCTCTTCTCTCCGCCTGATTACTACCAGACTGGCCTTCAATCCCAACAGCTTTTCCTCCAGAGCAACAAGGGTCATGGCTCAAGTAAGTCTTCTTAAGATGGTTGACATGCTTTGTCTTTTCTTCATCAGTCTTCTTCTTAGAGTTGCGGAGATGAAGCAACTCATCATGTTTCTCCCATAGCAATCCGTTGAATGACTCATAATCTTGTTTATACTTTGGTGGTATGTAATTTCCATAGTGAACATCCCCCACAACCTTTGACATGTCTTTGTAGCCAATGCCCATGTTGGTAAGAAGATAACGTGAGAGAGATCCTTTAGATCCTCTCTTCCCACCCCCACGTCTTAGAGCCAATCGAACTATATGTGCATGACAACTACGTACTCTCAACTGCAATGCCCTTGCAGCTTTCTTCAATGCCCCAGCTCCATCATGTTGAGAGTCCTAAGATGTAACTTAAAGAATGCTAGTAACTAATGTTCTAGTGAATTATGTGCTATCTAAGCGTGCAATTCATTAGGGGATTATTAGAGGTAGTCTGTGAAGTTAGTACGTCATTAGATGAGCTGGCAGCCAGTAGTGCTCGGTCCTCAGTAATACGTGGAAGCGGTATCTTCTTCAGGTAGGTATCGCCCAGTATTTCAGCACACCCTCGCCGAGCACTTGGCATTGTAGCTCGTGGTAGGTGGGTGGGTGAGTTGGGTTCATGTTGATAATAGGGTCTTACATGTTGATGTATTTCGCCTATGTGATTTTTGGATGGATAATCACCCAAGTTTTCTTGCCCTGGATGGTGGTGGAAAGTTGCCATCTTTTGGGCTTCGGCATCTACTAGCCAGAAGTATCTCATTTCCATGGCTCTTGATTTCTGTCGTTTGATGGTGTTGTTGACAATTCCGACGGCAGTTGTGTTATCGACATGGAATGGTGTTGGTGGCTGTGGGTGGCCGAGCTCGGCAAGAGTGATTCGCATTATTTTGGCTTGTTGTGCATTGAGGAATAAAGCACCTAGTTCGGCTTCAGCAGCCGAGGCAGCAACAAGTTTGAGGATTGTGCATGTGACGTGTACTGCTCCATTGAGCTTGATTGGTACCTTGTCTTGAGGCATCGATCCTAAGAAGAAGTATCCCCCAGCTCTACTTCTTGCTTTGGGAGCAGAGAGATATGAGGCATCGGAGTGTACGTTGAGAATCATGTCGGAGGCTTTATATCTGATGACTGCGTCTGGATGTGTGGCCATGTAGTCCATGAGTTGATTGATTCGTTTCATTGTATTTTCCGTTGGATTAGCTTGTTCTGCTGCAATTGAACTTAATGCCATGAGTATTGTAATGTCCACTGCGCGAGCATAATATAGAAAACTACCGACTACTTGTTGAATGCGCTTCTTGCCATTTTTGTCAAGTTTTGGGCTGTTATCTTCTGGTGTTACATTTTGATTATCTTTGCCGTATTGTATTGGATTTGGAGAATAAGGACAATGTTGTAGCCGTTTTGGCATTGGATGTTCATATTTGACGAGTTGTTTGATAACATACTTGGGCATTGATATATCAACATATCTGTCTGCCATATTTGTAGCGTAATGCCAATCTAATGTAATACCGCAATATAATGCTCCTGTCCAATCTACGTCTATTTCATAATGATCTCTTAATGCCGATAGTAAATGTTGTACATTTTCTTCTCCAACGTACTTGATACCGAAGTCATCAACTGCCAGGGTGAAGGAGATGTTTCTCGTCTCGTGCTTCCATAGTCCTGGGGTGTGAGGCAATTCAAAGTAACCATGTACTTCTAACCGTTCTCGTAGTAATTTGTTGGCTAATATTCCTGCTTGTGGGAGCCCATACATTCCTCGTTGGATTTCCATGTAGACATATCCATTGATTACTTTATCTTGTAGATTGTACGCATCAATAAATTCTTGAGGGAATATGGAAATCTTCATTTTCATGTACTCGAATCGATCCAATGGTGTATTGAGATAAAAGTTTTTGACATCTGCTACCGCAAATTTTGCATCTTTTGTACTAATAACACTATTCCACATGAGTTTGGTTGTTGTTAAATCTGTTGTACGTGTTGTTAGTTCGTATGGGTAATCGATGAGGTTGCCACCAACTGTAATACGTACTCTATTTGGATCATCCTTTTGTGGTCGGTAATCAACTACAATTCTTGCATATGTTACTGTTCTATCCGCGGGTATGCACCTGACCTCTTCTCTGGATAAGAACTTTATTGTGTTTGTCCCATCGACTAAATCACCAAAGCCTTGAGCTAATCTACCCAATTCCTTGCACATAGCTTTCATCCATATCGCTTTTAATTCTGGATCATTTGCTAATGTTTCATATTTGGTGATTGTTTCTTTTGTGATTGGGTGAACAACTCCATTGCACATTTCTTCTATATCAATAGCTGGTGATATTGTGAGCTTGTCATGTTGTAGTGTAGTTGGTATTGAATATTGTGGAGCATTGTAGTAACCTAAACCGCATACATGATATACTGCTGCTTGATTTATATTCGCTGCCGTTCTGAGATTTTGGAAGTATACTGGTTGTCTACTATTTTTGTTCCTAATACGACATGACTCTCGTCTCGGTGGTAACAAAGCATGTTTAACAATCTCATCTTGTTCCTCTATATTACCAATATCGTTATTATTATCATCCTCCTCTTGTGTGATGGCTGGGATTGTTGTATTGATGGGGGAAGATACATCACTTGGTGTGATTTGTTGTAACTGTTGTTGCTGCTGTGATTGTTGTTGTAATTGTAAATGGAAATCATCATCTTTAGATATTTGTTCTTCTATTAACTTTTGTAGCCTCTTACGTGATATATTCTTATGATGATTGCGTTTACTGCCGATTAGTACTCCATTGACTTTTCTCTTTGATTGTTGAACTTTTTTATTGCAGGGGATATAATGACTCTTCTCCTCAGTCATTATTCCTTCGGAGTTATTTTCATTTGACTGTTGGCTCAGACGGACATTTTCATCATTTTCTTTATTACTACTACTTGCTGTGTCGATTGGAGGTTGTATTTCTTCCATCACAGTTGGCATTGGTATATTATTCCGTGTTCGTCGTTGGTGCACATATCTTGTATTTTGTATCACCCTCGGAGATGTTGCATTAGTGGAAGTAGATGTTCGTGTCACCCTCGGAGATCCGGTATCTTCCACCCTCGGAGCTTGCTTATTTGTGATGATTGCAGTCAATTGTTCTATTATCTTTGCATGTTTTACTTTTGATGCTGCCGATAAAGGTGTAATACTATGAAGTTGTCGTAATAATGCATCAGCTGCTAATACTGTTCGATCATACTCCGAGATGGTTGGTGGAGAGCAATGTGCTGGATATACTTTATATGTATCACTGATTCTGTAGCTTCTTGTTAATTGGCAGTAGAATCTTAGGCATCGGTAGTGTTTACGTGCCATGCCTACATAGTAACAATCTGTACCGTGGGGTGCATATGCAGTTCGAGTATTCGGGTCATCTAGGATGAGACTTTTTGTACCAAGGATGGACATAGGCGTTTTGTTATAATCATATGGTCCTTCTAAATCTTCATATGCTGATATTGTTGGGTTACGACGTGATGTTCTTAACATATTCAATGTATCTTGTACTTGTGGTAGAAACTGATCCCACAGTTGTAGTGGACAATCACCATCGATGGTTGCAAGTGCAGATATAAAATGATCTTTGAATGTTCGTATGGCTCTTTCCGCAGCATTGACTCGATGATTGTTAGGTGGTACCATATGTATATCAATGTCTTGTTCTTTGATGTAACTTTCGACTAATTTTGATGACTCATTATCCATCACATTTAGTGTAACTTTGACGTCCCGTTCATTGAGATGTGTTATAACTTTTTCAAATGCCGCTTGCATAGATTCTGCCGATCTGCTAGGCATTGGTATGGCAAGGATGACGTTCAAATCGTATACATATGCAATGAATATGTATACCATGCTACTGAATGATCGTACAGGGAATGGGCCGGGTAAATCTGTATACATAGTCCCGGATATCTTGTCTGCTAATGCAGCCATACAGAAAATATCATGTGCCGCACATACTTGTTCAGTCGGATTCATATCATCTACTGCCTGTCGAGCATCAAGTATGTCTTGCCTATTGTTGCTTGTTGATTGTATACCTTGTGATCGTCGTACCATATGCCCTTTATCCGTTGCCGTTGATGGTGGTAAATACTTGTTGATGAGCTGATATGTTAGGCCCGGAAATGATCGTAGCTGATTATTCTTAATTGCTTTGAGTAGTGTTATCTTTGGTGGTGAGCATAATGTTTGATGATGATATTTGGCTAATTCATCTTTTGACATTGTAGGCACTGTTGCACTAGCCGCTATGGCAGTGGTTGTTGTAGGTATATGCTCGACTGGTGCATGTTGGGTGGGATTGATCGGTATCATCCAAAGTCCAGTTCTCGTGCATTTCTTGGCATATAATACTACTCTTCCTCGATACGTAACTGTACAATCAATCTTAGTGAAGTGTACTTCACATCCGGCATTGCATAAAGTAGTAACTGATAGTAACGAATAACCTGCCAAGCCTGGTACAATATGGCCAATACGTCCTTCTTTTGGTAGTTGTGGCATATCAAGAGCACATGTATGTGAGGAGTCGACACGTGTCCCATCTGGTATCTGCACCGTCAAGGGCTGTAGTGCAGGTGCAATGTCGATGACTGGGGCATTAGTCACAAAGAAATGACTAGTGGCACCTGAATCCAATATTGCCCACTTAATTCTGTCTCGCATTGCAATATCCACCGTCTGTAGTATAGTAGCGGCAGCATTTGCATATTGACTTCTAGTTGGTTGCTTGGATTTTAGAAACGCTGGTCTGGGATAGATATGGTTCTCACTAGTTAGGGTGGGGATCGGAGTAGTAGGATACGACAAAACACTTGACTTAATATCAGTTAAACTATCTCTACTCTCCGCCCCTCCCCGTCACATAGGAGGATATCCAAACCCGCCATATCCACCATTCATGGGAGGTGCTGGAGCTTGCGGCATCTGAACTAGACCTTGAGGCATCACGGGAGCTTGAGGCATCTGAACTTGACCTTGAGGCATCACGGGAGCTTGCACGGGCGGCATCATATTGAATGCACGCTGTTGAATTGGTTGTTGCCACTGCATAATCGGCTGTTGCATTACAGGTTGTTGCATAGGAGGCTGTTGCATAGGAGGCTGTTGCATAGGAGGTTGAGCGGCTTGTTGACGACGTGCAGCACGAGTAGGGGCTGGTGGACGGCCAACTTGACTAGGCAAGATGGTCTTGTGTGCACATTTCATGTTGCCTCCCATTGGATTTGCACGAGTAGCATAGATATTATGTCCTGGAGCCTGCCTTTCACATGTCATACTAGTATGATTGTCATTAACATCACAACCATGTGTCCAACAGTAGTTGTTATTCTCAAAACGCTTGATATTGCTGGGAACAGTGGGCAGTTGTTGAGCAGCTTGTTGGTATCGACCACCAGTTGTACCGCGACCACCATTTCTACCTGCACGTCCACCACCTCTTCTACCACCGCCTCCACGACCTTGGCCTTGGTATTGTGTTTGATACGGGGCTTGATACGGGGCTTGATAGGCAGGGGCTTGATAGGCAGGAGCTTGATTTTGTTGGACGACTTGGCACAACATCTGCACTTGCTGTGCGAGGGACTGAACGGCATTATTACTATTTGTAACATTTGCCATTGCTTCGGCGTTGGCGGCATGACCTGCGGCGAATCGGGCTGCTGTCTCTTGTAGTAGTTGTTCAGAAGCTGCCTCCTGTTCTGCAACTTGAGCGGCATTCATACCATATCCCAAACTATTAGCTGATTGACCTGTCAAGCGGCGGATACGAAGCTTTTCACGCCACCATGTACGGAAGTTATCTAAACTCCTATCCTGCTCTTGTAACCATTGCTCGTAGAGATCACCATACCGTCCACAATTTACTATTAATTGTTCTCCCATATCTACTACGTCATCTTCATAGATTGGTCGGTTTGCCATGTCTGCAAAGTGTTGTCCTTTTGCCAGTTGTCGAAGTAGAGTGGCAAAGCCGGTGTCAGGATTCCATGATGCTTCCATACGTTTGGTATTGTTGGTGCGATCAGTTGATGTTGTTGTTCCATACTCTTTTGATAACCACTTTAACATGTGCAGTAGTGTAGGATGGGCGACGCCGGATTGGAGACAATGTGTTGCATATTCTGTGACGTATGTACTGTCTAACATTTTCTTGAGGCGGGCGACTAATGCAGCGTTCATATTGTTTACTTCTTCGTGCTTTTTCTTCTGATTGTCATACTTATTTTGGTCGTTGAGACGATCGTTGGCATCGATTCCATCGTGTTGCAATGGAGGAGGATTGTAATAGTCCGATGGTAATTCAGGGTCGGATAGTGTTGCCGATGGATATGCTTCTGTTGAGATGTTGGCCCATGTTTCTTTATTGTATACTAACCACAAGTATCCCAAATTGCTAATGCTTGTTTTGGATGTAATTGCACATGCGTGTAAATGCTCAGTAGCGTCGACGATGCCGTCAATTGCTGGTTCTCCTACAATCGTATTGGGAATTGGAGGGAACAACTTGGTGAAGTCCGCAATTGTTGTGATAGTACTGCTCATCGTGTGTGTTTTTGACGACGACGATGTTATGCACTTTATTATTGTTTTATTTAGGTTTTGTTCTCTTATCACTAGAACTGTTGAGAGTCCTAAGATGTAACTTAAAGAATGCTAGTAACTAATGTTCTAGTGAATTATGTGCTATCTAAGCGTGCAATTCATTAGGGGATTATTAGAGGTAGTCTGTGAAGTTAGTACGTCATTAGATGAGCTGGCAGCCAGTAGTGCTCGGTCCTCAGTAATACGTGGAAGCGGTATCTTCTTCAGGTAGGTATCGCCCAGTATTTCAGCACATCAATTAGAGCTTTATCTCGTTTGGCACGTTCATCTGCATCGATACGTTCAACTGTTGCTCTCATTAACTTCTCTGCATCTTCTGCATTCTCATATGGACAAATACAGAATGATGTTAGATACTGTTTACGCCCAAAGTCATCAACACCACATGTCCCAAGTTGCATATCAGTACCTGGTATATCAGCAAAATCACAACTGATTTGAACTGCATTCTTGTTATCTCCCTCTTCATGGTCAAACATAAGGCCAGCTAGCCTAATCCGCTCAGCTATATCTTTTGTCTCAAATAGAACCAACTTCTTATCACCACCTGGGCCATAACTATGTTCGATAACATTGATATGATCCTTCATACTCTGGTAGTATTCTGACTCCATAAAGGCTGACTCTTTAAACAAGCCGGGTGTCTCCTTGAGACTTTCAAGTATGGCACACGTTTCCGCACCAGTAAAGTCTTCTGCACGCCATTCATGCATGGCATACTTATTCTTCGTAGACTTTGAACTCATATAATCTGATATAACTTTAGTAAGACTCTTCGGATTCTTCTTTTGCTCATAAGTTTTATCAATACTGTTATCTTTCAGCATATCATTACAGATCGCCGAGCATGGTTCCTTTCCCATACGCTTAAGCACAAACTCTTTCTGCTCAAAGGAGAGAGACATTTGAGTACTGTTTCGATCCATTGGATGATTCTTATGGACTACTTTATCATGCTTGTAGGGCTCTCCGGTCATTGGATCAGTCTTTTCATAGACAAGTATACCTCCATCAACTCGAGCTATCTTAACCTCACGTTTGCAGCCCGCGCATGGGCACTTCAAACCCTGCAAATACTCATAAGACTTTCCTTCCGCTGATGTTTCGCCATACCTCCTTTTCTCATGTTTGTAGATAGGAAAGAGCTCACGAGATATACCATATGGTCCAAATACCAATTTAGACTCAGCAACACTTAAACATTGTCTATTGCCTAATTCCACTTTTGAACCAAATAACTGCTTACTCTCATCTTTATTCAGCAACCAATTCTTATCCTGGAAGGGACGTTCAATCCCTTCGGGTATCCAATCATCTCTGTTGATACGTTCCTCTAACACACGCAGTAGATCATCTACATTATCAACTCTATGCCCAAGCAGTTGCTCAGCTTCCTCAAAATGATTGTCCATTAATTCGCAAAGCCGATCCATAGCACTGTCATCTCCATCAACGTCTGGATCATCATAAGAATCAAGTGGAGGCTGACTCTGAGACTTATTTGATGTTGTATTTGAATCTTCACCAGACCAGAGTAAACTTTCCAATGTACACGGATGAGTATATGTGTTGTCGGTGTTGTTGTTGTTGTTGTTGTTGTTGCCGTCCACGGAGCTTGCTGTGCGGGATGGTATGGTTGCTGCCGATGCTTGTCCGTTAGAAGACTGGTTAGAGTTTGTTGGTGCTCCAACGTTTGCAGTTTGATTTGAGTTAGATCGTATACTGTTACTACCCATGTTACTACCCATATTACTACCCACGGCAGTTGATGCGGTTGCTCTGTTGTTATTCGTAGCAGAGGTCTTACGTCCATTGTTGTTTTGTGGCATACTTTTAGTTCTACTTGATGCCCCTCGCCCGCGATCATACTGCCAGTTATACCCCAATGGAGACTCCCCACCACCCCTTGTCTCTTGTTTAACAGTAGTAAGGTATCGAGTCGGATTGTTTAATATATGCTGTTGTAGTTCAATGTCCGTATTATCCATACCATCAGCATTACCCTCAGACTTGATGAATGGTGAAGTAGATTGTGTTGTGGCAGTTCGATTGATTTGAGGAGCAGTTACATCACAAATATCCATACTATTTGTACCAATTGAGGTATTCTTAGTGGAAGTATTATCACACTCTCCGCCGTTAGAATTACGCTGCTTGATTCTTTTGCTGTTATGTGTTGGTGGTTTCATAGGGGAATGAACTGTACCACCAGGAGAGCGGAGTTTAGACATACTATCCGTAACACCCCCCGCCGGGTCATCATTGTCACAATTCTCTCCCCTTGTATTGTTAGTATCATTCGTGTTCGTGTTGCCTCTGTTATTTGGGGATTGTTGGTTGATATCCGACAAAGATTGGTTTAAATTATCTCTTTCACTTTGTTTAATTGTACATTCATATATAATCTCATGCCACTTCTTGAATTCAATATCTTCGAACCCATTGTAATTATAGTTTGCCAATACTGAACACACCAAATCTTTATCAAAATCCATATGTTCTACTAATGGATCTATATTCGGATCCCCATTTAAACTCATTAATTTGTTAGCCTTAGATGGATATGCCGTAGGATATAATGAATTGTCATTTGCAAGAAGATTAGTATACGATGACGACGCAGCTGCTGTTGTTGTTGTTTGTGTATTAGATGATGACGCGGCAGGTATGTTTAGTATTGGTGAACATGGTGGGGGTGTAGTATTATTATTATTGGTGCTGTTTAATTTGCAACCACAAATTGGGCCGCAAACCACAACTTTATCTTTAACATCATTTGCAGTAGTATTGATGGGTGCTGCTACCGGAGGTGGAGAAGATTTAGGTTGTGTTTCGGACATGTCATTATTATTGTTGTTATTATTATTATGCGTAGAGGTTTGTGCATTAATATATGTATCTGTATGAGTGTTTACCTCATTAGTACCATCATTTATTGTTGTAGTTGTGGTGTTATTATTATTTGTTTCAATCGGAGTCTGCTGACCACACGGCTTCTTGGTTTGGTGATTAGTATTGCCACCATTACTGGGTGGCACGTTACCCATGCTAATAGACTGTAATATATCTCTTTTATAGTACAACTACCCCCGCTATTTGGGTTTAATTCATTTGTTACTGAGGTTGTGAGTTGGTGAGCTGTGTTGTCATTTACTTCTCAAAATGAAGCAAACACATGGGTGGCCTAGAGCACAGTTCAACTTGGCCCAGAGCACAGGAAATGCGAC
>Ga0075437_12285_pt1 | contig 10057 bp, 8 predicted proteins | sample MintriMetagenome_FD_74266 | JGI IMG/M metagenome (GOLD analysis project Ga0075437, IMG submission 74266) | Marine eukaryotic communities from Monterey Bay, USA to study complex ecological interactions - Minidiscus trioculatus and... | ecosystem: Environmental > Aquatic > Marine > Unclassified...
TTAGGTACCATCACTAATAATACAACATTACAAGAATATGCAGATTCGTTTACAACGTATGCAAAAGAAAATCTCATGATGGGAGGAGGAGGCGAGCGTACAGTAGTTGGTACATTCCATAATGAAAATGGTGACGAGGAGAATTCTATAGGAAAACCTGCATTCATTGAAGTGTCAAGTATACAATCTAAGGATTCATTAGACTTTGGCGGTGGATATCAAGCACCTCAGGAACATGTTCAGGTTAAGGTACTTTATAATGCTTGAGAGTTTGATTGAGAGTGATAGATATTTAGGAAATAGAAGAATGAATTGTATGTAAATTTTAGTATCATGTTATAATAGTAGTTATTTGAAAGATATGAATGAGCTGATTAACGATATCAGTTGTGCTGTAGTTAATATTAATATGTAGCCTCGATATACTAGAGTTGGATCAATCCAATTCATATCTCTCAAAGGTATCTTTGGGTATCTTTAAAAAAGTACCTCTTTCTTGTAACAAAATTTGACTTTCGACATAATCATCTCGAATATGCAGCACATACATACACTAACTCTCTCCTCAAAATATTATGATATATCGGAGTAGATATCAAAACACTCTAGATAAAACACTTCATAATTTGCAAACACACTCCACAACAGCACAAAGAACATATCAAACATAAAAATGATGCAACGATTCATCTTCATCCTATTACTCTCTCTATCGGCAATACAATGCGGTGTGTTTGCCGAGTCGAATCTTCGATCTAGCTCAGTATCAAACCAACGTCGTGAGCTTGGACCTCCCCATCCACATCATCATTCTAGTAGTTCTAGTTCTAATGGTAACAACAACAATAACGATGGCGGTAGCGGAGGCGAGATGTCGTCGCAAAGCGGTAGCGATGAAACCACTGCTTCGGTACAATCCCAATATGCCGAGACAACTGACGGCGTTAGTAGCAGCAGTGGCGGTAGTAGTGGATATGGCGTCTTTGAAGATGTTGCAAAGTACTTCTCGAATGGTGGCGATTCAGCAAATGGATCAGCAGCAGGAATTTCTATAGACTCTACAAGCGCAGCCAATGTTTTCATGTTTGCTGCCGCTGCATTGGTTGCTGGACTTGTTGGAGCTGCATTAGTAGTTATGAGAAAGGTGAGTATTGAGACGGATAGTATATGCATATCTTATCTTTCTAAAACATCATATCTAACATATATCTTATTCTCCTCATATCTTTGTTACTCGAACAAACAGAAGAGAAATCAAACTGATGCAGCCGAACCTCTCAGTGTAGAAAGTGGATTTAACGAAGTTACCTCTGTACCCCATGGAAGTATGGGAACAGTCTCTATAAGATCTGCAAGTTATACCGCACCTGTCGTGGCTTAAAAAATGATGTGTTAGAGATAGACAGCAGAAAAGAGATGCCAATCTTTAGAATTGATGTAATGTCCAATGTAGAAGTGAAGAATATCTATAATTGTAATAGGAAAGAAATTTATTGTTATTACCAAATTCTCTTTTTATCTTTTGACTGGTAATAGAGCTATGATAAATGATTAGTGTGAGGATAAGGAAGAAGTATCTTAGGTCTGCATACCTACAAGTATCTTAGTAGTTTTGTGAGTTTAACTCTCTTTCTTGACTATCAGATACTCATATTTGCTTGTACATTCATCCATAGCTACTGCAATTTGTAAAATGAACTCTAGATCGTACATAACTCGAGAGTATCATGCTACATGTCTATTCCGTGCTACATGTATGATACCTCTCGAGCTGAACTTGTTATTCTAGAAGATACCTCTGTTTTAAAAAAGGATACCACCGCCATTATAGTAACTTTTTTGTGATTAGGCGCTATCATAATCCACTCCTACAAATCTCTCTCAAATATTTGACACTCGAAAGGACTTCTAGGCGTATGACTAACACTGTGTACTTTGGCTAATGGCAAACTTCACTAGATTTAGAAGTCGATAATCGAATTGCAATATAATATAATACTCTATATTAACTAACTACTTTCAACAGGATAAACACTAACTACATATCACGATGCAGAGATTAACTTTCATCCTCTTGCTTGCGATATCAGCAATACAATGCTCTACAGCCATCGACAAATCTGCCTCTACTACTAACAATGTGGATCAATCAATACCAAACTTTGGTCTTACACAACACGAGCAGCAGCAAATCAGTAATAATCACAGAGAACTCTCCTCAACATCAGCATATTCAACAAATAATGGTGTGGGATACTTCTTTGCCACCCTATGGTATAATATACAAATGCATTTAGGACCAGATTGTCATCATCATGGACCTGGCCATGGTCACTGTCCATGCGGTCCTCCGCATGATCCTAATAAGTGCCATCATTCGTCATCGTCGTCGTCGTCTGGCGGTAGCAGTAGTAGTGGAGGTAGTTCATCAAGCACGTCACAAACATCTAGCAGCAGTGGTGGCGGCGGTGGCTCTTCTTCATCGTCAAGTACTTCCTTAAGCAGTAGTAGCAACTGGGACAACGATGGATACAGTTCCGATGGCACCACTAGTTATGGATCATACAATGATGACAAATGGACAGATGACGGGTGGAATTCAAACAATTTAGATAATGGTGGTAGTGCCGCTGGAACTACCTTTATTGGTACGGCAAAGAGTATTGCCCCATTCCTAATTGGTGCATTGGCTGCTGGATTCATTGGTGCGGCGTTTATGGTGATGAGGGTAAGTTTAGCTGTTTTGAGATAGAAGGATACTTTTGTGTTCATATCTTATGTCAAATTTTAATTTTTGCAATATCATCTTTCTCACTAACATATATTACCCTTATTGTATATGAGCAGAAGAAACGTCAAGACGAAGATGCCCATCCTCTCGAAGGAAGTCTCAAAAAACGTATGAAGCTATTCTCCGGAGGAGTATTCCGAAAGAAGAGTATGTTAGATGACGACCTTGAGGAAGGTGGTGGTACCGAACAGCAACAACCATCCTTTGTTGAAATATCAAGTGTTAACGAACATTCTCATCAGATTGGTGCAAGTACATATGAAAGTAATGCTGCATACACTGCACCTAATATGAGTATGCAGAGTAATTCATCGTATGTTGCTCCCAATATGAGTATGCACAGTAATAATGTATATGTGGCACCTCAAATGAGTAATGTATCAGAATTTCACAACGAGGATGATGATGATAGTGAGATTGATTCAGAGATGGGAGACTTCTGAGGCAGTTGATGAGCAAGAAGTGGTGCTGTCTGTGGCACTCATGTTGATATTAGAATGTATGTTGATTTATATTGAAGAGAGCTCAATCTTGTGCTGAGATATGTGTAGTTAGAAAAATGAAACAAGTATGTAGTTTGATTTGGTGTTAAAATTTGTTTATAACCTACAGTACATTTTTCTCGAGCTCTCAAGGTCTCAAAGTTGATATTCAACTTTTCGAGGGGGGTTCCAAACAAATACTATCAACACCAGAATTGCGACGATGTTCGAATGCCCTTACTTGATTATGTCGATATGAGTCATCAATGGGTTGAGGATTTGATGATATGATACCTGTCTCTGTAAGAAGCCTATTAGCACTCGTATCTTCATCTGTACCTCTTTGGATTGCTTCTGTATTATTTAATGAATCAACTGCTGCTCTCAGATCTATTAAGAAGTCGTTGACTGCGGTTAGCTGCTGTTGCTGTTCGCTATCAGGCGGAGGATCTTCCTTATTGACAATATCCGTATTGATATCAGCAACTGGCTTACTTTCATAGCTATTGAATACCGATGCAGTCGATCCTCCAGGAGGATCCATACCTGAAAGGCAAGATGTATCGTAGAATGAAGATGAAGATGATGCTGTTTCAAGCTCCTTTGGCCGTGCTTCAACGTCCCAGTCATCAAAGTCTCCCGTTAGATCTGACTCATTCATGTCTTCCTTTTTCTTACGAAATGCACATATAATCAACCCTACTCCACCAATCAGAGCTAACAGAACCAATGAAATAAGAATGGGGATCATCAATGAGGTTTTTTGACTGTCCTCCTCTTGCTGATAATCTTCAGCTTCTATTTGGACCGCTTCATTTACCTTTTGAGCAGAATCAGCCAAGGGTTCTTCAACAGACACCACACCTTTATCATCTATTGCTGGCTTTTTGTCGTCTAATGCATCACTACTAGCTAGAAATACACCATCATCTGTGGCAACTAGCCCAACGGTATCCATATAAATGAAGTCACTCCCTAGTACAACAAGAGCTTTACTATTAGGAGAACCTGCATATATCTTGTACTGCCCATCAAACTTTCCTTTCATGTTGATTATTGACCAAGAGTACTCACGAATTGCTGATCTTTTGATACTCGTTTGTTTTAATACTATACTCTCGTATACAATTGTGTTCAGTGCCGCCATGTCTTTATAAGCTCCTACCGGTTGGTTTATATTCACTACTTCATCTAAAGAGAGAAGCTGCCAACCAATATCATCAGGAGAGGTGTTATTGAATGATATCTCAATAGTAATGAATGGATCATCTCCAGGAAAAGAGTTCTGAGACAAAAGTGAATTTGGAGCTGGGATACTGCCTTGGCTTGAAGAAGTACTGTAAGTTGTAACGCTCCATGAATACATCATAGTTCCGGGAATACGTCCGGTTATAGATGGATTTGAGTATTGAAGACTTGAGTTGGTACTGACATAATCATTTGATGTAACATCCCCTGATAGTTGACTGTTAATGAGATTAGCAGGACTTGTTACATTATCAGGTTGATGCAGTGTTGTACTCGTTGTGGTGTGATGAGTAGTTGAATGATTCATTGGCTGATCTTGCTCGCATATCACTCGAGACGCTTGTGTACATGAATTTGAGCTTGTATCAAAGAGGAAACCTGTATCGCATTTCATAGAAGGAATCTGTGGAACTCCATTTAAGCAATAGAAATACTCGGAACAACCATCCAACGTCATCATCCCTGTATAGCTATCATGGTTGCAGACAAAGAGAGGATCTTCATCTTCGGTATCATTTGCAGCTTGTGATATAACTGACTCTTCTCCAAAAGTTTGAGAAGTGGAAGTTTGATTAGAACTTGAGGTTTGATTATTAGGACTTGGCATAGGAGCTTGAGAAGCGTCAGGATCGGACCCGTCGGAGGGAAATGATGTTGGCATGCGATTTGGATATTGTATTGTCGGACTTGAAGATTCTTTAGGTCGCGTATTGGTAGTAGCTTCGTGTAACCATGTTGGAGGTGAGGTATCATCTGTAGGTGATGATGATGTAGAAGAAGATTCGCCATAAGAAGATGATATGGATGGTGATGAAGATAATAGTTGATTTGGATGGTTACTTGGAGACAATGTTGTAGACCTTCTCGAAGGTGCATTCGTTGGGCTACTAGTGCCGGAACATGTGACTTGTTCAGAAGGTAGACAAAGCATGCTTTTCTCATCGAATAATGAATTCTCTGGGCACGATATGAAAGGGTATACAGCTTTTCCGTATACACAAAAGTAGTAGCCAGTACAACCATCATGTTGTCTTGGACCTGTCACGCCGTCTGAGCAATCAAGGGTCACAGTCGGGGCCGGAGTTATGACTGGACCAGTTACTTGTTGACTGATAACTTGTTGACTGGTAACAGTTGTAAGATCTTCAAACGAGGGCAACTTGGAAGGATCGTACTCAAGTGTCTTACAGTCGAGAGAAGGTTGAATGAGCTTGTCATTTAGGGTATCTAACAGAGGAGTTGAGAGGTCAATTCTCATATCCCCTGATAGTTCTGCGAGTGATAAAGTAAGAGAGAAGGCACGGGATGAGGTTCGTTTAGTAAACAGTTGAGAGACACGGCAATCATCATACTGCGTATAACTTGAACTTACCCCAGATGATAAATCCATTCAACTCATGATCAAGACAAAACTCTGTTTTGTCACATATTGCTTGCTCATCATCGTAGCTAACCAAGCCACCCAAAGATGAGTTCTGGTATGCATACTGTGTCTTCGTTGGTTCATGCCTAACACTCACAAGCTCGGATAGCTTTTGTTCAATATTGAAGTATTGGGGGGTTCCGTCGTCCCAGAACCAAGTGTTTTTGTCATTTCCATCATGTGTTTCATTAAGACCCTTAGCTCCCTTAAAACTTCTTCCATAGAAGGGCAGCCCTATGTTGATTGCCGAGGGTGATCCACCTCCTTTAATCCAGTTTCGAACACATCCATCAACACTAAAGTCTTTGACATCCTCATCTCCCCACTCTTGATCGTAAAGTGGAGCATTAGCACCAGTAACCGGGGACCAACTTCCAAACAAATCATATGACATGAGATTTAGCTCTGTCAAGTACTTGGATACTGTTGGAATATCAATATTGGCTATATGTTTGGTACCACAAGGTAAAGCGGCTGTTAGGCCATAGAATCTCCCATTAGCTTCACCTAGCTCATCTAATTTCAATCGAAGATCTCGCAAAAGCAAGTTATAGTTCTCAGTATCTTGTGGTGTTCCTGAATGTTCTTCATATCCTGGAAAATGCGCGTTGTCAGATTTATTAAGATAAAGAGAGATGATAGTGACCATTGTTAGTACATTTGATTTGTAAAGACAATCAAACAAGGCAAACTAAGGTTAATTGGAGTGACAAACTTTCCTGGATATTCCCAATCTAAATCGATCCCATCAAAGTTGTAGTCAACTATCAACTCAATACACTTTTGAACAAAGGTAGCCCTAGTCTGACTGTTTGCTGACATTGCTGGAAACGGTCCACTTAAGCTCCAGCCCCCGAGACTGGGATAGATCTCAGCTCCTGCTGCATGAGCTTGGTATATCAACCCCTCCTCATACTTATGTGCTTTGCAATTCTTCGTGGTAGGACTGTCCCATGAACAATACTCTGTTGAGTTAGGGTTTGGGTTCCAGTCATATGGACCGAATAGTAAGTTAGGATCAGCCCACGAGTCAGTGCCCCATATGTCGCCCTTAATATTAGTTTGAAAGAAGGCGAAATTCACTCTTGTGACTTTTGTGAAATCCATATTATGTGGAGCAGCGAGCTTGTTTCTGTCATACCTGATAGAATAAGATGTGAAAATGATGAGAATGAAAGTTTAAGTACATTGATGTGCACAATAGTCAATCTCTCTTACCATTGCCAGCTTGCATAATAACCAATGATTGTCTTGGAATGAGTTCTCTCTGGAACAACCACTTGCACTTGCTGTTCCGATAGATCTTCTACTTCTTTCTCTGCTTGTTGTTCTGGTATAGCGTCAGTTATTGATGATGTTTCTATTATGTCTAACGCTTCTCCAACTTCTTCTAATTGCACTTCTGGTAGAGATTCGACTATTCTCACTTCAGCACAGTTCCTAAGAAGAAGAATAACATACGATATGAGCATGAGATGAAGAATGACATATGAGCATAAGATATGAACACCACATCACTGTCCATATATCAACGCTTACCAAAACTGCTCCGGCGTTCCATTTCCATCACTTGGCAATACCTCATCACATGGTACCATACCCGTATCTATAGACGGTATATGATTGTAATCACTATTACTACTACTACTCGTCGTAACATTCGTTGCTAACCATTCAGATGGCCAATCATAAACGTCATATCCTTTATGAATGCATGCATTGTTAGACGCTACATAATACCATTGAAGTAGTACTAACTCACCAATAAGATCATCGGGTAGTTTGAGTTTATATTGAAATACCATTGCATTACTAAAGTTGTCTTTTGTTGAATAGACCTTGTTATGTATATCAAATGGTGCAACATACACTCGTTCTGGGTAGTTTATGTCGAGATTTGCTCCATATAATTCATCACTTACGAATTGCAATGGGTATTGATCGAAACATTCTTGTGTTGGTATTGTAGCTGTGTCTGATATTGGACATAATTTGAACACAAAGTGACCCTCATGGTGTGCTGTTAGTTGTATCTCCACATTAATGATTTGTCCAACACTATATGTTGCTTGGATATTTGTATCCATTCTCCCACCCAATGCATTTCTCGGAGTGTCATAATTCCGTTCTTCAGTAGTTCCTGGGTTGATGATACCACAGCGTGATAGAGTACCTCCACGATTTAAACAATGAGGGCAGTCCTCGGGCTGTGGACGGTCGGCCGTGAGTGGATAATAAATTTTATCTTCATATGCAACTAGATTGCGAGATCTCGGAGAGCTGATGTACCCATGAGATTTTACCAATGTTAGTTGGTCGAGGAGAAGAACGATTGATATTGCAATAGGCAATATCATATGTATATGTTGTAGTATCATTATTCGATGATAAGGATAGGAGGAGAACATGAATCTATCAATATACTGCCACCGAAATATGTGGATAAGGTGGCAGATCCAAATCTATCGAAACCAGAGATATATTAGTTCATATCGGTCGTATGGTGACGATAGTGAGTGTTGAGTGGGAGGAGAGTGGAGAAGGGGTGGCCACTCTAAAAAGGGTATCTCCTCATCTAAAAACTGCATGGGCTGGTTAAATGAACCCAATCAAGACCAAAACTTCTTGTAAAGGGCTTATCACTCTGTCTCAAATTGCACACACGATTATTGGAGTGAGCCGATGCATTCACAGCCAATCATATCTTGTAAACGATAGAATCTATTCATTCATTAATACTATCTAGCCATAATATTATGTAATATGAATATCCTACTGTCTATTCTCCTCCCATTACTAATACTAATACTAGTTGACATATCCAATGCACAAGGAACTATTAATGTGTGTGGTAGAACATATCAGGATGCCGAGGACAACTGCGGAATTCACCCAAGCTGGTAAGATATGATTGATTATGTACATACACTTTCTATTGTCATATTATTCTACAACACTCATACTCTTGATTATACATAAAATCAAAGTGCCAATTTGCAATGTCCAAATAAGTACTGGGAAGATGGTCAAGTTTTACATAAGTGCTTCGCTGTACCTGCTACGAAGTGTAACTTTGGTCCTCCACAAATAATGACTGCTAGTAGTACGGTTGCGACAGAGGAAACAGAAACCGATAACAACACACTGTCGCCGTCAACACAATCTGTAGAAGTAGTAGAACAACAACAACCTAATACCAACTATTGTGGTCCAATCGATGGTGGATATACACTAGCTGTAGAGAAGTGCAGTCCAATGACAGCTTGTCCTAATGGCAGTCCTAATGAATGTGGATCAGGGTGGACGTGCTACAGCGGTGTGGTTTGTGATCTATCATCCAACTCTAATATAGAAGAGATTGTAGCTTCTGATAATATACCAGACAACTCACAAGATGACTCTACCGCTACTCACGATATAATGTCTAATATCACTGAGTCTATCAACAACGAACCACAAGAGCCCATGATAATCAATGCCCCTGCTAAAGATACCACAAATGTTGAATCTACTCCTTCCGAAACAGTCATGTTGAATACAAATGTTGATATCGTACCCATTGCTTCTGATGAGGTACATGAAACATCTGCTAATGATACTACGGCTTCCAATGTGGTACCAATCTCCGGGTCACCAGTGGAAACAGTTAACGATGAAGATGATGCTGATGCTGATGTTTTAACTACATCAGCAAACATAACAGTATCTTCTGAAGACAATTCAGTAGTAGCCATCATGAACGAACACTTCTTCTGTGGACCGTCATACTCTGTTAATGACAAAGCTTGGAGTGTGGCGCTTGAAATGTGTTCGGAGGAAACATCTTGTTCAAACGATAAACCATGCCCGGGTGATCAAATTTGCTTTGGGGGTATAGACTGTCTAGTAAAGACAGACAACACTGAGGTTATTACAAATACGGCAGCAACTACTACTGAGCAGACAACGGTAGTATCAACCACCAAAGCTACAGTTGTTACTATAACGACAGCCAAGTCGGCAATTGATATGATCTCTGACAGCTCATCAGATGTTGCCGTAAGTGATGTAGTAGCAGTACCTCCCAAAAATAGTGAACAAACATTTCCGCCACAAGAAACTGATATGTATTGC
>Ga0075437_13130_pt1 | contig 10046 bp, 6 predicted proteins | sample MintriMetagenome_FD_74266 | JGI IMG/M metagenome (GOLD analysis project Ga0075437, IMG submission 74266) | Marine eukaryotic communities from Monterey Bay, USA to study complex ecological interactions - Minidiscus trioculatus and... | ecosystem: Environmental > Aquatic > Marine > Unclassified...
ACTACTACTATAGCAAGCCTACATCTCTGAGGTGCCACTTGATGGCCAAATGTTGCCTGAAAGTCGGCAGAAATCGGAATCTGAGGCAAGAAATCTGCCAGCATGTGGCTGTAAAAGTATGACAGAGGGCCCTAGAATCATGCTGGGAGTGTTCATCACTTTGTTATATACTTATACAATGCCAGTCAACTACTATTCTAGCAAGCCTACATCTCTGAGGTGCCACTTGATGGCCAAATGTTGCCTGAAAGTCGGCAGAAATCGGAATCGAAGGCAAGAAATCTGCCATCATGTGGCTGTAAAAGTATGATTGGTGGAATAACATTGGTGCTGGGAGTGTCCATCAACTTGTTATACACCTATTCAATGCCAAACAACCACTATTCTAGCACTTACATGATGGCATATCCCCACTTGATGGCCAAGTATGAGCCATATTCTTGTTTTTGAGCTATTTTTGGACATTTTCTTTTGTGTTTTTCTTACTTATAAGCAACAGGCAAGCTATGTTTCTCATCTTAAATGTATTAAGGGTATCATGTAGACCACCACAGAGGGTTTACTGACTGAAAAATACCCAATATTGAGTGAGTTACATTTTGGTTAGTAAAAAAAGCTTAGGGTGTGAAGTTTAGTGGTTGGAAGAAAGACTTTCTTGTAATTGAGATTGAAGAAAGCCACGTTGACGGATAAAAATGTCAAACCGTCGTTTCGACTCCAGTGCAGCAAGCAACAAACAAATTCACCTGCACCTTTGATAAGAGCTCTATTGCTATACCCTTGTATTTGAGTGGATACGTATTGAATATAATAGTAATAGAGAGAATATAGAGATAAATATGAAGGCCACCAAACGGCGTGGCGGCGGCATAGGTCGCTGTGGTAGTAGCGGTATCATAAACTCAATCATGTGTAGTTTATCACTCTCGTCATTGTTACTAACAAGTACCATGTTGCACCAACAAACTACTGTAGTATCAGCCTTAACGGAAAAAGAAGTATTACATCACGTATATGGTAATTTAAATGGTGACAATTGGGATAAATCATGGAATATCGACTCCTCTGACATATGCTCATCAACAAGTTATCCAGGTATTACCTGCAATGCTGAAGATCATGTTACTGAAATTGATTTATCAGATAATAACTTGGCGGGTAGTATCTCACCATATGTATACACCTTGCCATATTTAAAGAAGTTGGATATGAGTAAAAATCGTATTACGAGTGCAGGATGGGATCGTATTAATGTAATATTAAATAATGATACCGAGTTAATTACTAATATTGAGGTAATTGACGTGACCAATAATTTAATTAATACTGTTGAGGGTGTTACGAAATTATCAGATATGTTAGTTGGATTACATATGACATATAATAATTTAAAGGGTACTATGCCATCTGAATTATTTACCTTGAAAAATTTGGAAATATTGGCAATTAGTGAAAATGAATTAACTGGTGAAATTCCAAGTGATATTGGGATGTTGACTAATCTATTGGAATTTTATAGTTATGGTAATAAGTTAACGGGGAAGATTCCTAGTGATATTGGTTTGTTGACTAAGATGCAGATTCTTACGGTGAGTTGTATCTTATATGTATTTTGTATAGTGCACCATCTTATGTTTGGCATTTCAATATATCTCTAACACATCTGTCAATTTTCTATACCTCTTAAATCACCTCCAAACTTCTGTAGTTTGCCGAGAATCAACTCTCTGGTCCACTGCCCGAGGAGATTAAGAATATGGGTAATTTACAAACCTTTTCTGTTCATAACAATGACCCAGACACCGGGGCACATACTGGAAAGTTACCAAAGTTTGATACCCATCCCTTCTTAAATGAGATTTATCTCGATGGGAATGCCTTCACGGGTACTATTCCACATACTTTCCTTAAGGCATTTAATGCCTCTGATGATGAGACGGTAACTATTGGATTAGAACAGAATAAACTTACGGGCACTGTTCCAAGGGAATTACTCAAGTTTGATTCTCTCGTTTTAAACATTGCGGGTAATCAAATTGAAGCATTTGATTCACAGATTTGTGATAGTGATAATAATGGATACGAGGATGTTTCTGGATGGATGAATGGTATGGTTGAGTTGTTTGGTTGTGATGCAATCCTTTGTCCCGTTGACTACTTTAGTGATACCGGAAAGCAAGAGGATGAGGAGACACCATGTCAACCCTGTGAGGCTGGTACCGATGGTGTTATGGGTGCCACTGATTGTGACGATGAAGTTATTGTGAATAATGATGATGAATTGGCAATTCTTGTTGAGTTTTACCTTGCCTTGGGAGGAACTGAATGGGATGAGGATGGTGGCTGGGATGTATTCCAAGACATGGAAGATCCAGCAGATTTGACTTTGGCTAGCTATCAGGAAATGAAGATTGATCCCTGCGACAACTTTCTAGGAGTTATCTGTGTAGATGAACGTGTAGTTGAGATTTCCTTACCCAACAATGGATTGGAAGGATTGGTACCATCATCCTTCTTCGATCTACCCAATCTTGAGGTGATTGATCTATCGGGAAATGAAGTTCGTCTTAGCCGTGATTATGGATTTGGAGATATTGGGAATGCTAAAAGCTTGCGAAAGGTTGATTTCTCATCCAATGATATCCAATCCTTCAAGGGTATTGGTGCTGCGACAAATCTTGAGGAGTTGGTAGTAGACGATGCCTATTTCTTTTCGGATTTGGATGATGAACTATTCACATTGACGGACTTGAAGACTTTACACATGCAATTCTCGGGTTTGAAAGGCACAGTTCCCAAGGATATCAGTAAGATGACGGGCCTTAAGGCACTTAATCTTTATGGCAATGAGTTAACTGGTCATATCCCAACAGAGATTGGCCTCATGACTAATCTGTGGCATGTTGACTTCTCGGAAAATGATATGACGGGGCATCTCCCCACGGTGGCTATTCACAAACTCCTCAAGTTGGAGAAGTTCCATGTCCATCAAAGTAGCCGTGGTGGTGGAGGAATCACAGGTGAATTGCCAGCATTTGATAGACAGCCAAAGCTTCACATGCTTGATATTAATTCAAACAAGATGAATGGAACCATTCCAGAAAACTTTTTGTCCGGAGTAATTGATGTGGATCAGTTGATGGAAATTGAGTAAGTGTTGCCCAACCAGATTTGTATGTGATGTACGTGTTACATTGCTAACTGCTGTGCGCCCTCTTTTCTCCTTCTATAGTATTGGATACAACGACTTCACCGGTACAGTACCGGGCTCACTTTCACGTTTCACAAACATGCGCTTTGACGCAACAAAGAATAAGATTACAGGAGTTAGTTCAGACTTGTGTTCTCTCACCGATTGGTGGAATGGCGAGGTTGGGAAAGTGATTGACGGTGGCGGCAATGGATGTGATGCAATCATGTGTCCGAAAGGCACGTTCAATGACTACGGACGAGAGCAAAGTGGATCTAGCGGTGAATGTAAATCGTGTCCTGATGGGTTATATGCAGGAGCTACGACCTGTGCTGGTATCTCCGAGGAGAGTGACAATCTGGAGAAGAACATCTTGCACAAGCTCTTTGTCGCAACAGGTGGTAAGAACTGGACGAAGGGTAAAGTTAGTTGGAAGCAAGGTGGTGCTATTTGCAATTACGAGGGTATCACATGTGATACTGAAGGAGATAACGTGAACGAAGGTGTTACTGAGATCAATCTCTCTGGCTTTGGATTGAAGAATTCTGTTCCAACCGACATTTACAAACTACCATCTCTCGAGAAGGTGGATTTTAGTAACAATGTTGTAGACCTTGACTTTGACGGAATTGATAAAGCCCTCTACCTTGAAGAGATCCTCTTTAATGATGCCGATTTAAAGAAGCTGGATTATATCTATTATGCCCCAGCGTTGAAAAAGGTACGTTGACTTTCTTGTGTCGTGATATAATGAGGGTATGCTATGACTTTCTCTAACGTTACATTTCACACCATACACAACACAGCTACACATTTCACGCAACAGCTTCCCAGAAGGGGACATTCCTGATGAGATTTATAACATTGAAACATTAGAGTCTCTTGCCATGAGTTATAATGGATTCGGTGGTACCATATCTCCTGATATTTCAACTCTCAAGAACCTTAAAGAGTTTTGGTCATCATACAATGATATTACCGGATCCATTCCAGAGGAGATGGGCGATCTTTCTCAGCTTGAAAGTCTAGTGTAAGTTTGGACTCGTTAGACTGCCTTTGTCTTTGTTTTATGAAGATTACTAACATTTTCTCTCCCAATACATGAACAGCTTGACTGCAAATCGTATGAGTGGTGAAATCCCTGAGGTGTTTGAGGATATTGATACTCTAAAACAGTTACATTTGAATGGTCAACGTGATTTTGGAGGCTTCACTGGTCCTCTACCACACTTTAAACAATCGATGCGACTACATGATCTTGACTTCTCCAAGAATTCTCTCACTGGATCAATCCCAAGCGACTTCTTGGAGGCAGTGCGCAAGTCTGGCAATCATGACATCTACGCCTATGATTCAATCAACCTAGCGTCAAACCAACTTACAGGAACACTCCCTTCTGATTGGGATGACTTTGTTGGTCTGTTTGTTGATGCTTCTGGAAACAGAATTAGTGGCGTACCGTCAGTACTTTGTGACGACGACGATGAGTTTATGGATGGCATGGTGGGCAATCTCACAGAGAACAAGTGTAATGCCATTTTATGTCCCCCCGGGACCTCGTCTCCTGTTGGACGTCAGGCAGATGCAAACTCTCCTTGTGAGCCTTGCTCTGGAGCAACAGAGGAGGAAAGGACGGCACAGGCTCCTTATTATGGAATGCTTTCCTGTGAATCCGCTTCGGGGGAGAAAAAGATTCTTCAACAACTTTACTCACTCATCTTTACTGGAGCATCCGAGGACTCTTACTGGAACTCTGAACAACCAATCTGCTCGTGGTATGGTATCATATGTGATGATCGTTCGGCAGATAGTGGTGTCACTGGCATTAAGTTGGAAGAGAATGCACTACAGGCAGATGAAGATGATCTTGACGAGGTATCGGAGTTGTTCTTCAGCCTTCCAGATCTCGAAACACTCAACCTTCGAGGAAATGATGGTCTCGCATTAAATCTTGCCAATGTTGGGAATCCACCCTACCTTACATTATTGCAGCTTTCGGCCACTGGCCTCACGTCCATTGCTGGTATTGGTCAGGCTACAAAGTTGAAAGAGCTACACTTTACAGAAAATAATGTTGCAGGTACTTTCCCAGAAGAAATCTTTGAACTCACATCCATGGAAAGACTGTACATGTCATTTAATGACATCACAGGAACTCTTCCAACACGTATTGGAGAGTTGACCGACTTGAGAGAATTCTACGCTTACACAAATTCCATGACAGGAGATCTCCCCACAGAGCTTGGTAATCTTCTTGAAATTGAGAACCTTGTTCTCGGACAAAATAAGTTTGAAGGTACTCTTCCAACACAGCTCAACAAGCTTGTGAATCTCAAGGAGTTCTCAGTGTACTACAATCAGGAGATGACAGGTCAAGTCTTGGACTTTGCCGGGGTGACAAAGCTTGAGAAATTAGACATCGAGGGCAACAAATTTACAGGCTCTCTTCCGTCCACGTTCTTAAGTAGTCTTGACATTGACTACATTGCCGACTCGGACAATGAAATCATTCTCCACCTTGCCGACAACTCACTTTCGGGACCACTTCCAATGGGACTTGCCAACATTAAGAATCTATATCTTGATATTGTTGGCAATCAATTTGATGAGCTACCGGGATCTTTCTGTCAAGATGAGCAGTCCTTCTGGATGAATGGGCAAGTAGGTGAATTGGAAATTGGGTGTCATGCCATTGCTTGTCCAAAGAACTCATTCAGCGAGTCGGGGCGTGCCGATGCTGATAATAAATGCCAACTTTGTGGATTAGCTGAAACAGCTCCCTTTGTGGGAAGCTATGATTGTATTCAAGTTTCAATAGAAATTGAAGCATTGAAAGATCTTTACAAGGCAACTGATGGCGACAATTGGGACGAAAACAAGCACTGGATGGACTACAACACACCCATTTGTAGTTGGTTCGGAATCGAGTGTGCTGGTGACAGTGCCGATAATAGTACAGTCACGAAGATTAACCTTCCTGATAACTCACTCGATGGTACCATGCCTCATGAGATTTGGGATATGCCAGCACTTCAGACTCTAAATTTGAAGGAGAATAATGTTCATATGGGCTTCACCAACGTTGGCAAGGCAAAGAAACTTGAGGTCCTTTACATATCAGACATTGACATCGGTAATGTTGATGGTATCGGAAAAGCATCTGCCCTCAAGGAGCTTCATATCACGGCGAATGAGATCAAGGGAGAATTCCCAAGTGAAATATTTGACCTCGCAGATACTATGGAGAGGTTGTACCTTGCTTACAACTCATTCTCAGGCACATTGAGTACAGAATTCGGAAAGCTGACGAATCTGATTGATTTCTATGCCTACGATAATGAGTTCTCAGGTACCATCCCTTCTGAATTTGCAGAGCTCAAGAACCTGCAAAACTTTGTAGTTGCCGAGAATAAGTTGTCCGGCACAATCCCCGATCAGTTTAGCTACATGCCTCAACTCAGATTGTTCTCAGCCTATCGTCGACTCAAGGCCGGTCCAAAGCTAACTGGTGAGCTTCCAAGCTTTTCAAACTCACCCAATCTCGAGGGACTTTATCTCGATTTCAACCATCTTGCTGGGACCATCCCCGCAAACTTCTTAAAGTCAAGTCTCAACACAAAGCTTATTACCATTAGTCACAACTACTTAACAGGAGAGGTGCCAACTGACCTAATGGCGTTGGATGCCCTCAATATTGAAATGGAAGGCAATAAGATTACTGACTTTGATGAGAGATTCTGTGAGGAAGTTACATGGATGGATGGACTAGTTAATGATTATGGCTGTGATGCTTTCATGTGCGCTCCTGGATACTTTAGCGTATATGGTCGTCAAAACACCACCGATTCGTCTTGTGAGCGATGCTCATTGACAGGAAATGACGACGAACCTAGTCCATACTGGGGTAGTACAACCTGTGAAGGAGTCGTTGATGATAAAGAGATTTTAGAACTGCTCTATAGCGAAACAAAGGGTGATAACTGGAACAACAACGAAGGCTGGTTGAAGAATGATGATATTTGTTCTTGGTATGGAGTCAAGTGCAGTGATGGAACGTCTGTGGAGTCTCTTCATCTTGGTGCAAATAACCTCGTTGGTACTCCACCAGAAGAACTCTTCCATTTGAGCCAACTGCACACTCTTTGGCTTCATTCCAATCCAATCAACTTCAAGTTTAGGGGTATTGGTAAAGCGAAGAATTTGATCGATCTTCGTGTTGATTCAACTGGTCTCAGAGATGTTTGGGGTGTTGGAGAAGCGTCACATTTGGTCAAATTGGATCTCAAGTTCAACCAAATCAGTGGAAAGTTCCCCAATGAGCTGCTCAGTCTAGGAAATCTCAAATCGTTATCACTCACGGACAATAGCTTGACCGGAGCGGTTCCTAAATCATACGGACAGCTCACAAAGTTGACTGAATTGAGATTGGGATCCAACTTATTTTCTGGTTCTCTTCCAACCTTTGAAGAGTTGGAGCATTTAAGTCAACTAGACCTTTCAGATAACAATTTGGTAGGAACAATTTCCAGAAGTTTCCTAAGTGGAATAGGTCTCCGCGATCCGATACAAGTTGATCTCTCATCAAATAGTCTCTCCGGCACCGTGCCTACTGACCTTGATTTGTTGAATCAACTTACAATCTACCTTCGTGATAACAAATTCACTGGCCTGCCACCAACCTTATGTGATTCAAATAATCAAGGTTGGAACTTACGAGAGGTTGAATTGTACGGCTGCGATGCTATCATGTGTCCCCCGGGAACGGCCAACTTTCATGGAAGGCAGAGTAGTGAAAATATCCGCTGTATGAGTTGTCCAAGTAATAAGAAGCTATACGGCCAGATTACATGTGATGGTATGCCAATGTTGGGATCATCAGGCTCTCGTCTATTGCAAGGAGGAGCTGCTATACTTGCTTCAATTTCTGTGTTTGTTATGCTTTTGTTTTAGAGAGTTGGATATTAGAAAATGTAGATGTTTAATGCTCATGTGATGCTATTAAAAGATAGATATATGTTTAGTTCTTCTTATTATGCGTTGTGCGAAACTAATTCATGTAATGATACATTTTATACAGTTCTTAAGTCTACAATACTTGCACGACCGTGCGCCCCCACCACGAACTTCACATACTGTCGGTCTGAGTTATGTTCTTCCAGATTTTCACATCTTTATAAGGAATGTATTTCTTATAGTCAGTATAATCTTCATCATCATGGAATGATACTCGATTCTTTGGTTTCTCGTGTTGTGGTTCTTTCTCTTCTTCCACCTTTTCCTCTTCTAAATCTTGAGCCTTCTTCTCGAGACGACTATGCTCTTCACTATTGACGAGGCCCGATTCCATATCAGTTGCATCACACAGATCGTGTGATACCCCAGACCCTTCTTGACTGCTGAGTCGACGAAGTAAGGCTTTGTCCTTCTGACGACTTGCAATACTTATTGCCATCACTTCATTACTCTGAAAGATATCGCGTTCCTGCTTCTTCGCTGGTTTCTGGCTCCGAGTGTATGATAGCAAAGATGAGACTCTTGGTTTACTTCTGCTCGAATTCTTCTTATCTCTGTATTTAATGTATTTCGGTCTCAAGTAATATATACAAAAGTTCAGTGCGCCTTGAAAAGGCACAAAGAAGGCTACCAATACTACCATGCCATCATAATACTTGTTTGTCACCATTTCAGTTATCTCAGTAATTACGGGGAAGAGCCAGGTAGCATAGAAAGGGAAGAGATACCATAGGCCTTGAATTGCAAAATCTCTTGATCGTTTCATTCGATGTACTCTATCCTTATTCTTCTTTTTACTGGAGGACGATGAGGATGATGATGTAGTGGTGTCTTTAGTAGTGTCTTCTTCTTTTTGCACCTTTGCCAAGTCAGTCTTGCGTACTTCAGAGTATACCACCAACATGATAACTGTTACTGCTATTATCATACCCCATATGAGAGCATAAAAGATTGCCCACTGGAAGATGCACGTTATCAGATTTTATGATGATAAAAGAGAGGAGATTAAAAGATATGTTAGTGCATACGATATACAAGGGCAATCAATAAAGGTAAGCTTAGGTCGAATGAGGCGGCCAAATCACGGAGACTTTATATTGAACACCTGCATGCTCATATAAAATGATACTAACGTGGACTTTCCTGAAAGATGGGGGCATAATATCCTCTTTCACATTCAGGTCTACCTTCGGGATTTTCTCCATATGCAGCACAATTGATTGGAAGGGGCATTATCCAGCCTACATGTATTTAGACAATGTGAATATGCAGACATGTACAAAGGAGAATAGAAATGAGTGAGCTTTGCAATTAATTACCAATCATATAATATGCAAGATACCACTAACACATAAAAATATACACAACTTTCTTATGATATACTCACAATTAAAAAAGGCCGGATTAAAAACACCACAAGATAATCCAATAATACCAGTAATTAACCATATTAATATCGGTATTGAATGCATAATCCTTTCATACTTTTTGGCTATCTGTGATTCGCTAATGTTCAATTTAATTATCATTAAATATTGTACCGCAAGGACAGTATTGTAGGATACCGTGGCTACTACAGCCTGACCGAAGAATGCTTGTGCAGTACATGTAGCCTTTGTACCCACTCCGCCTGGTAATAAAGGAGCATCAGGCGGCAGTGGCCATCGTCCCAAGAAGTAACACATACTACCAATAATATCAAAGGATGACATACCCAACATTATTCTATGATATACTTTTTTACGTTTCGAGGAGTCGCGTAATACCTCAATGACTATCCACGATGATCCCATTAAGGAACAGGCTGCGGCTACTCGGGGTACTACCGCGAATACTAATTCTG
>Ga0075437_12432_pt1 | contig 10010 bp, 7 predicted proteins | sample MintriMetagenome_FD_74266 | JGI IMG/M metagenome (GOLD analysis project Ga0075437, IMG submission 74266) | Marine eukaryotic communities from Monterey Bay, USA to study complex ecological interactions - Minidiscus trioculatus and... | ecosystem: Environmental > Aquatic > Marine > Unclassified...
AGGCCTTCCAAAGGAAGTACCAACCTGGACGTCTCCTTCTTCTACCTCCACCAACACTAGAAAACGAAAGACGGCATTTGATCAAAGTTACCTTGTCCATCGACTGGCGCCAGTAGATGACACGCCCGTTGACAAATACAAGGGTCCGTCGGCATCTGATTATAGTGTTGCTCTTCAGCAGCTTCAACAGGCGGCGGCAAAGGGACATCTCCAGGCCAAACACAAGCTGGGAATGCTCTACACGGCGGGTGCTAATATACCCAAGAAGCACAGCAACTCCAAGGTAGTGACACAATCCTGTACTAATGCCCTGAGGTATTTCAAGATGATTGCCGATAGTGGACATACCATCTCAAGACGGAACCGTGCTGCGTGGAAACAATACAATGCCGGAGACCACGAGTCATCCTTGAGGAACTATCTATCAAGTGCCGAGACGGGTAGTGTTATTGGGCAGGTCAACTCAGCCTTCTTACTCGAGCAGGGATACTGCTTGGGAATGACAGTCAAGGCGTGTACACATGCAAGCATCCGATTATGGAGGGCTGCCGCTCGTCAGGGTAACTTGGAAGCATGTTTACGTGTCGGTGACTTCTATTACTATGGGCGTATGAAGAAGTCTCACACCGGACTTCGAGCCACGCCGCCTCCATCCAAGGATGACAAGAAGAGTGGAGACGAAGCCACATTGTATGATCGGGAAGCATACTTGAAATCATTAGAGGCAAAGGCATTCTACTTCATCCCTGGCCCGTATAGATGGACACGTTATATACTTTATCCAGAAGAGCTATTTGACGTGACATACAAGTATGTATCTCAATCAGTACGAGATCTTTGGAAGCACATAACATCTGATGAATCACCCGAAGAAGAAGCGATAGACACGCAATCTTCACAAGATGCGTGTTCAGACGAGGATGGCACATGTGTTCCAAATTGGGACAAAGAAGAAGACGTCGACGGGGAGAAAGATGATGATGAAGAGTTTGAACACATGGCCATTGCAGCTCAATACTACCGCAAGGCAGCAGAGGAACACAAGTCAGCAAGAGCCAACTTCAATCTAGCCTTTATGCATGAGTGGGGAATGGGCTTGACACAAGACTTTCCACTTGCCAAGAGACATTATGATTTGGCAGGAGAGAACAATTCCAACATGGCGGCGGTTATTGCCTTGTACACCATGAAGATACATCAAAAGATTGTCAGATTTCGAATGTTGTTAAAGGAATACGGTGAGGACTAGATATGATGTTCCGTCGTGCTTCACGTCTAACCCTAATCTCATAGTTTATCCATTGATTCTCCTCATTCTATGAAAAGCTGAAACTGGCTCGATATCAAATCCAACGAGTGTAAAAGAAACCCAAGATAGTAAAGCTACCACTGACTCTCAACCGGCAGCTGATACTCATGTCAAGGAAGTGAAAAAGCAAAGGTATGCCGTAGGTGTGAAAGTTAAGAAAATGTTTTATGTGGACGGCATTGGAGACCTATATGACGGTCATATAGAATCATACGACAAAGATACACATACATATCATATTCTTTACGACGATGGAGATGAAGAGGATTTGTCGGAAGCTGAAGTAGATGCCATTGTTGATTTATACGATTGAGGTATAAGGATTAGGCAGTAGGGAATATAGTTCTATATTAGAATAGTAAATTAGCCTTTTCATAAAGCTAATCACCAATTCATCAACTCCTCTTCGTTCTTTTCTCATGATCTCCCGTAAAGTCCATTCTGCCTTTCACTCTGGTAGTATCGATCCATCATAATGAACTTCTACATTCGGGGGACGAATACGCCGAATAATTCGTCGAAATATACCATCATTCATACCCTGTGGCCGGACAGCTTGAACAACTCGTCTTTGAGGCGGCACTATGTTATTATTATCAACAGCGGCAGCTTCTTGTTGTTGTTGAGGTTGTTGTAATTGATCTTGCTGTGGCATTATATCATTGTTATTATTATCGGCATCTTCAGGTTGTACTGCATCAGGTGGCTGTACCTCAGCTTGTTGAGGTGGCATTGCAACTTCCTCGTCGTTCTGTGCCATCCTTCCTCTGTCTAAGGCGGCTTGAGCCTGAGCATCACGTTCACGACGAATGTCCTGTACTACCTCCTGAGCAATAGGAAATGGCCCTTCTCTTTCCCCATTTTCCTGTACTGGTAAAGGAACATCTCGTGCCTCCTCTCGTGCCTCTCCTGCCTCTCGTGCCTGCTGTATTAGTTCAGGGAGAGGTTGCACTCTCGGCCTTACCACAACAGCTGCTAACTGCGGTAGCGGCGGCTGATTATCGGCATTGGATTCGGTACGATGAGCCTTGGTAAATGCGACAAACTTCGTCCACTCTTCCTCATTACAATTTCGGCACGATAAGATCGTTTGCTTAACACCTAGTACGTTGGATGCAAGCTCAAATCCGATATGAAGATCCCCAGACGTATCTAATGATAATTCAGTACTGATATTATAACTATTGGTTTCAAATCGAAATGGAGGAGAAGTGGAGCAACGATGTATAACTAATGTCCGCTCATCTGCATCATATTGCAATGCAAATAAAGCATCTTCCCTCTTCTTAGGTTCAAGAACATTAGTTAGGTCTTGACGTTCTACCCATGTATTTGATGGACCTTCCCCTGACCGGTTCAAATATAGAATACCAAAAGAAGCAACTATCCGTGCATCTCTGATTCGATCAACTCCTAATCCTGGAGAAAAGAGACGACAGATGACTCTAGTAATGCCAGTACTTGGCAGCTGTAACTTTGAAGCAATAACCACGGGAGACGGGGACTCAACAGGATTCGTAACCAACACAGTACCGCCTCTAATCATTAATCCATCATTGGATGAAGGAACGAGATTGTCTTCTACCTTGCTATATGTTTGTCCAAACGAGAACTTCTTTTCACTGCTCATATTGATGAACTTGGTCACAATATCCTTATCACCGTCATCTCCCTTCATTTGAAAACCAAAGTAATACGTCTCCTCAATAACCTTTTCAATATAATGATATAACCCCACCCAAGAGTTCTCATCATCAGGTGCCCTTAATCCAAACTCATTTGTACCCTCAAAGTATGTCCATTCTTTGTTACTACCAAACCTTTTTCGTGTAGTGATTATAATTGGTCCAGTAATGAGATCATTATTAACACTCTCTACCTTTTCCCTGGCCGTACGTTCAGCAACCGTGCACCTTTAATTGTGTAAAAGAATGAGGGATGAGCATTGACTGGTTGTGCATATTGAAACAGAGGGAGGGATATACTTACATTGCTGAACAAGTTGTGTAAAGATTCGTCAAATCAGAACCGCACAGATAACTGACTATATTTACTAACCCATCTTCTGGCAATAGATTCAATGGACTACTACCAAACGTACGTGTTCGTTTAAACTCAACGATATCACTTTGTACCAACCTAGTCTCACAATGGAATCTTCTACAAACAAAATCATGACGTATCCATGGAGAACTCTGTTCCAAGCAACTAATACAAACTCTTGTCATACGAGGCATATTCCTCTGAGACATTATATTCTTTGAATTGAATATCTCCATCTCTGAAAAGTCCGACATCTTACGACATTCAATGCACCCTAGGTTAGTACATTCGCCATTATCTGTACATTCGAGAAGTTCAACTCCGCAATTTTCATCACATGCAACTACCCCACAAATGCCACAGCAACGAATACGGCCTATACCAATATCATCTTGAATACATCTCTCACATACCCGTATCTATATTATGTAAGATATACGAGAGAGGTTGTATATTTTATATAAGATGGGTGATGTATTGCAATTGCAAGGGAGAGTCAAAATGAATTGCCATTGCAAAGTAAACTTACAGAATATGGCCAATAATCATCCGATTCAAAAGAAGTATTACCAAAACATGCGCATGTTCTCATTGCCGATATGGGAGGTCTAACCATTGAATTCTCATTGTAATTACCCTCAATCTCGACTGCATGATGAAATCCTTCTGTGTTTCGAGAATTTGATCCGCAAATATGACACGCGCCCGTTTGATTCAGTTGGTCTATATTCTGACGGCGTTTCTGTTCTAGATATTCATGTAGCGGCATGATACAATGACAAGAAGCAACGCCTCTATGCCATCAATAACATACATCTCTCAATAACTACAAAGGAGGAAAAATGACAAAATTGAAATTGGCGAGCAAACGACACTCTTTCCTCTGCAAGATTTGGGCACATTTACAACAACATTTTCGCTACTTCATACCCTTACAAATTGAAAAATGAAATCAGCCCGTAGCAGTCGGGCAAAAACAACCCATAGCAGATCATGACTTTTTTTACAAAGAGAAAGCAGCCCGTAGCAGAAGTGAAAATGACCCGTAGCAGGTCTGACGATTAAGGTAAAAATAGCCCGTAGCAAATCCGAAAAGGTGAATACAGCCTGTAGCAGATTAAGATATGATATTTTGTGATTGCTTATACTATTACTGATGTTTCTTGTAGGGTTCAGTGTTATGTTTTCATATAACCACTTTTTATGATCTAGATTTAACATCTGGTAGAGGTAGAGTGGCTCAAAGTAGGTTGTTTGCAGTTTATTTTGCCAGACTTAGTGAAATAAAAGTAACAAAAGAACAAAGTGGCACCCAGGTCAGTATAAAGGCTTCTAAGAAGTTCCGGTGAAAATAGCCCGTAGCGAAAATGTTGTTGTAAATGTGCCCACTTATGTAATACAACAATCAGACCGGTGGTACAACAATACATACGCAACAAACTACAATGGGTTTATTATAACAATTACTTCAATTACACACACAACAACAAGCAATCACCACAACCTCCTCCTCCTATCACTCGTCGCCTAACCACACCACACAATATCCTATCAACTCTTTAATGACTCATTTTTCATCACCGAGCCGGTGGCGGCGGAAGTCATACTTATATCAATAATACACTACTACAATACAATGAAAGCATGGAGACCAAGCTTAGACGATGTCGAGCGTATAAGCTACGGCAAACGAGCAAACAAACGAGGAACAGGAAGTTACAATATTTGTCATCGTCTCAATCAAGAAGATCGACAATTATACAATCAAGCAAAGTCCAACAAGTATCTAATAACCAAAGGCACAGCATACCGACGTCGTCGTAAAGGTAGTCCAGTAGTCAATACATATAGACAACGTTGCGACGCATTAGATCAAGTATGTATAATAATTGAGAAACATTCCGGATTTGATAAAATTAAAATTGATATTTCAACATTACGATTACAAGATGATACAGATTGCATATTGCAAATATACAATATGATTAATGAAAAGTATCCCGAGTTAATGGAATATACAACAAATGAATGTATAGGTATACCAAAAGTTGATGAGTGTGTATTAAAGACTAAGGCAATATGGAATATTGATCCTAGGTGTATTGTAATTGAGATGATTTCAGATCGGACAGTTGCCAAGTCTATTGCAGAGGATGTATTAAAAGAGAAGTTTACATATGTTGAGATTGTGAAAAGTGATAATAATGAATCATCAGGCTACTATGACGAGGATATACTATTGGATACCGAATTGGATGTTGCTCGTAAAGAAGAAGAAGAACATATCAACACCAAAGAAGATGTTGCAACTTTGGATGAGATAGACTGGGATGATATTTAAAGAACTAATTAGCAAGTGTTGAAGGCATATATACATCTTTATCTAGCTAACCCCCTTCCCCCTCAATCAGATGTCATCTTTCTCTTGGATCCCGACACTTTCGAGTTATTCCTGACATCACACAACAGTGGCCATGCTCGGAAGAGCTGATAGAGAAGCGATTGCCTTCCTCTAAACCTGTCAAGATAATAATATCCACTACCTGGAGCTTTGCCACTTCCAATGGAAGCAATCATATGAGGCAGGATGTTCAAGTCTAGGTCCAACAAGTCTTTTATATTAGCCTCGCCTTCCATAAAGTAGAGTTCGATAATCTTCCTCTTTGCACTTTCCTTTATACTCGCGCCAAAGTTAGATGATAAATCCAAACATCTTCTCAATATACGATAGCAATCTTCAGGGAATGATGTTTCAGGAACACCCAAACGGTTGGAGATATTAGTTAACGTGTGATTGGAATCATATACCGTATCGATACTTGTTTTGTTGCACACGAGATTAGTAATAGCTCTCCACCCCCTAGAAGTGACATGATCATGATTACCCAGCCAGAATACACGTAATCTTGTATTACGACTTTCCTCCAATGCGGTTACCCATGCAATTGATGAATCATCATCGAAGTTGTCATTACTAGCGAGGTTTATCTTACGTAATCCAGAGTGAGGGCCACGCACAATGGAAGATAATGACTGCCACCCTACGGTGGTTATTGAGCTATTTCTAATCATACCTAACTCCACCGGTGAGCTGTTGTTACCGAATCCACGACCTAATGCAACACAGCCTTCATCCCCAATATCATTATTATTGAGAATCAGATTCTCTACCTTATTGTTACTAGCAAATGCATTTATTAGCCCAACTGCACCTCTATTACCAATGTTGTTGTCGGCAAGGTCCAATTTCTTTAATGTCAGATTACCATGTCGTAGTAGAAAGAAGAAATTATGCCACCCTGAGTCTGTTATGTGTTCACTTAACTCCTTGAGATTTAATTCCTCCAATCCATTGTTATTACGAGCTAGTCCTTTTGCAAGGAAAGATAAACTAGTATCATCCAACTCGGTGCTTCCTAGAGTCAAAGTCTTTAGTTTGCAACCGGGACCTCCCAGCATGTCTTGTAATGCAATAGTTGATAATCTATCGACCAATGTCCATTTCAATGTAAGTTTTTGTAAACAGTGACGATTAAGCACATTAATAAGATCCTTCCCCTTCTTGTCACCAAGTGCATGTGCTGTAGAACCATTGATAAACACACTTGTCAAAGAAGGATTCTCACATCTTGCTAGTGCCGATGATAGTTGTCGAGCTCGTTTGTTTGTGCAGAGACCAATATTCAGTACGGACAAACGATTGTTTACGAAGAGGGGCGTCAAAATCTCCACTGCATTTGAATTATCAAAACAAGGCCCCAAGCTCAAAGTAGTAATTGACCTATTGTTGGATATACCTCTGCATAGATCATCATAATTTTCATTAGGTTGAATAATATCATCATCCCCCCATGACACCCCATCCACATTACAATCAGAAAGTAGACGTAAATCAGTCAGATTTGTGTTTTCACCAATCAATCTACCTAACTCTGGAAGATCTCCTCGGTCCCTAATATCACCAAAGTCAATTTCTAAACAAGTCTGAATAGGGTCATTATTCTTAATTCGCTGACAGCTCCCTTCGGTCAACTTGTTTGATATGAAGGTATATTCTTGAGTCCTTTGACTCCAGTCGGATTCTGCGTCTGATTCTTCTGATTCATTATTATCGTCATTACCATTGTTTTCTTGTACTAATTCACTATCCTCATCACCTTGAATGGAGGACATGGTAATTTGCAAACTAACACAAAAGTATGATTGTTTTTGTTCGCTTGCCTATTATATCTCGCACTACTACACAAGATACTAACAATATGATACAGTACTAATATAAAGGCATATAATAGTCACCGGATGATGATACCGTCGTAACGAGGAGCTGGTCAATAATAAACCTTTCACACGGTTCACCCACAAAGCTTAAAAAAAAGACTTTATCTTTGCGGCAACACTGCTCACTCAATATTGATTCTCTGACACAACCAAACTACCACTAATCGATAGACCGTTAAAAAAAAACTGATGTACACTTATATTATTAGTTTATGATAGTGCCTATTAACAGAGTTATTGACCATATTTCCTCCGCTAGGTATTTTTATCACTAGTAATATGACTATGAAAAAATGGACTGAGATGGTATCCTAGCCCTGCAAATTAATAATGCATTTGAGCAATTGGTCTCCCTTCTATATCCATATTGCATATCTCTTCGCCTCTTACTACAATACGGTCATATATGACGTTATCAGTATCAAGTGTTTCATAGCATACTATCAATGTACTATTGCCAGTTCAATTTGTGGTAATCCGTGACCCAAGACCCAAACTCAAACGAAACTCAAACGGACATATCTTTGTTGCTGTTTACGAGTCCTTGGAGTGCCCATTGGAAACAAGACCTACTGTACTTCATTCATCATGAAGATCATGCGAAAGGCTGCCGAGAGTTCCGAGGCCTTACAGTCTGCTTTAGATGATGATCAGAGTCTTCTTCAACTTTTCAAGATCTGTACCGCAAACAAAATGACACATCTCTTCACTTCAGATGTACTCAATGCTGATGATGAAGACCTTCCTCACAATTGGAATCTATGGTCAAGTGGAATGACAGAAGCCTTCAATAGTATGATTGAAGATATTCTCTCCAAGCTTACCACTTCCAACGATCTTCCCACACATGCCACGATACTTAGCACCATTTCTACAGCCAACGGCGGACTTGGAATTAAACATCCGTCATCTAGTGCCATACCTGCCTTCATGCTTTCCACAAGACGTGTCATCCAAGCTTGCACTGAAGGAGTCTGGATCAGTCATTGCCGCCCTCTTGTCAAGCTTCCTCTCCCTATCAAGTTATTGTTCACCGAATGGAAAACTTCTAAAGTACCAATGTTTTCCCATTTCAGGCGATATCTACCAGAATTTGCTTCCATTTGTGTCAGAGATGAAAAGACTACTGACCCTACTACGTTCTTTATGTCATCTGCTTCCTTCAATACTTGCAAAGAGAGAATCAAGGCAGTTGCCGCTTCTCGTGCTATTGCTGATGTCACAAGACTTTGGAAAGATGATCATACTTCTCTCGGTCAATTAGAAGATTTGCTCAACCCCTGTGTCTCCCAAGCAATGGTAGATATGAGTAGACTCAAGCCTGCTAATCGAATGAAGAGTGAACACTTTAGTATCATGCTTCGTCGCAAATTACGACTTCCTTTGTGGCCTGATATTGGCTCTAGATTCTGCTTTTGTGGCAAGGATATGGATGTATATGGTGACCATGTTCTCTCTTGTACTAGACATTGCAAGACAGCTATGAGTAATGGATACAGAAATGGACTTGCAGAACTTCTTAAACGAGTTACAATGTTGGCTGGTTTAACTTCCACACCCGAATGTGTTCAGAAGGAAACTCCAAGAGTTATTAACAAGTTACCAAACCTACGACCATTCGATATATCTATCCTTCTTGATCCTTCGTTGGATGATACTGCCTGGCGGGTTCCCCTCCATCAGGTAGGACTTGATGTTGTTATCATTCACTCTAATGCTTCTTCTTCTCCCTCTATTTCAAGGACTGCTCGTCAAAATGAATTAAAATTGCGTCTTTGGAATGGAGAGAAGAAGAAGTATCAGAGGCGAGGGAAAACTGACAAACAAACTATGATCAGCTTATCAGGAGATGATATCATAGGTGAGATTCTTGATCAGAATATGGGCTTTATTCCTTTTGCTGTGTCTCCCGGAGGGCATATTGGTGGCCTTGGCTCAGCTCTACTTTATGGAAATGATCCTTTACCATGTCCCGAGTTCAAACGACGAGATAAGACTAAATGTGTCAATGCAGAAGCAGCCTATAAACTTGCCTGCTCTACTAAGATGCCTCATGGTATCCTTCGACGTGCCAATGATATTTGGAAGAGGAAGAATCCTAATCTTTCGTTCAGCGGTTCATACAAGGCTATGGATCCTATGTCTTGGTTTAATCAGCAACTTGGTTTAGTTACTTGCAATGTTGTTTCTTCTCATCTCATCAGAGCTCATGGTAAGAATAGAACTAAACGCCCTGTTCGATGCCTTGTAGATGAAGAATGCCAGTGTCCAGATAAGATAGAACATTGGGAACTACCTCCCTCGGAGAGCGATTTATGCTGTGCTGAGTGTATTACTCATGATGATACTTTGGACTGTGCCAGTGGCGAGTCACCCCCTG
>Ga0075437_11506_pt1 | contig 10005 bp, 6 predicted proteins | sample MintriMetagenome_FD_74266 | JGI IMG/M metagenome (GOLD analysis project Ga0075437, IMG submission 74266) | Marine eukaryotic communities from Monterey Bay, USA to study complex ecological interactions - Minidiscus trioculatus and... | ecosystem: Environmental > Aquatic > Marine > Unclassified...
GTTCGTCGATTCAATTTCTTGACTTTTTGAGGATACCTAAACATCACAATTACTCAAAAATGATATTATAATATGAGAAGAAAAAGTAAGGAAGAAGGGAGAAAGAGGGAAGAAGAAAAAGAAGAGGAGGAAAGGAAAAAGGAAAGGGGGAAGGAGGGACAGGAAGTAGAGGGGGGGGGGGGGGGGGGAGTAATATATCTACTTACTGGAGGGAAAGGTTTTCCAAATCCTAGAGCAAAGGTGTCAAAATTAACACCCTGAAAAGTACCAGCATTCCAAGCAAGACAAAAGGGTGTAAATGCAATATTATCTACACTTCTTGCTTGGCAAATACCTCGAGCATCTTCATTCCCAGTTGATAGGTCAATTCCTTTATTGCATTGGCGTACGGAAGCATAAGAAAGAGGGTCTGAGTATTGACAGCACTCTTCACTTGATTCGCATCCAAAACCATCTGCTATACAGGTCGGTTCAATTTCATCCTTGTTTGGAGCATTGCACACCAAGAGTGGTTGCTGCGACTCTCCTAATGGCTCGACTGACGCTGTTGGGGCAGAGTTACAAAGTATTAGAAGTGAACATCACAGCTATTGATGTTGGGAAGAGAGAAAAACTTATCACTCACTCTCTGGCTCACACTCGACATACCAAATACCTCCATTTCCATCAGTTTCATGGCAGCATGGTATCGAAGTTGGATTATAATCAAGTCCACATTTCGCACCAGCTCCTAGACACCTAATCTTATCAGAGGAGAGACTTTTCACAGTAAAATACCCTTCTGGCAAGAGGTTTCGAGACCGAAGAAACGACCTGATCTCTTTGTTTAAAATTGCGTTGGATTCTTCACTTTGGTTAATGTTAAATGAGCTGGTATCAAAACTTTCGCAAGAAAATTCCCCTTGTGTAACAGTCATCGACATTGTCTCGGGGGTGGTAGAACCAGAATCAACATTATCTTTGACAGATACACTCAAGGCCATTATAGTTGGGTCTGAGGATTCTTGTAGCAAATTGTTGACAGTGGTTTCAATTAAAGTCAAGGTGTCTACTTCCGACAGCTTATCTTGAACGGAAGATGCTGCAGGTACGCCACTGCCTTCAGTATAAATTTTAATTCGGTGTGGAACTCGATCAAGTTCAAATTGGCCGACATCAAGTGCACCAACAGTGATGGTATCGGGAGACTCAACCGTCACTTTATAAGCTAATACACCATTCAAGTTGAGAGCAAACTCAATTGCGGGTTCAAAGTATTGAGCAATCTCAGCATTTTGTTCATCAGACAGCATGTTTGGGCTAATGCCACTTACATACAAAGATCCTTGAGTGGTAGTGGTTGATACTTCTACCTCACTCGTGGTACCAAATTGTGAGGTTACAATTTCTACTGAAGATAGACTTGATGATATGCCAGTGGTAGCAGTCGACGATGCACCTTGAATCATGTTGGATATCTGATTCAGGTTACTTTCTTCTGATAGTGCTTCTTCCAGCTCCGAGTCATCTTCCAACTCATTCAGTGTCAAGATCTGATATTTGACAATATCTCTTGGTTCAAGCGGCTCACACGTATCATTATCATTGCATTGGTATCTTTCAATGAAAGATGGAAGGTCAGCTTCATTAGACCTTGAGGTATCATCATTCACTTGATCGCAACAAAATTTATCATTGTTATTACAACCAATAATGTCAATGCAGGTGTCGTCGTATATTGTTGTAGAACTCCAACCCTTTTTAAATGGGTTAGGCTCAAAGCCTAAAACTCTGGCATATACCTCTTCTTTTGCAGCGCACTGATCGTCAATTTCAACAAGTTCATTCAACGATAGCCCCCCGGCCTCACTTGGTTGAAGAAGTGCTTTCACTATAAGGTCGAAAAGGTCAAATTCTATTGCTTTTCCTAATGAAGCCTCAGCAATTGCTGCTCACAAAATGATAAAAGTGAGTATTGGTTACTACACTCAACAAGATTTGACACAAAGATGCATAACAATTACCTTTAATAGGACAAGCAAATAGTTCGAAAAGAGCGTCCGCGGTTTCGAATAAAGTTGATGCCGGATCTTAATATCGTATGATGTTTTTGGGGTGTATAAAGTTAGAGAAGAATATAGTTAGATCATCAACTGGTATCTCAACGAACTCACCAAAGTAGTTGAACTTGGAGTTTTGCCCATTTGGAAGTGGTGTTCTCTGAAGAGGAAGCACATTACATCCTGCAGTGTTGTCATATTGAGAAGGATAGTATCCATATTCTGAGGCAATCTAAGATAATTTGTGAGACAGAATGGGGGAAAGGTTTACAAAGCATTAGTTGATACTTTCCAACGAAAGTTTTACAAATTATATATCATCGACACTTTTCGACTTACGGGATCAATGGCATCTACTAAGAACTCGCCAATCGCTTCACGAAAGCAGGCTCCAGTATAAGTAGTATATTCGAGGAATCCTTCTGCGACGTTAACAAAGACATTTGCCTTCCCAGTGTGAACATTAGCCACCACCAGAAGTAAGAAGGTGTATTTCTTCACCTTTTTGCCCCAACTACGACAATTACCACGACCCCTGCTATTGCTCAACTTGGGAAATGATTTGAGAATGAAAAGAGACTTGAACCTTGATGAGAGGGCCATGATCATCATAGAGACCAAGACTGCGAATACAACGCCGGAGCAGTCTGGCTTCTTTGAGTTAGTATCACTCAACACCTAGGAAGATATCAGCAGGAAGATGTAATATCGATAAGAATTATTAAGCCAAAGTGGGTCGAGGAGATAATGTACGTGATAATACTCACACTCGAGGCATCCTGCATACCATCCACTACTTGACCATCATCATCAGCTTGGGATTTCAAGCTGGTTGCACCCGACATCACGCCCTTGGTTACTTCTGACGACTTCAGTTCACTCTGTGTAAGAAGAGTGACAAGAGCAACAATGAAACATTAGTATTAGCTAATGATAGAGAGAGCATGGCATAAATCTATTCTGGTGTCGATAACCAATTCTCTTACCAACGGTTTACTTTCCACTTCACCACCACTGCCGCCATTGGTATCATCCTCGAGTTTCTCACTCTTCTGACACTATAATATTGATAAGATAAGATGTGTGAGATCTAGATCTCACGACAATGAAACACCAGTTTGCAGAACTTACCTCCTCAATCGATAGCCCTCCATCACTACGACTGTCGACAGTAACTCGAACTGAATCATGCCACGATACATCCACAATATTATCCACCCCACTAGACTTATGGATGAGTTTGAATTCATCCTGATCAAAGGCAAAAAAAGAAGAATGAGTAACGACACTCTTATGAAAGTTGGATGATACTCGGAATAAATTCTTACCACACGTGCAGCCACGCCTTCACTACCCCCTTTCCACCCAACGATATCCCCAACTAAGCCCACCTGCAAGGCATTAGACTTCTGTAGTTTAAATAAGGTTAGATGATGTGAGTCGAGATGATAGTATAGAGGGAACAATCAAGAAGGAATAGACTCACAGCAACAACTCCTCTCCCATCCTCATTTGCTAGTCCCAACCCTTCTCCCCAATGCCCTTCAACATCATAGGTACCACCACTGATACCTCCTCCCTCAACGACTATGTCTACCATCTGTTTGTGAGTATGATGAATGACGTGGGGTGTTGACGTGGGGTGTGTTATAGAGATGACGAAGAATGTACGAAGTATGAAAAGAGTGATGTGATTGGTAAAGAAGATCACTTACCGCTGATCCACAATGATCATAGCCTCCGCCTACATCTAGATAGTCTTTAGTAAGTGTTGTCACTACTGCCAAACCACTACTACCACTGTTCCCTCCTGCTAATGACTAATGAGTGACACATCATGGTGAAGAGGAAATGTACAGGTGTTAGTGTGAGTTTAAATGCACAATAAATGGTTAGAGGTATGTTGTGATAGAGGTATAGTTGATGTTGTAGCGACTGCCCACTTCACCGATCCGTCGGTAGAGGAAAAATTTATAAGAGTCTTACTCCAAAGGTGATGACGATCTTGTTGGCACAGTGGCAGTACTCTGCGGAGTGGCCTTGGGGATTAAGGAGGAAACAAACCAGTATTCAAAGTATGGCATCATCCTCTCTCAGGCTTGGATACCATCATCCTCTGCCTCTACTCTTCCACAAGGAATTGTCTATTAGTACCCTGTATCTTATCATATGACGATCATTGAATGGATGTTAGCCTTGTAGCCTTGATGCGCTATCATATGATCGTTGATAGATTGAACTGTCTTTTCTTGGTGGGGGATGGAATAGAAGTCTTGAGGAGCCTCGTCGTATCGACTTGTATCCAACACTGATAACTAAACTATACCTCTGATTCACACATTCCTCATATAAAAGAACTTACCATCTTTGTATATTGAGAAAGATATACACATAAGAAGAAGAAGGAAGATGTTAGATGAATGTATGGAAGTAAGGATGTGAATGCAATTATCATGACCCTCTAATGTGCACTTACATTGCCATCGCCCCCGAATAGAGCTTTCGTTGGCATACTAGTTCCTTGATGACTGCCAATTGAGGCCGTTAAAACACCACTATTTCCTCCACTCGACTGATGAGTGGATTTGAATCCTCCCTATAAATTAGAAGAAGTTGAGTATGGAGAAGAAGTGGTGAGAGTAGTGAGAACTTCATGTAATGATAGAAATGATAGAGTTGGACATCATCATTGGTGCAGTTTCAAGGGGGCGAGGACGTCTAATCTTCTCGGTGTGTCTCATAGAGAATTTAGAGGAGGTTGAAGAATCATAAGATACGCCAGTCGTCTCCCCTTCGGCGGTTGCTTGCCAATGCCAGTGCCAGTTGAGTTGCAATTCGATAAAGATGGTGACAATGGATGTCTAAACGATACGAGTATCCTTCATAATAGTGTAGCCTTCTTCCTCGGGGCAGTAGTTAATCCTCTGCCAATATCTCAAACACATCAATTGTGAGGAGACTCTTCGTCAGCAATAGAAGGCTGATGAACATAACCTTGTATGTACATTACGGCGAGGAGAAGATAATAGACTCTTGATAATATTAACGATGATGTATCATAAATAGAAGGTAGATAACTTGGCGGTGGATGAAGTTATGACTTCTTCATGATGATTGGTGGCATGTGGATGTTCTGCTCATATCAATATCATTCCACACAGACACAGCCAACTGCAACACATCATCTACCCATACATATATCTAAATAATACACAAAATACTCACCATCTGTGATACAAAACAAAAAGATATAAACATATGATCATGATGAGATAAAAAGAAGACACATCATATCAATCATTAACAAAGCATAACATACCTCATCGTCCCCACTAGCCCTTCCTACTGATGTTAGGAACAGAGCCTTGTCCTCCGTCATGTTCCCTGCTAGGAGGGAACTCGCCCCATCATTTTGATGGTTGATAATATGGCCTGAGCCATTGTTGCGGAATTGATAACTCTCCTATTATAATAATGTGCACATGATGTGTTCATTTATTGTAGATGATAGTGTTCATTTATTGTAGTAGATAGAGATGATGCAAAAAAGAAGATGAAATGTTAGTAGGCAGTAGTAAATGCATGTATATCTCTAGAACACTTGCGAGGAACAATGAATCAAGATGATGATAACACAAATTTTAATTTTGCTCACCTGTGCTGCCGAAGCGCTACTATTACTAGAGCTGGCAAGAAGAGAGGCCAATGCCACAGAAGTTAGTTTCAGTTTCATCTTGAGGATGAAGTTGCTTTTGCTGTTGTTTATTGATTTGACGCTCTTCCTACTTGATATAAAAAGAGTGAGGTGTTGCTCTGTTGCAAGTTAGTTCCCTACTGCCTATGCGTACTGCTTATTTTTTGCTGGCAGATGGCTGAGGAGTCTTAGTACCTCTAGGGATACGGTATTAAATTGATCTATTAGACTCCATATCCAATGATATCTTCATGGTCGGTTGGCGGGTGACTGAGAAGTTGAGCAGTGGATGTACATGCTTGTTATTCGTATTTAAATTGCATGAAGATCATCATACTACCCCCTTTCCATCTTTTATTACAACAACTAGATCGTGTTTTGGATGGATACACTCTCCAAACAATATAATTCTCCCTAGTCTACACTTGGGTTTATACGTTCGGTGGCAGTATGAAATGAATTCAACAAGTGAAAGTGAATAAGTAATTAAACTAATACATCACCAGCACAATGACTCTATCATACATGATATTAATCAGCGTGATATTCATATGATTGTACGACTTTGTACGTAATGTCTCACCTTAAGTATGATAATTTCACAACTTCTTTCTATCAACATATCTCGCTAACACTAACACAACAATACCGACCGATGATTGTTAAAGTGTATACAAGGCTAAAATCAACCAGCATACTTAAATATGATGAGACACACCATTAGTCGCGTAAATTCCGGTGTATTTCTCTCTTTTCAATACTTGATCTGTTATGCATGTCAAACAGTCTGAATTTCATTTTACGTGTCTCAATCCGTCTATATTTCAATTTGCTGACGTGATTTAAAGTGACGATTTAGCACTCCTCAGAGCTCTTCAATAACTCCGTTTTGCTTCACCTGTGGTGGTCAACTCGTCACCCAACTCTTCTAATAGTTTAATTGCATTTTCAACATCCTTGGCAATCCTAGCTGCTACTTCCACTCGATGTTTTAATACAAATGACTCTAAATACTCTACTCGTTTTGTAATGAATTGAATGGCTTCCTCTATTGTCATTTCCACTTGAAATCCAAAGCCAACATTTACATATATAATCTTTGGATTCGATATATGTGCCTTACAATATATTGTGGAATGAGATATATCTACTATTGTATCAATAGATTTTGGAGCATCACTTTGTATCTGTTGTAACTTTGCTTTTAATTGTACATATTCTGATATCTCTGCTTCAGTTTCTTCACGCGCATCTACTGCCGATTGAAGCTGTGGTTGCAAGGTTTGTGATATGAAATTAGAATACTCGGATATTTTTGTTTGCAGCAATTCATTGCCATTGTTATTGTTGGAAGATGAAGATGTCATGATAGGAATGATATATGAATTATGATAGTGTGTATTTTTGAAGTTGCAGTTCGTCTATGGAAGGATGAGCCGTCGCCGCCGCTGCGCCACCTATAAATATTATTTATTAATCAATTGGTCGATCAGGAAGCCATATATGGATTGCCGGCAAAATAATTTATTGCCATTTGGCCATTTGGCCATTTGACTGAATTAATAGGGAGTCCATAGTAACTGGAACATTCATACCTTCCATTTTGATCAGCATAAATCCTCAAATTAACTCGATTATGCCGCCTCAACTTGATACAACCACCCAAGCGGCGGAAGATGCCATCGTTGGCTCATCTTCTTCTCAACCAGACGTAAAAGATGTAACAATCCATCCACTAGTTCTCCTATCAGCAACGGATCATTATCACAGAGTAGCTCGAGGTACACGTAAACGAGCTGTTGGTGTCCTGTTAGGGTCAACCTCACGAGGATCAGTAGATGCAACCAACTCCTTCGCCGTACCATTCGAGGAGGATTCGAAGAACTCATCAGTATTCTACTTAGATCATAACTACCTCGAGAATATGTTAGCAATGTTCCGGAAGGTACATGCCAAGGAACGTGTTGTTGGTTTCTATTCCACTGGACCACAAATCCGTTCGAATGATTTACGTATCTATGAATTAGTTAAACGATTTGTTGCCAAGGGAAGTGTTACTCCACCTGTATTTGTTATTATTGATGTCCGTCCTGGACGTGAGAGTATTCCAACTACGGCATATCGTGTAGTTGAGGAGGTGGATTCAAATGTACCCGGTAGTGGTGCTTCAAGTGCCGAGGTTCGTAAAAGTTTTGCACATGTACCATCATTGATTGGTGCCATGGAGGCCGAGGAGGTGGGTGTTGAACATTTATTACGTGATATTAATGACCCAACAGTATCAACTGTTGCCAACTTGGTGAAAGCAAAGTTATCAGGATTATCAACATTAACTGAAAAATTGGTGGAAATGAAAGATTATTTAACAGCTGTATCAGAGGGGAAAATGAAGGCCAATCCTGAAATTATTGCCAATATGCAAGCTATTGTAAACTTATTGCCAAATCTAAATGTTGAGGAATTAGTTAGGAGTATGTTGGTGAAGAATAATGATATGTACATGGTTATATATCTGAGTGCATTAATCCGATGTGTTATTGCATTACATGATTTGGTTGTGAATAAGATTGCGTATAATAATGAGATTGGGGATGGATTGGGTGAAGAGGAAGTTGTTGTGAAGGATAAAAAGAAGGATAATAGTGATGGTGGTGAGAAGAAAGATGAGGAGGGCGATTCCAAGAAGAAGTAAAGGAGTAAATACAGTAGATAGTTCCAAGTATAAAATCTAGTAGCTGATCGGCAGTTATATAATGTATGTTTTAGTGTTTTATCTTTTAAAAAACTAGTAGATAGTGACGTCAAATCTACAGAGTTGCAAAGAGTGATAATATACAGTAATAGCAAACTAACGCCGTACCACCCCTGCCTTTTTAAGTAGTCCATCCAACTTGTTTTCTCTTGCAAGTGGTAGTAGACCAGGTCCATCATTGCAACCACCAATAATTTCACCGCCAATAAATATGGATGGTACTGATGTTCTCTTTATCTTTTTCCCGAGCTCAGCTCTTATCTCATTTCCTTCGTTACCTGGCAGCTCATCTAATTCAATTGCGGTATAAGGAATATTATTGTCATCTAAATAATCCTTAGCCTTACGACAGAAAGGACATGTTGTAAAGCTATACATTGCCACTGGATTATCTGATATGAACTGTGTAATTAATTCGCCACGTTGTTCTCTGTTGTATTCTCCAGCAACCAAGTCTGCTACTGTTTGTTTGAATTTATATCCTATGTCATTTGATGATACCATTTCACTAAACTGATTTGCAAAACTATTTTCTTCAGCCCATTCCATTGGTTCGCCGTTCCTTCCTTTATCATCCTCGATGGAAGATGCTGCAACTCTATCGTTTTCTAGCTTAAATACAAACGTAGCAATCTGATCTAATATTGGCCTCTTCATATCGTTCAGAGATGTGCCGGAGCGTCCACCGACTCGTCTGATATTATGTATATTACGACATGGATGCTGAAATGCATTGCAGCAGTAGCATAGTATAATTACCAGCAACTGAAACATCGTAAAAAACTAACAACAAGTTAGATGATCCTCCACCAACAAAGCTTAGAAGTAAGCCAATTAAAACCTATGTACAAACAAACAACAACAATAGACAACAATGTTCATGTTCACTAGATTAGAAGTTTCATAAAATATCTTAGCAAGTTTCATATTCACTCTACGTCACAGGATACCACCATCAAAATATTTAATGGCGTATTAATAAAGACAATCAAGCATTCAATATCATATCGTTCACCACTATTATGTTGTTAAGCAACAGCGAGAGCTTTGCATCTATATTACCTATCGCAAGCTGGAATAAAGCACTCTCTATGTATGTAAATCACTCTCATAAAAAATAAAGTCAAAGCCTCAACACAAAACACAAGAGATTAGTAAAATACATAAACCTATGCTGTTTGCATTCTACATATAATTGCCCTGTGCTAATCTATTGTTAAGTACCATGGCGGACGCATTATTAGATGATCTTGATGATTTATCAGATGTAGAACCTGAGGAGGAGCAATTATTTGAAAATAATAATGATGCCGATAGAGAGGCTGATAGTAAAGATGATACTCATAATATTGATGACTGTACCAAAGGTGGTATTGAGACTTCACATCAGTCTACTAAGCAAAGACCTCGTCTATTAGATGATGCACAACTAAAAGCTCATCTATCAAGTGTCCGAGCAGTAAAAGGAGATAGTAGTGATGATAAAAAACAATCAAGTTCATTATCCTCAAAAGAAGAAG
>Ga0075437_10708_pt1 | contig 10000 bp, 4 predicted proteins | sample MintriMetagenome_FD_74266 | JGI IMG/M metagenome (GOLD analysis project Ga0075437, IMG submission 74266) | Marine eukaryotic communities from Monterey Bay, USA to study complex ecological interactions - Minidiscus trioculatus and... | ecosystem: Environmental > Aquatic > Marine > Unclassified...
TTTTCTGACTTAGTAAGGTGACGACGTTGTGGCTAGGCAAAAGAAGGAATAGAAGAGATATATCAGCTACATCAGTACACAAGAATGATTCACACTACACAGCTTATGCACTTCTACTTACACCATAATACTCTGGCCCATAGAGTTCTTGTCCGGCTGTGGGGTATTGTTAGGATGCAATAGATGGTGAGTGAAGTGAAGGATAGAGAAGTCGAAGGAGTTGCAAAGTGTGAATATCAGTCTCGTATTCACTTACCTACTGCCGAAATGCTAGCGACTAATAATAGTGCTGTGGATAACTTCATTTTTGTAGAAATGGTTGGTGAAGATGTTGTTTCGAGTTGTATGTTGATTCGAATTACTTTTTTATGAGCACTTCTGCTGTTGAAAGATATTTGGAAGAGCATCATGATTGAAGAGTTCGTATCCTTCTGGGATCGATTTCCTGGCTAATACAATAACATGGTGGCCGTGATTAGATAGTAATAAATGAGTTCTGTTCAATCACTTATTATGTGATCCATCTCTATCAATTGTCGCTTGTTATGATTCGTGGAGTTAGTGCTCTCGTTATACATGCCCTTCCCTTTGAGTATGTTTCCTTTATCCGTCATTGAACTACCTCTCGTCAAGCCTCTCTGACAAACACATCCTATTCCACTCCCAATAGAGATGGTGATGTGAAAATGGGGGAGAAGTTGACACGAACACAGCTCAAGTTCTCTTGATTGTGGCTCTTATCATCACAACATCTTACTTGGGCCACACTATACTCGAGAGATGGATACCAGTAACTGTATCTTTTTTTTTTTTAGCTCAAATTGCCACTACGTATACGGACGCATGCTCGAGACACATATTGCTTCACAACTAATTCAATAATGTGGTCCTTCCTCCTGGTGATAATATTGTCTCTTATTCAGTACACAAGTGGTTTTACTAGTACTATCAATTCAAGGTTAGTTGTAGTTCTTGAGAGGTATCTTTAGGGATGAGAAGATGGGTGTTATTTTGCATTGTTTGCTTTTGTGTACTTATGTCTCATGGATTGCTACTCCTGTATATAAAGACATCATACGTCTACACAGTTAAGTATGACGTGGTACGAAGAGGATAAAACAGTGAATATCGTACCTCGCTTCAAGATGTGAGTACCATAGAGTATTACTATTGAAGTATACTCTTTCTTTCGACACGACATAAGATATGCACAAAACTTACTCTCATATATCATCACACTTGTTGTTCACATAGTAAGGAAGGCATGAAGGAACAATATATTGCTCTATTACCGAAGTTCGTAGAGTTGGTAAAGGCAAATGAAGAAGGGACTTGCGTCTACTATGGGTTTGTAAGTGTTTATGAGAAGCTATTATGGTACATCATCCAACATTCAAAATATCACTCATATTATATCGACATATAATAAAATTATATCTACACAAAAGGTTGGACCGACAGAAGACGACTTAGTGATCTGTCGTGAAGGCTATGTCAATGCAGAGGGACTCTTGAATCATCTTGGTAATGTTGGAGAAGTACTGAATGAGGCATTAACTCTAGCAGACATTGTTGATCTAGCCGTACACGGGCCCGCAGAAGAGTTGGAAAAGTTAAAAGAACCTTTGAAAGACTTTGGGCCTGCCTATTATCCAACAGTTGAAGGGGCTATCATGGCAAAGAAGTAAATGAGTGTTGTTTTTGAGTTGAGTCCATGACGACATGACAGAGAGACAGAGACTCTGAGAGGATGTATTCGTTTGGATATATGTATTAGAGCCAGCTAGGGAAGTGCCAACAATACTGACGCTAAAGAAAAGAGTATATACAAGTAGAATTGGAATTACTTGATAGTAGTTATCGTGCAATTAACGCGCAACATTATGGTGCACTGTCCCCCCTCTTCAGTTATGTATCAGCTAATAGTCCTTTAAGAAAAGGTATCCTTATTCTATGCAATCTTTATTTCAACTTCCTCTCAATCTTCATCGTGCATCATTACACTATATGATAGAGCTCATACTATGATAACATGATTGGAAGTAATAAGTCCTGCCTCGCCTCTGGTCTGTACTATCTTCTGATTGGTGGTGGTCTTCATAGTAGGTATCCGATATCCTCAGTTTTTGCCCATTTTTTCAGTTGTTGCAATGACAATCAAGTAACGGCCCTCATATTGTTAGGATAATACTACCGAATCATCATGCGTATATCAAGTGGAAATGGCTCATCCTCCTTAGGCCGACGTCGTGGTGCATCAAGAAAGAGAGATGCTGATTTGATATTAAATCATAAATCAATTCTAGTTATGGGTAAGTGTTGAAGATGTTTTTGTTTTGTGGTTTGTTGTTGTTGTTGTTTGTGGTAGGTACAAATGATATATACGCATATACCTCATTTACTCATCCCGTATCTTTACACTTTAATAACCTTTGCATGGTCAACTTCTTGTTCCTGCAATGATACGGGTTTTGTATATACCAATAACCTAAACTCATGTCTATATACTTGAAACCATTACATGATCAACTTCTTGTTCCCTATATTTAGGAGGCATAGTTGCAACAATCTTTTTATGTGGATTAATAATCGGTACAAGACTCTTTGGTACACCCCAGCCAAATACAATTAGCAGCAATAATGAAGCGTCATCTCCACTGGCAGCGGCAACATCGAAAATAGCGCCAGATGATATACAAAAGTTAATAATGGAAAGCGCACAAGCTGAAGTAGAAGAACGGAAAGAGCATGAATTAGAAGAAGAGGCAATAAAACATGGGGATAACAAGTTAGCTGCTCATTTGCGTGGTGCATTAGTACCAGGTGATGCAAATTATAATCCACATCATCATGTTGATGATGTATTAGATGATGATGAAACTAAAAAGGGTGTTGGAGAAGGAGTAGATGGTGGAATGTATGCTGCAGGAGATAATTTACATCTTGATCATAACAAACAACATAATGAACAACAACTTGTTGATAATGAAGCTCCCGCTGGTGATATGGAACAGAATGATATGCACAATCACTTTTTAGAAGCATTGAAGAATGAATACAAGGAAGTTAAGAGTGAAGTTAAGCATGCTGAGGAAAAGGTAGTAGAGAGTATGCATAATCAATTTGCAGCCGCGGTTGAAAATGAAAGGAAGGCTGTGAATATTGTCAAATCGGAAGTTGTTACACTGAAAGATAAGGCAAAGGAGAAGCTGTCAGGATTGCGGGGCAATATACAACATAAAGATGAACAGACTTCTGCTCCAAAAGTTGGACATGCAGGTGAAGTTGGTGGTGGAGGACAGTATTATCCTTACATGACGGCACCTATATCAACAGATTACGACTTTTCACGCTATGAACCACTTGGTGGTAATAGATTTACTGAATACAAGAATGGTGACAGTCCATATGACATAACAACAAAGTTGATCCAACAGAGTGATGAACTCGCAAGATCAAGAAGAGTTCACGTCTTGAATGCAATGAAACATATATGGAAGAATTATAAAGAGTTTGCCTGGGGTAAAGATGAATTGCACCCGATCAGCAAGAAGGCTACTGCTAATTGGGGAGGAATGGGTACAACATTAGTGGATTCGCTCGACACTTTGTGGCTAATGGGTATGAAGGTTGAATTCTACGAGGCTAGAGATTGGGTACGTGATAATCTATCACATGATCATGTCGGCTCTGTGTCGGGCTTTGAAACTACTATTCGAAGTTTAGGTGGCTTATTGGCTGCTTATGATCTGTCTAAAGATGAGGTATTCTTGAAAAAGGCTGATGAGCTCGGCTCACGATTAGTAAAAGCATATGATACACCTTCCGGACTTCCACATGGTAGTATTAATCTTCAAACTGGTCGATCAAACAATTTTGGTTGGAACGGAAACGCTTATATACTTGCTGAGGTTGGTACACAACAAGTAGAATATAGATATCTAGCACGAAAAACAGGCAAGGATTTATATGAACAAAAAACAATGAAGGCATTTGATTTGTTAGAAGAAATGCAGCCAGCTGATGGCCTGTTAATGCAGAATATAAATGATGGTGGTAGCAATGGAAAGCCAAAGTTCTCCAACCAAAAGGTTAGCTTTGGAGCCATGGGTGATTCTGTTTATGAATACATGCTCAAAGTATGGGTTCAGGGTGGTCAAAAGGAAGGCAAATACAGAGACATGTGGGACAAGGCAATGAATGGTATGCATGAACAATTACTGCAAAAGAGTAGTCCGAATGGTCTTTCATACATTGCTGATAGGAATGGAAAAAGTCTCGACCACAAGATGGATCACTTGGTGTGTTTCATGGGTGGCGCTTTAGCACTTGGAGCGTATACTGATCCCAAGGGACTAGACTCATCCCGTGCTCAACGAGATTTAAAAACTGCCAAAGCTCTGACATATACATGCTATCAAATGTATGCCAGGACAAAAACTGGAATAGCTCCTGAATTCGTGCAATTCCGAGGTGCCGATGATATGATCGTTCCGGGGAGTGCTCCGTTTTATATCCTAAGACCTGAAACAGTAGAAGCATTCTATTATCTATCAGTGTTGACAGGAGATCCAATATATAGAGAATGGGGATGGGAAGTTTTTCAGAGCATAGAAAAGTACTGCAAAACAAAGTATGGCTACGGATCGTTGAAGAATGTCAACAATGTGAACTCGGTGGAGGACAGAATGGAGAGTTTTTTCTTGGCTGAGACACTGAAATATCTATATCTGCTCTTCGATCCAGACTCAGAAATTGATATCCTGAACAAGCATGTATTCAATACAGAGGCACATCCTGTATCTACTTTCTAAACTAACACATATATTGAAGCACAATATTAATGAAACTCAAATCAAAATGACTTTTATGATAGATAAACTAGAATATTAGGAAATAGACTCAAGCTCCAAACTGAGAAACAGCCGAATCGACTCCTTCCTCGAGCCCGTTACTTTCCTCGTATACTGGGCGGAAGTTTGAGTTGTGTTTGCCGCCGAACATCATGGGTGCGGAAGAACTTGTTTGGGGCTGTTGCATATCATCTGAATTGAACTTCACCAATGATACCTTACACCCCAAATCTCGTAATGCTGCATAGGCCTCATCAACACTACCCTGGTGTCTGCCAGTTATGTTTCGCAAGACGTCCTCAGCACCTAACTCAAGGAAGACATCACGGATTGAGCTTCGTTCATCTCCAATGGTAGTCTCGGTAGTAGTTTTACTTTCTGTACTGACATCTTCATCAGGTAAATCTCTCAATAGTCGGCTAACAATGTTCCTAATAGCAAGTGCTCCCTGACGTTGTACATTGACATTCATATCATGCTTCTTCATTGCCAACAGTACCAAGCGAGGAACTTCAGCATCCAAAATTGCACGAGCATTTGCAGGTCGTCGAAGTGCCATGGCAGCTAGAGTTCCACAGGCATGCTCTTGGATGACAGCTGTTGATGAGTATACTTTCATTGCGTGGAGTAAATGTGGAAGGATCGAGGGAGTTGCAGACTTGGAATTTTGATCAGTAGAACCAAGGCAGAGGTTTGTCTTGATTTCATCGTTACCACACAAGTTTCTGAGAAGTCCTAGGGATGCTGCCACTAGTCGTTTGGGAGCAACATCTTTGCTCTCCTGTGCAGTGTTTTTAGTATCTGAGGCTACAACACCCAGCTCTAGTGCCTTGGTAACGATTGGAAGTGCACCCAAGGCAACCATATTTTGAATGATATCATCATTGATGGCCAAAACACGCAGTGCCGTGAGTACAGCAGCAGCAAGGCGTTCATTAGCTGCCGATTCCTCATTCTCACCTTCTTCCTCAACTTCAATAGAGCAACTCGATTCCATCTTCAACAATACATCTCTTGCAATCTTCACCAGTAATGATGATGCACCTGCTCTATGGAATTCCATTGCATGATCATGTGCCGAACTTGTACTGACTCCGGTAGCGGCCATTGCCCCTCCTCCGCCACTAGTTGATGGATCACGAAAGTCATCATACCGACAGAGAGAAGCAAGTAATAAACAAGCCTCTGTTAGTACACGAGTATTGTCTGGTTCATTATCTTCTTCTGTCATGGAAAGACATGAAATAATAACAGCCACTCCTCCACGTTTTGTAGATGTACCATTACTCTTGTTGTTGGTATTCGGCTTGAGCTCAACTGGCAATGTAGATTGTACAAATGCTACCTTACCACCCTCACAGCCGCGTGTGGTATCAACGCCCAATGAGAGTAGACAGCATAATGCATCTGATAATTCTTCCCTTATATCAAAACCGCCCTCAGGGTGATCGTCATCAGGATGTGTAAAGTCCTCAGTGTAAACTTCAAGTATAGACTTGATAATTCCTCCAATGAGATTAACAACTCGACCCAATGCAGGAATGAATAAATCACGTAATTCATCTCGTAATGCAACACATTGTACATTATCATACTTGGATTTGGAGGAAAGTATTGATGATAATGTCTGTAATGTTGTTGTCAAAATTTTCAGTCTATTATCATCCTCTTCTTTTGTGAGTTGGAATAGTGGTTGTTTCATAGGGTCAATAACACTGAGGAATGACATTAGTGTATATATTGAAGATGTACGTTGAAAGATTGCCAAATATGGCAAAGGACTACCCTGTTCATGTGGTGAATCGCCATATGCACATTGCAATGCCACTTTATTCATTGGTTGTGTGATGTCTGTAACACCTAGTAATGCTCTTAGTGAATTCTCACAATTTGGTGCCTCGGGATTGTAATGAGTTGGTGTTGAAACTGTACCATCAGCATTAACAAAACAATCCAACTTTGTTAGTGCATCTTGAAATGTACTCCTATTTTTTCGTTCTTGTTTACCATCTGAGGAATTTGGATGGGATAATATCAAATGAGACAATTCCTTTGGTACTACTGTGTCTGCGTCTGTATTGTTATTATCGCCCACCACAGACCGAGGACTTGGTTCACTACCACTCACTATGTCATTGGTATTAGTATAATTTGTTGAAACTACACCCAATTGTTGGCAGAATTGATCAATTGTTTCAGCCAATGCCTCATCGGGTGAAAGATCAAAACATTCTTCATTTTCTATTACAGTCTCATCGAATAGTTCTTGTGATATGAGAGTACTACTTGCCATGTTACGATATTAAAATTAAAATATTATAATATTATTGTGTTTATATTTTGCAAAACTTATTGCAGCAATGCCTGCTTGGATTGTAAGAAATCTAAAATGGTGATTCGTCAGATTATGAGCAGCCCAAATATACTGTAGATATAACGCTGAGGTGGGTATGCTTGCTACCACTTTAATTTTAATTACTGTTAGCAGTACCTATGGTATGTTAGCGTTCTGTTTGTGTTGTTTTTAGTAGATTTATCCCTCGAAATCTATAAAATTAGTTACCCCAATATCCTAATCAAGATAACCACAGAAATAAGCAGTGTATTTGCTTACACATGGAATAATTAGCACCCATTTAATACCGTATGATAAATCGCTCTGGGTACTGTTTGCCGCGGAAAATAGAAAGGCTCATAATAAATAAAGGGAGATAGAGGCTACTAAGAACAAACGCCCTTTACGGGCGAAGGAAGGAGCTAATATATAACAGTATGAATAGCTCTAAAGATAATAATAAATATTCTTGGCATTTATCGCTGAGGGTGGATCGTCCTGTGGAGGTGAGTTAAAAAGTAAAGAACATATAAATTTAACATGAGTTATGTTATACCGCGAAGGTATCGGTGTATTGTAGTGGATGAGTATTGATGGGGGTAGGGAATGTTATATTCCTGTTATATTGATGCCAAGTGAGGGAGAGTCCATTTTCTCTAGGTTTCTGTTAGTGTGTAGGCCGGTATAGTATGGTATAACTCATGAGTGAAAAAAGTTAGTGTTTATGTGGAGGTGTATTAACATTTATACATATTGGTTAATACACCGTAAGAGGATTAACAATTCGAATTTGAGGATTTGCAAGGTCGTTATATCAGTGGGATATGTTTTGGTTAAATTTGGTTGGTGTAGTTTGATATTTGATTTATGTTTTACTGCTTTCAATCTGAGAATTTTGTGGTATTTTATGAGAGTGGGTTTTAATTGCAATGTATCAACATTATATATCTAACAAACAATACCCTTTCTGCATTCCTACTATTCAGGGCTGTACCATTCGCCCTCATGCGTACATGTATGGGAAAAAGCTTGACGAACGTGATCAGGGAAATAGTCATAACAAAGTATGTCGGGAACCACCACCTAATCATGAATTCTCATATAGATGGTTCCGTGGTCCATCAGTAGAACCATGTGCATATGAAGGTTGTCCTAGACGTACATCCTTTTCTCCCCATGACTGGTCTAAACACGCTCTGGGTGGGTCGGGATGTTCCCTTCAATGTGTATCTACACAAAGTTCATTATACAAGTCTACATTTTGCAATTCTGATTGCTTTGTGAAGGCATGGAAGACTCAATATACTATCAAAAGTGATGTGCCACAAGCACGAGGAACACCTAATAGGCGTAGGGTGGGATCTTATGGAGAAGATGATGATGCGCGAAGTGTTGGAAGTATAAACAGTGCCAAATCGGGAATGTCATCGAGCTACAATAATCCTCCAGGAACTCCTCGGGAAGTTAGTTTGGATGGAACAGCGACGACGAATGGTGGAAGTACACCCCGTGCTAGTAGTGATGGAACGGCGTATAGTGAATATAACGGGGCAGCAGGTCAATCAGAAGAAGAATGGGTGGAAATTAGTCATTCTCAATCCTACATGCCAGGGGCTGAGGATGTGGGGAGAAAATTAAAGCTGGAAGCTGCGGCATATTCTGTCGAATCGGGAGAATTATTAATGCACAGAGTTGTCAAGACAGACTTGGTATTGAGTAGAACGCCAGATCCAGAGAAGAGAAATTTGGTAACAGCCAAATCGGCTGCGGGTGGAGGGGCAAGATTTCGTATTTGTACTTATAATATCTTGGCAGAAATCTATGCTACACAGCAACAGTATCCGTATGCTGATCTGTGGGCGCTCCAATGGGACTTTCGGTAAGTATACAATTTCTATTGCATATCATATTGCCGGAGCCTATTCATTTGCTAATTTCTTCACCTTTCACAACAAATAGATTCCAAAATCTTATTCGGGAAATAGTGGATGTAGGACCAGACATTGTTTGTCTACAGGAGGTTCAGGCAGATCACTACGAAAGTCATGTTTATAATGCAATGCACGAGGCTGGTTTTGAGGGGGTATATAAGCAGAAAACTCGTCAGGCGATGGGAATGTCGGGTAAAGTTGATGGATGTGCACTCTTCTGGCGTAGGACAAAGTTCCATTTAGTTGAATCATACAGTATTGAGTTCAATGAGTTGTCACAAAGACAAGTGACTACTGTGATGGGGTTGAATCCACGTAGTGAAGAGGGGGCAGCAATTTTGAATAAGTTGTCAAAGGATAATGTTGCTCAGCTTGTGGTGTTGGAACTTGCACAGCAATCAATGGCATCGAGAGCTAATCGGGATCCTACCAATCAGCTTTGCATTGCCAATACTCATCTCTACAGTAACAAAGATTGTCCTGATGTTAAACTTTGGCAGACGTTGCATTTATTGCAAGAGTTGGAAACGTTTGTAATGGCCAGGGGCACAAACTTGCCTCTCATGATTTGTGGTGATTTCAACTCAACACCAGACAGTGCAGTATATGACCTATTGTCAAGGCAGACCGTTCACCCAGGTCACCCTGATGTTAACACAGGCGAGGAACATGGACCGAATGTCTTGCCTGACATTATGAGTATCACTCACCAACACATGTTGGGAAGTGTTTACTTATCAGTTCTTGGTGAAGAACCAAAATTCACCAACTATACCCAACAGTTCAAAGGCGTCTTGGACTACATTTGGTATTCAACCCAAAACCTGAGACCACTGTCGGCGGCACCCATACCCGATGAGAGTGTTCTCACTCGACATGGC
>Ga0075437_11474_pt1 | contig 9998 bp, 6 predicted proteins | sample MintriMetagenome_FD_74266 | JGI IMG/M metagenome (GOLD analysis project Ga0075437, IMG submission 74266) | Marine eukaryotic communities from Monterey Bay, USA to study complex ecological interactions - Minidiscus trioculatus and... | ecosystem: Environmental > Aquatic > Marine > Unclassified...
TCTTGATAAACTTTTAATACTTCCTGAATGACTGGATCAGCGATGGGACGATTATTATAACCAGAAGTCAGCAGCAAACCGCGGATAGAAGAATTTTGTCTCAGGCCATCAAAGAATGCTCTGTTTGTGGTCTCTAAAGCGTTATCATCGTGTATATAACCTACAGTTAATGATTTTACATGAGAATTTGTTGCGACGGCTTTGCCGAGTTTAGAATAGTAACATTCGGAAGAATTGTTCCCGATACACAACATATAGATTGCAGGATCATCATTCTCAATCTTTTCCAATGTCCTTTGTTGTTTTATAAGGTGGTCGTCCGACATCTTGAGGGTCGCTTTAGTTAGATGTATCAAACTACAAATACTTCTAATACTCATAAAGAGTAGAATTGGAAGAGGAAGCTATAAGTAGTAGTCCATTCACTTATTCATAAACTTATTCTGATTGTTCTGACATACTATTGCATCAAGGACACTAAGATATTGCACTTCAAACTTCAAACTTCAGTAAAGAATCTAATCAAGAGAAGTAAGTACCTAGTAAGCTACCCGTGTAAAAAAATCGGGAAATCCGTAAATCGGGAAATCTCATTTTTTCATTTTTCAGACCTCAAAAATAAATCATAAAACAATCGTCTACTAGCAACAACTCAAACATCTCTGTACACAATGATATCACCGCCAATCACCATATGAGCGGTGTAGACACTAGTCAGCACTATCCATGTGCCATTGGGGGTATAGTTAGTCCATCTAGAGGCCGCATTGTAGTATTTAAGAAGATGTGCACATGATGTGCATACAACAACTAATAATGATGGTTATGATACTCCACACTCCACTACTCCATTTCTTGCCGTTAGTGCTATATTAGCAAATCTCAATTCAAATATGGGCGCGGCTATAATAATAATGGGCGCGGCTATAATGTCACATACACCATCTATGTGCTCTCATAAATTTTTATCATGGTTGCTGCAAAGAAGAAATCGAAGGTCAATCTCGTTATCGATACTGATAACGCCAAGCGATCAAAGCGTTTGCTGGATACAATAGAAGGAGCTAAATATGCTATTGATGTATTAGCTGATATTAAAGAGAAATATGCCGGTAAGAAATTAAGCGGCGGTGCACTTAACGATATACAGTTGGTGATAGATGCATTATCATGTCTATACGAGGATGGACAGCAAAACACTGCAAAGGTTAGTAACACTCCTTATCTCCTTCATGCCTATAAAAAGAGAAAGGCTGCTGAGTTAGAGCTGGATAATAACCATGGTCAATCATCTAACGTTAAAGTTAAATCGGCAGCAGTTGCAAAATTAGATAGGTATATTATACAACAGAAGGGGGAGGTAATAAATGGTGATGCACAGCTCGAGGATCAATCAACAAGTCCTCCAAAGCGTAGACGATCAAATAGGAAACCAATTGGCCGCATTACACCTGATAAACGCTCAGATGAGTTGCCTGATTTGCATACCATCTTACAAAGTAGTGATAATATCCTAGATAAGTGGGAGAAAGACACCGTCATCGCCGCTGTAGATGCATTCACCGGAGTTCCTCCCGTTGGAGATGAAGTGTGGAGTAAGGAATCAATCGCCATTGCTTGTAACAAGTTGAAAGGGACATCAACAACCACGGCATTCATGAAAAAGCTTGTAGCGGGTGGCAAGTGTGGATACTCTAGTCATGGCGGTATACAAAAGATGTATGATAAATGGAGGGTAGAGGGGAAAGTTACCGGAAAAGTTGGCCGCAACAGTGTGCTTACTTTAAATGAGGTGGAAGCTGCTGTTCAAAAGAAGTTTAAAGATTGCAACACAAAGAGTAATACCTTCCAACTTAGTGATATGAAATCATCTATTGAAGAGAAGAGGAAGAGGACGGCAGAGGAGGACGGCCTTGATCCCGAGACAATCGATTGTAAAGTATCAAGTACAACTGCCAAAGTTGCACTCATTGCAGCGGCAATGGGCGATGAATGTGGTACTCTATCGAATAAAAAACTTCTTCATAAGACGTCAACACGATGGCAGATGGAACACTCGGTCCAAGCAGCTGTATCCAATACCTTAACCTGTATATCTACACATTACATTGCCGGTCCTACTCCTCCCAATTTGATCGGAAAGTTTGACGAGGAAAAGTTAAGCAAATCTACGAAAGAAACAATTGAGTTAATGAAGGAGGCTCTCGGTGTTGATCACGTCTATCCTGTCAATCCAAATCTTAGTACATCTACCGACGATACAACAATTTGGAAGTCCGTTGTTGCTCAAGGAGGTAATGGCGAATGGGAATGGAAGCTAATTGACAAAGAGAACGGCAACTCTTCTGTACGAGCTGACTTTGAAGAAGGTGCAGATGATGCCGATGGATCTGGTGGCCTACGAGTTCGAATGACATTCACTGCCACAGCAACTGGATTATATGCACCGGCTTATATTTCTGTTTCTGGACTAACCGAGGAAGAGTTATGTCCAATCAAATGTCCCGAGGGTATTTGTGTGGAGAAGGTACAAGGACTGTGTAAGGGAGGACATGATGTATTCAATGAAGGATTTGGCTACCTGTGTTTCCTTCGTGCTGATAAGAAAGGGAAGAAAGATAAGAACGCTTTGAGTATTGGTAACAAGAAGTTCATGGATTATAATGATCGAGTGTTTCTACCTTTCATTGAAGAGATTCGTATTATGTTGGGTTGGAAGAAGGGACAGCCACTGCCAGAGTGGGCACGATGTGTATCTTGGTTAGTATGCAATATGTTTTAATGTCACATCTAATTCGTATGAAGTTCGATACTCACTTATATACCTTCTTCTCCCTCTATAACCGCAGGTTTGATGGAGACATACCTCAGCTACAGACTATGATTTGTGAAGCTAGAGAGGCAACTGATATAGCTCTAAACATCATACGTAACAAACACCCTGCTGCTGCTACTGGAAGCTACCAGCCATGTGATTTGTCACCTGTTTTCCGTCTACTCAAGTTTGTAGCATCAAGAAGTACAGCAAAGAATAGCCACGCCGTGAGCCACCTGAGGAAGAATCTCGAAGAAATCTTTTCTGTATCTCTTAGATTGAAAGGTTTAAATCTCGACCACAATCCAAGGAAGAAGAAGGCACTTATGGACCTCCTACTATGCATGCCTGAAAACTACGAGGCTGTATTAAAAGAGAAGCATGGACAGAAGTCTTTCCTCGACGCCGGCATGATCGATGAAGAGCTGAAGATGTGCCCTAACATCGACAGCTTGATGGCTAATTGTAAGAGATGGGGGTCGATGAATAAGAACATTGGTATCTCTAGAGAAATGAAGTTACACATCAAGGAACAACTGCTCCCTTTGTTAGTCGATTACCAACTACCAATTGGTCAAGTGACAAGTGTCGAGATGACACCACTCGATATTCCACGAGGTAAGTAATGATATCAGTATGTTGCGTCTATGTTTGCTGTATATAACTATAACTAATCATATCTTTCTCTAAATCTACTTACATCAGATATCTATCCTGGCGGTAAGGAAATTCCTTACGAGAAAGACAGGCCATCTGGAGCAGATGCTGAACATATGCAGTATGCTAAAACAATCAATGCCGAAGGCCAGCAGAAGATACGTAAGCAGAAGCGTATGTCGCTAGCATCCAAGACTTACAAGGAAGCAATGGTTAAGTACAATACAGTCAAAGCAATACTCAAGCGGAATGCCGAAGTAGAAAAGACTCTTATTGACTTGCAAGAGAGTAAGCTGTTAACTGATGCATCGATTAAAGACTTCCTTGGTATGAATGTACCTCCACTCAAAGACTTCATCCATGCCAGAAAGTTCGATGGGCCAACATTCAAAGATTCAAAACTAATGGCTAGTGGTAAGAAGATGAACAAGACACTGCGTAAAAGTCAAACAGCTAAAGAGATTGAAGAAGAATGTAGTGATGCAGAACCTTGTCTAGTGTGGCTTGCATGGACATTACGTGATGCAGATCTTGTACTCAAATCTTTACCTCAACCAGTACTAGATGCAAGTATGAGACTCCCAACATTCAATATTGTAGAGGCTGGAAATATCGAGACAAAGCCGGCGAGACTATATCTATCGGATCAGTTATGGAGGACGTCTGTTGTAGCAGTAGTGAAAGGCGTCAAAGTTGTACCAATGAACGATTGTAATAGATTATCTGAGATGATAATCAACGTGGAAGATGTCGAATCGGTGATGGAAACAAGATTACAGTTTCATATTGCAGAGCGAGTTCATTCGTCAAGGCAAGATCATTGGACATTGAAGTTTACTCGAGACAATCTAGCTCCAATGGCGGCAGCAATGTGTATGTTTGGACATGTAGTTGATTATGTAAAGGAATATCGTTTGGAGGAGTGTCTACTCAGTTCACCTAATATGTTCGAGATCATATCTGGAAGTATTGGCAAGCTCGAGGGTTGCTATTTGTGGAACAACCCACGAAAGAGGGGCACGTGGGTAAGAAGTGGAAAAACGTCAGGTGATACTGCCACGGCTACATTTGATGGACGTGCTGCCACACACAAGAAGAATGCAAAGAGTCGAGATCAGATGATAGCAAGCAAGGCATATCGAACATATCCTTCTAGAGAGGTGGAGCCGTTTGTACAGCCAGAAGGATATCATGAAAATCTTGTAACACATTGCGCTATGGCATTTGATAAGACTGAGGACAAAGATGTATTGGCTAGACTATACTCACATGGTAATCGTGATAGTATATTTGTTTGGAGTGAAGAGATTATGGCGGAGTTAAAGGCAAAGGCGGGTGATAGTGTAACAAAACTACAGAAGTTGCAAAGAGATGCGGTTACATATCTTTGGGAGCTCTGTTATGACATCATGTTAGCAAGAGCCGACAATGTATCAGAAAGTCCAGGATTTGAGGCTCTTGGACTGAGAGACAACGGAAAGAAATAATGTAGTGATTACTTAAATGTTAGTTGTATAGAATAAGAAGTATGTTTTTCCTATATCTATCGTAAGGATTACTAAGTCCACAGAGCGAATTAGACCAAACCAAGCTACAGAGGCATTGATCAATAGGTGGATGATAGGCGGGATATGGCGATTGCAATATCATATCAATATAGACTTCATAGGATGATGATTACTACGGGAGGTGGTCGAGGAGTGTAAAAAAAGTAGACCGGTATCCTAATCGGGAATTTCCCAATTTTCGAGAGCTGGTAGTAAGAGAGAAATCCAACTCTCATAAACTCAGGATACCCTCACGGGTCATTACCAATTGAGGTGTTAGTAGTAGATCAGTAGACTAACGCCACCTACCAGCAACAACATGTCCTTTATCAATGTATTGCTACTGTGATCTATATGCCATACCACTGCAAACATATACTAGAACATCAAGGTTCGGTATCTTAACTTTGTTTTCTCATGATCTGATCAAGCCGTAAGCAGTGTAGCTATCGGTCTATTGCATGTGGCGGCATCTACCTATTAAACAATCTTGTTGAATGTTAGTGATAAATAATCTGAAACGTTATCTGCAATACTCGAGAGTAGGCGCAATATCGAGCTTTTTTGAACGATACTTCTCTACTCTTCATCGAATAAGTGAGTGATCACCTTGCAATTTTGCAATCTAATACATATCTACTGACATTTTAGTTAAGATATCTTAGAAACGATAATACCGGTTGGAAGTAGTAGTAGTGGAGAAGAAGACGGCACCATGATGATGTCAAATAGGTTAGAAGATGCATTGTATGCGATTGAAAATAATATTACTTCATTTAAGGAATTTAGGATAGGCCAACATGGTCATATTGATCAACCCAATAGAGACCACTTCTCAAGACTTGGTTCAGCTATTGCAAGAAATACACATATAACATTATTGATATTGAACAATGGCTACTGTTTAGATGATGTAAATCGCATTGTAAATAGTGGGTTCTTTGAAGGTCTGAAAAGAAACTCTTCAATTCATCGGGTAATGTTTCACTGTGGTCATCATATTGACGTTATTCACGAAACATTGAAGGCATATAAAGAAAACAACAATCTAACATATCTCAACATCGACAACGCGAGGATAGTTTCAGCGGCATACCCAGCTCTACACCTGGCTGAAACTTTGAGGTGCTGCACAAATCTCAAACATATTAACTTTGAAAACTGCCGTATAACCGATGAGCAACTATTGCCATTGGTAGAGGCAATTAGAGGGCATGGGTTGCTTGAGAAGCTTCTTTTAGCAGAAAATAGTATTGGAAATATTGGATGTGAAGCGATTGCTACATTACTTGAAGATCCGAGTTGCAACATACAAGTTCTTGGTCTCTCCGACAATATGGTTGGTTCTAAAGGTGCAGGGGATATTGCCAATAGTTTATCCAGAAACAATCAGCTAGAAACTTTATATCTCAACAATAATCGAATAACACGCCCAAGTCCAATTCTCCAAAGCGAATTCTCGAGAGTTTTATGTGACACATCAAGTATTAATAATACATATTCGTCCAATCATACAATGAAAGAAGTATTCTTATTTGTTGGTTCAGAAAAGCCGGCGTTTCATAAGATACTAAAACTGAATAAAGGTACAAACAAGAGTCATGTTGCTATCAAGAAGATATTAAAATATCACCCCAATATTGATATGGAGCCGCTATATGATTGGGGTTCAGAAGGTGAATGGAGTCTAAAGGCACTACCTTATGTTGTTGGTTGGTTTGATAGGGCAAGGGAAGCTGTTGCAAACGATGACGGAGAAAGTTATGAAATTGAGACAAGGGCTCTATCTGCAATATACCAGTTTGCAAAGGATGTGCCGTTAATGTTTGTACCTTCGTCTCAACTTGCCTAGTTTTGTAAATGTACAGTTGTGTGCTAGCTCTAGAGGGTGTAAGGATGCATACGAAAAGGAATATAATAATATAGGTGTAGTTTGGTTGAAATTTATTTGCCAGGTATTCCAGATATTAGTTTATAGGCTAGCCCTCTTCCTCGAGAACTACCTACTCACTCCCAGTTCTCTTCCTTTTCTTGTCTTGTACTTTGATATGAGAAGGGGGTACAAACATCAACGGCATAGCTCGAACAAACTGATAGATAGCTGATAACTTTTGCTCCTCAACACGATAATCATAATTGACATCTACCTCTGAATCTGGACCAAAGATATTATCATCTCTTGGCACAGAACTATTTTCATCCTCTTCAAATGCAACAGCCTCTGACGCTCTCTGAAACCATGCTATTACATGTGGGAGAGACTTAATAGTGAGGTCATCTTCTGAATCCACATCAAAGAGTGGTGACATATCAATGTTGGGAATATTACGTAATATCTTTAGTATTGCAACATGCCTTTTGTTTGTACGCGCATTCAGATGATGCAAAAGGCGGAAGTGCTTTGCCCTATACCCTGGTATTATTAACTGATCAATAGTATGATTAGAAGAATATAATGAATTGATGCTTGAATTGTTGCAAAGTAGCTCTGAGAAAACTCTACCCTCATTACTTAGCTCGTGTAAGAGACTGGCATATAAGTTGATATACGCCAACCTGGTATTGTTTACTAAACTATTTGCGATGAAAATAGCACCCTCATTTCCAATCGGGTTGGAGACAAGACATAGAGAGTTCAAATTACAATTTCGACTTTCAAGTAGACAAGCAAGTGTCCGACAACCGGCATTTCCAATTGTATTATTTCCTAATGCAAGATTCTCAAGTGGTAAATTGTGTTCTCTAATTGCCTCTACTACAATTAACAGTTGTTCATCCGTTAAACCGCGGTGTCTTATGGTAAGAGCAGTGAGATTAGAACAAGTTCTAAGAGTAGAAGTGATAGTTGTTACTCCATTATTTTGTAGATCAGCGGAGTAAATTTCAAGCTTGGTAAGATTATTATTGTTTTCATCCTGGTAGACCTTCAATACTTCATGACCTACTCCATCAACAAGAACGTGTTGTTGGTCGGTATCACCACAACAAAGAGATACGTGACGAATCGAGGAGTTTTGTTTGATACCATAAAAAAACCTTCTGTTTGTGATATTCAATGGATTTCCAACAAGGCCAATCTCCAATATATTGATATGAGTATTTGTTGCAATAGCATTACCTAGCCTAGTATAATTATTGTTGACACAAGATGCAAACTTTGCTTCCGCTTGTATAAGTGTGAAAATATGTTCGTGGCCTATCCGTAAATGTGTCAACTTATCATCATTCTGCTCAATCCTTTGCAATATTAATTGGTTCAATATGTGACTCATACTGCACTAATAATAATGTTATTGAAGAGTACAATATTATAAATTATTTTCAATATTCAATATATTATATCAAAATGAGCCAACAACTGTTTATGACTATAATTGATGCTATGAGAAGTACAGCAACCTCTTCGATCGGCAATAGTTCCATCAAATCACCAACACACCGGTACTATACCTACGCACGGTGTGCACGAAGAATCGAGATATCCTCACGGACTACTACCAATTGAAGTGTTAGCCGTATGTGATCAGTAGGCTAACGGCCATCACTGCAAGCAACAATATGTCTATCATCAGTGTATGGTTACCGCCTGTGGCATGATACCGAAGCAAACATATGTAGGCATGTTTAGAGCAACAATCATCATTCTCATCACGGTATCCTAGATAGAGAGAGTGTAGTAACTTTTTATGATTGGATGCCGCGCCGCCGATCGAGTATGGATCGAGAGGATGATGCTCATTGCTTTGTTGTCTTCTCTAGTTCTATTGAATTGGTGGCCTCTTCATTAAACAACCCTGTTGAATGTTCGTGAAGATTAATTATCATAGATGGCTACTAGAATAGAACAACGCGAAGATGAAGATGATATCAATGAATAATACACAACAATGGATAAATCTACCGATAATGACAATCATAATCTTCCTTCTCTTCACAGCATCATTGCAATTAGTATCAACATCAATAGTAGAAGCAAAAAGTATAAAACAAAAGTTATTCCCCCGTAAAACAAAGTTAACATGGGTAAATGGTATAGCACACCGTCCAGAACACATGACAGATCCAACATTTGTCATCTCTACAGCATTTGGTAATGTCCCAGTCGATTACTGTCATAATCCAAGTTCCATGACATCAGAATCAGATTACATTGGTTTCTTCAAAGATGGTTTTCAAGCTAGTACACATCAAATGGGAAGAATAACACCCGAGGTAGACAACCTAGTTATACATTTACGATCAGCGTTAAAAGAAGTTGGCAAGTCTGGACGGGTTATACATATAGCACATTCTCAAGGATCGGTAATAACATGGTTGGCAGCTAAACGATTAAACATTGAAGAATGTAAACGTATTGAAATCATATCCTTCGGTGGCGCGGCAACGATATGCACATCAGAATTTCCATATTTTGCCCGATGCATTAACTATTATGGAGTGAATGATCCAATACTGAATGTAGTACCAAGTGCAGTTAAGGCACTTAAAAGTGGCTTTGCATTTGGTGGCGGGTTAGAGCAGGAGATTATATTCTTAGCATCAAGAACTGGTGATCCTATGACTGATCATGGATTATTAAATCCAACATACTTGGAGGCATTGCTTTGGGAAGGTCAACGATATCAATCGTTATACTTATCACCACTTGGACAGATGGTAGTGGATAGTACAGGGGCATTTGTTGCCCCATTGGCCAATTCATGTGACTTTGCCTATGAGGTTACAAGACGGATATTCGTGGCTATATTCCGATTGATTATATTACTTAGAGAGTTTATTAAGAAAGTTATTCATAGAGTCTTTAGTGATCAAATGGATGAGGAGCAATTCCAACAATATAAGTAACAATTAATCAAACTCGGCTACCTCTTTTCCTTTGTGGTTGGTATGTATAATTGACATAGCTCTACCTCTTTTACTCTGCGGTTGATATGTATAATTGACATAGCTCTGATACCATCTTGTTGGCATCACAAAAA
>Ga0075437_10647_pt1 | contig 9968 bp, 9 predicted proteins | sample MintriMetagenome_FD_74266 | JGI IMG/M metagenome (GOLD analysis project Ga0075437, IMG submission 74266) | Marine eukaryotic communities from Monterey Bay, USA to study complex ecological interactions - Minidiscus trioculatus and... | ecosystem: Environmental > Aquatic > Marine > Unclassified...
TGTGGAATCTCAACATCCGTCCTAGGCATGAGCATATGATATATCAATCTAGTAACATAGAATGCATCATCATATTCTGTCACATTGTTGTTCCCATACTGAATTGCCATGCTAATTACTTGTTCATCGACACATCCAGCCTTTGTGAATATCATGAGCAAATGAAATACCGAGTCCTTGGATACCTTGGAAGGGAATTGAGGAAGCGTACGCAGCAATCCCTCTACCAAAAGCACCTTGCAATCTTGATTGTCATCACAGCTACTCACGATGAATGTTTTACCCATCTTATTGACCAATTCTTTTCCTTCTGCTGACTTCCACTTCATGTCATCGTAGGACAGGCATTGTGGACCGAAGTCGACAAAGCTATGCACAATAATTGCTTTGATTACAAAGTATAGCCTATATAATATTAGGTTTTCCCACGGTCTTTCAAATGATAGTGGTTTAGTAGTGATTACATAAATAGTTATTCAACAATCGAGTTGCAAAGTGACATCTGAAAAAAGTACACATCTTGTGCACTTAACAGAGAGAATAAATAGTATCATACTCATGGAGGATATATCGACAATTACGCTTGTATAAAGATAGTATACCCAATATATCAATTATTTACGGTATCTCGAATGGCAGCGGTCTTTTAGTGGTGCTGTTTGTACAATAAAAGTATTCTAATTGTGCACCTTTCAGAGATAATATCGGTGCACCTAATTATTGTACAAGGTATATATTATCTTCAAGTAATAGAGAAAAGAAACATGCCTGCTTCTAGTAGGAAGAGGGGTAAAGGTCAGGCAAGGAAAGCAAAATCTAAGGCTGCTACTGCTACTGCAGTGCATGAGAAAGATTTCAAATTTCAATTCATTTCGGGGAAATTCATTTGCAATCATGGCCAATTAATAGATGCACCACTTGTATGTGTGGCATTTGTATCTGAATTCTTCCAAACACATACATGCCAAACAGACTTCCTGAGTATGAAGATATCGATGGAAAGATGTTACAGGAGGTATCCAGAGGCTGTAAATAACAGTTACAATTCTTCAGGGTGGTTCAAAATCTGCAGCAATTGCTCTGGGATGTGCATCATTTGTTTTGTTCATTGATTCATATAATTCATCTAATCCTACACCGGCTGGCAGGCTTGACGAACGAGACGCTAAAACCTTGTTGAGGAACATCGATATTATCAATGGCTGCAAACGTTCATTGGTTAAGTACTTTGCTAATCAAATACCTTGCAAATGCCTCGATGAATTATATACCCAATTAAGGTCTACAGTACCAAAGATGAGCCGGTGCTACCGGTGTGAACAGATCAAGGAAAGAAATAGTATGTTCATATGCACGGGTTGTGAGCGGGGGATATATTGCAACAAATTGTGTCAACTAACAGATGTACCCAAACATAAGAAGTACTGCAAGAAGTGGCAGGGATAGATAGTTAAGGTACGTGGCTACGCCTACGATTGACAAACAACAGGATCAAACAATATGAACCATTTAGAACGAAGAATGACTAGGGAGGGGGAAAGTTATCATGATATGAACTAATACATAGTAGATGGCCTTTAGTTTTATTTGGCATTTGTCACAATGTTAAGTGTTTAGTATAGATTGTCTACTAGTCTAAGATTGTGCCGCTACCATATCATGTCCCCTTTTTGCTCTAACAATCTTATCACATGTCTTCTTATGTGACAACCAGTCGTCGGCTTGGCATTTAGCACAACAGTACTGAGCTATTCTACATCTATGAGGATACAGAGGAAGGAACAATAAGTCAGAGTGAGAGAAGAGTACAAACACTTGTCACATATGCACATATGATATGCACATATCACAATGCACAAAACACGTGTCTTACCTTCCACATATCTTGAGTGATGCCCTCCGTTTATCCTTGGCGCAGGCAAAGCACTCTCCAATCTTGGCTTTCCTCTTCGAATCAGCATACTTTTCCTTAAGACAAGAACAGTTGATCCGCTTGTTAAAGTGCTTTAAACAATCGCGATGTGAACCAACATTGATTTCTCGCACCTCAGGAGTGTAAAATGCAGCATCAAAGTTGCCGTTGCCATTGTAATTCTCCATAACTGAAGATACAATTGCAAACGTAGAGGCCCAGTCGACGTCATCATCACGTAGGATAATGTTGGTTCCAATAGCTAATAGAATCTCTACAGCCATCTCTCGCTGCTTAGCGTTATTCCAAACTGACGTATGGGTTTCATACAACTCCGTAATTCCATCCTCCAAGTTCTTATCATTAGCTTGAAATGATTCCACTGCATTCATGTACTTGTATAAGGGATCACCTACACTCCAACTTAGAGTGGAACCGTGGTTGCACTGAATCGCCACATTTCTTTCGCTCCATCTTGCTAAGACTTCCCATTCACGCTCACGTGGTACTGCTGCGGCAGCTTTAGCCTTACGAAGCTGGCCTTTAGCCTTCTTCCTACTTGGCATTATTAATCTAATCTAATTCTGTACTAGATGATCGGTTGTTGAGTTGTCAAATTCATTTTATCTAGTCTAACCTTAGTGTAACGTCTGGTGGCTGTATGCAATGCTATCGCTGCTTAGTAATCTGTTGATACTGATAGCTATTTGTTATGTTATGTTATGTTTTGTTAGCTGTCTGATATTGTTGATCTCCTGTCACTAGCCAATGCTGATGATGCTCCCCTTCAGTATGATCACTATAGAACGTCGAGTCTAACACCGTCGTCGAATAGTTTAGTGAGTTGATTAGATTGTGCCGTGGCTGTGTGGCTTATCGCTGCTAAGTAAGCTGTTGATGTTGCTAATCGTTGCTGATGACCGCTTCGATACGACCACCTCTAATCGTGTATATACTAGCCACTTGCTAGATACTAGCCAACCAAAAAAAGACATACTCCCACACTTTTGGGGTATGTACATATTTTTACTCATAACAAACTGACGATCTAATTCTCAACTAATAATAACCAATGCAGCCTGACACACTCGTTCATTGTTGATGTTGATTAACCCCCGACGTTCATTGTTATTAGGGTGGATGATAAGCAAATATGCCGTCTCGTAAGAGGTTGAAAGGGAGGCAGCGTAAGGCCATAAAAGCCGCCTCTAAAGAGAGTGCCTGGGTTCAATTGACACGTTGGGGAGAAAGGAATGTAGCTGTACAATGCAATCACGGATGTGAAATCATTCCTCAGTCTGGCCACATTGTTTATTCATTCATCCAATCTGTCTTTGACGAAATGTCAGTTCAAGGTGAATTATCAGTTGCCACATTCACCCTCGCGTCCTATAAGAATGAGCCTCAGCTATGGCATAACACGAAGAACCGTAAGATGGCCGTGGATATTCTCAGAAGCATGGGGACCAATATTATATTGAACGGAGGAATTGAAAATGCAAAGATATTAGCCACGATGTCCTCGTTTCTTGAGCATTTTAAATCAGAGTATAAATTGGCGTACCTCAGTGCACTGCCAATATCAAGAGATATCCAGAATGGCAATGACAGGGATGTAATGCGTAATTTCCATAGAAAGATCGCTTGTTCATGCTTGAAGAATGTATACAAGCAATCGAAATGTCAACCAAAAGTGGGCTGTTGTAGCAACTGCGCCAAGACATTTCGTCGAGATTCGTTAATGCTTTGTGGGTGAGTCAATTGTGTATTTACTATCATTGACCATGCACTGCACTGACTTATCACTTCTACTCAATATCAAAGGAGGTGTCGCATTGACCAGTATTGCGGCATCACCTGCCAAACTGAACATTGGACTGAGCACAAGGAATGGTGTGATGACATCGTTGCTTGGAAATGTAACAAAGCGGCCTCCCGGCTCCCGATTTGATCAGGTCGGTATACATGACATAAAGTGCCGACTAAGTTCTGGGTATTCTTTTAGTCTTCTTCTTCCTACTTTGCTTTGCTTGTTGTTGTTTACCAAAGCCTCCTCCCTCGGATACAGTTGATGATGGAGATCGAAGAGTGGTAGATATATCATCCTCATCCACTACTTTGTGTATAGATTCTTTTGATAACCGTTTCATCATTAGTAACTGACCAACAGTACCGGCATTTATTGCAAGTTGTTTAGTATCTAATATAATCATACGCTGCTGATTGTGCATTGTGTCTTCTTCTACTACCGATGGTTGTGAGAGAGGCTCGTCTAAAGAGATTGATATAACTCCATCATCTTTGTTATCTACACTATATATACAATCCTCACCCCCAACAGCCACATAACCTAATCGTTCATAAAACTTTCTAGCAGCAACATTATCATATTCAACATGTAGAAATACAATACGGGAATTCAACTCATACACCGCAACTCGTTCAACTTCTGCCATTAATTTTGTACCAATACCAAACCGACGATGATTTGATGATGTTACGACATCTGTTATGTACAGCGGAGTTGCATACTCTCATTATTAGTATTATGCTCATTGATGATACAGTTTTGCAATTCGATAGGGCTCAACTCGGCAGCACCAACTACCAATTCATCAGCCTCATTATCGCATTACTTTGATGCACCAACTTTGCCAAAAATACAATCGAGCCCTCAACTTGTCTTTCATTATAAATTTCAGCAGTTGCTTTACAAAAGTTGGATAACATTGGTGGATTTACTTCATCTATCATCCATTCTTGATATCGTAATTTGGTAAGGATAGTATATCGGCGTTAGTTTGTACCTTAGAGATGTGTACTGTGTTGTAATTTTTGATATTTTTGTGTGGTAAAGTTGTTGGCTGATTGTTGATGTTAGACGACGATGATGAAAACGCCACTACACTAGATATAAGCTGTAGTATAATGACGAATAGGAGGAGATGACGATATACGATAGCCATTGGAGGTTGAATAATGCCGTCAAATAGATGCCGCCATCTCAACTTTTTGCAAAGAGTCACGGGCACACCACAAATCTTATTACAATTCACTAACCGTTCATACCCTAACGACGATAGACTGGTATCATCATTTACCATTTTGATACATTGCATCATTCTTACTTATAGTATCATCAGATGTCCCCTGTTTCATTACTGCAATCCAGCACATGCGGTATCCTAAAATCTCATCACATTTTTACTTCTCAACATGGCCGCCTTGGGTATAGAATAACTACATATCAATAATTGAATAATTGCTCCGGTAAACGATAGTATAGCCAGATCTACCTGTTTTTACTACTCTTTCGATAGGTGGTTGAATTGTGGTGATTCGTCACGACATTCATCAAACAAGTGGCAAAAAGACAGCTCATATTAAAAAGAAGGTTCACCTCGACCTATTATAAATATCGTGCGTTATAATACGGCGGTAGTTAAGAAAGTATTATAATGTCAGGAGAAGAAGACGGTTATAATAGTAGTGATAAATATATTAGTATGAGTGATCGTCCGTGGATAGATCAGTTTGAAGAGTTATGTTCCTCAGATGATCTCTCTATTGAGGAATTGCAAAGGATGATCGAGGGTATATCATTGGATAATCTTCACAACTCATCCTTCCTTCATAGAGTGTGTATGAATGAGAATGTTACATTGGAAATTGTTGAGTATCTTTTAGACATACATCCTTCTGCGGCACATAGATGTTTAGACATACCCAACTTACGTCTAAACCGAGGTCTAAGTATTGAATCAGCATATCTTCTACACCTGGCATGTTTCAATGAAGATTGTCCGAACGAAGTTATTCAACTACTTTTACAAAGGGAATGTCGTAATCAAATAACTCAAATCTGCTTTATGAATATTGATTGGGGTAAAACGAGCTTCGACTGTGAACATTATGGGGGTACTCCTCTTCATTATTATTTATCAAGAACATCAAATGTTGACCTCGGTGTTGTTAAAGAGTTGATGAGTGCAAGTCCAGCAGGGTTGCTGTTAACTGATGAGCATTCACGGTGCACTCCAATACACATCCTCTTGCATAATGAAAGTATCGGAGATATGTTTGATGTGGTAAAATGTCTTACTGAAACGAGCCAAACCTCCCTCCATGTAAAGGATAGGGATGGTCAAACTCCTCTCAATGTCGCATGTGGAAAAAGACATATGACAACAAGGACAGTTAAACTTCTTTTAGATCTTGGGGCAGCAGTAGTTTATGAACCAAACGAATTCAGCTGGTTGGCAATACATTGTCTCTGTGGAGAAGGGAATAAGGGTATTGATGATAAAGTTGCAATAGATATTCTGCAGCTCTTACTCGAGGCACATCCAGACTCTGTATCAGAAACTGACAATGCCGGTGAATTTCCTTTGCATATAGCTGCTTCCAACAAATCACCAGCATTCTGTAAGTTGCTCGTTGATGCCTATCCAGAATCCGTAATGAGGGAAAGTTACAACAGTTCATTGCCATTCCATTGTGCTTGTTATAGCGGGCGACCTGATACGGCAGAGTACCTACTCAAACTCTATCCAGAGAGTTTAAACGCAAGAAACAATCTTGGTTATTTGCCAATTCATTGCGTAGCCAACAGTCCTAGCGACAATACTGCTGAAATTATCAAGTTTTTACTTCTTCACGATCCGGAATGCCTATCTAAACCTGTTGTGTCTGATGATGAAGGCAGCGAATATATGCAAGGAAACGGGGCATTGCCTCTACATGTAGCTTGTGACAACATTGATCAGTATGGAGATATGACACGGCGGCTATTTGATGTCTACCCAGAAGCAATTCTTATCAAAAATGGACAAGGAAAGCTCCCCGTTGATGTTATCAGAAAGAGGCTTGATGACATAGAACTATATCCTCGCTCATACCGTGATGAGTATTATGGACAAGAAATGCAAGACCTCCTTTCTTATCTGTATACCCAAATGGGTTATGCTACAAAGGCACAAAATAAAACTGCAATGAGAAGACGGGACCGTACAGGGTCATTACCACTTCATAATGCATTATATGGTAAAGCTTCACTCGGTTCGATCAAGCTGCTAGTCAAAGGGAATCCCGATGCTGTTGATGTACCCGACCGTAGTGGAATGTACCCTTTAGACATTGCCTGTCAGTTTGGTACAGTTGGTGTTATCAAATACTTGGCAGAACTAGTACTAGTACCTGAACGCCTAAACTCATGCGGTTTCAGTAGAAACTACCCCCTTCATCATGCCTGCCGAGGAGGAAACTGTGATGTGATATCATACCTACTTGAAACACCAATGGCATCGGCATCTGTATCAGAAAGGAATTCCGATGGTATGCTTCCAATCCACTTGTTTTGTGAGTTTGTAACTAAATCTGAGGAAGAGGAGGATACACCGGAGTATACTGAAACCATTTGGCGTCTTCTATCGGCTTATCCCGAGACAGTATTGAATTGGTAAGTATGCCATACTGATAGCTGAGGAGCCGAATGGCAACAGATTGAGAAGAAACTAGATTAGAGACACGATAAAAGTAAGTTATGGATAATCCTTTCCTATTGACATAACATAAGTAGAGATGACTAGACCTAGACCACCCACTGGACTTTGTACAGGGAAGCAATAGTGAAGTATTTATTGGAGGTAGTATAATCGGAAGGAGTAGATATGAAATACATCTTTCCTCTATCTTATATCTAATCATCCCGCCTTCCTATTCACACTCCTTCTTTGCATTTACAACAATCTTGCATCGTCCCCCATGAACTGGCCAGCTATTTACATGACACATTTCACTGCAGTATTGACTCACTCTACAAGCTGAACATACCATCAGCAGCTTTCTTTCAAACAAGTTACGACAGCCACTGCACACTCCTACTTTGGGATGAGATTTAGATGCTTGGTACTTTTGTTTCAAACAAGAGCAGCCGACTCTCTTGTTGTAGAAGGAGAGTGTATCTCTGTCGTAACCACCCGATAGTCTTTCCACAATACTAGCTGACCTCATCTTCACCATGTCAAATTTGATATTGCCGTCATAGTTCTCCAACATTGAAGCCGCGTACGCAAAAGGTTTTGCCGAATTGCTACTCTTATGCAAAATGAAATTGGCTCCCATCCTTATCAAGATACGTAATGCCATGCTTCGATTGACGTCATCGGACCAGACTAACGGGTGATTCCTGAACAATACATCCATGCAAGCAAAAACATCGGTCAACAAACTAATCCCAAAACTGGTAAATTCATTCATGAAAGTAGAAACAAGATGCCCTTCTGGAGGGATAATATCGCAGCCGTGTGTACAAGGTGCATTATTCTCCTCGCCTAAACGAAGCACGCTTGTCCAATGCTCCCTAACTGCTAAGGCTCGTTGAGTCATAGCCTTTGCCTTCCTCTCTTTCCCCTTTGCTCTCTTCCTGGATGGTGGCATTGTCTAATACTCAAGAGTCGTCGAGTCTAACACCGTCGTCGAATAGTTTAGTGAGTTGATTAGATTGTGCCGTGGCTGTGTGGCTTATCGCTGCTAAGTAAGCTGTTGATGTTGCTAATCGTTGCTGATGACCGCTTCGATACGACCACCTCTAATCGTGTATATACTAGCCACTTGCTAGATACTAGCCAACCCAGAAAAATGACATACTTTTGGGGTATGTACGTAATTTTTACCCGTACAAACTGACGATCTAATTCTCAACTAATAACAACCAATGCAACACGACACACCCCCGACGATCATTGTTATTAGTGTGGATGATAGACGAATATGCCATCACGGAAGAGGGTGAAGGGAAAACAGCGTAGGGCAACAAAGGCTGCCGCAACGTGCCGGACGTCTAAAGAAATCACTTGGACGAATTTACTTGGAGGTCTCACAATTAATAAGGAGGGTATTGTTACCGATATACAATGCAATCACGGAGTGATTATTCCTCCGACCGTGCACCCAGTATATGCCTTTATGCATACATTTGTTAACGAAATGTCCTCCAAAACTTCAGCAACTGAATTTACTAGACTGGTGTTTGAAAAACATCCAAGGGTGATTGAAAACGCAGTTAACCGAAAGCTGGCAAGGGATCTTGTACTTGCCATTGGATCCAACTTTCTAATAACTGAAGATGAAACTAGCGGATCTCGGCCATTAGCTGTCTCAATCATGATATTGGAGAGCTACGAAGGTGACTTCGATTCAGCATACCTCAAAATGCTGCCTTTAATGAGAGATATCAATTGCGGAGGGGACCGTGACACACTACGTTTTTTCAGCAAAAGGCTGCCATGTTTGTGCTTGAATCATAAATACATCAAATCTAAATGCCAAGTAAAGATTGGCAAGTGTTCATGTTGCTCACAGACATTTGAGCGTGCGACCCTTAGGTTATGTGGGTGAGTTATTGATAATAACTTTTCGATTGTGATGACTTGTGAATCTTATGTCCTTTACTTTCGACCATCTTCTCATTTCTCCACCCCATATACTGAAAAAGACAATGCAAAGTAGCCCAATATTGTGGTGACATATGCCAGCGTAAAGACTGGACAAAGCATAGAGACAAGTGTGGCTTTTGGATGCAAGGTCGTGGCTAACCTCAAATCCTGAATTGCTGATGTCCGTGTATTGTGATGAGGATACAAAGTCCCAGTCTATCTGTTCCTCTTCTTCTTTTTACTTTGTTTTACTCTTTGTCGTCCAAAGCCTCCTCCCTTGGATATAGTTGGTGGTGGCGATTGACGAGTATCATTCTCATCCACTACGTTGGGTATTGATTCTTTTGATAACCGTTTCATCATTAGTAGTTGTCCCACAGTACCAGCATTGATTGCTAATTTTTTAGTATCTAATCTAATCATATCATTCTGCTGACGATTGTCTATTGTATCATCTTCTATAACTGCCGATGGTTGTGGTTGCGAGAGTTCATCTAGAGAGAGTGATATTAAGCCGTCATTTTCTTTGGAATCACCCCCAACAACAGCCATATCTACATAACCCAATCGTTCATAAAACTTTCTAGCAGCAACATTATCATATTCAACATGTAGAAATG
>Ga0075437_12038_pt1 | contig 9960 bp, 6 predicted proteins | sample MintriMetagenome_FD_74266 | JGI IMG/M metagenome (GOLD analysis project Ga0075437, IMG submission 74266) | Marine eukaryotic communities from Monterey Bay, USA to study complex ecological interactions - Minidiscus trioculatus and... | ecosystem: Environmental > Aquatic > Marine > Unclassified...
TCATCACTCCATTACAGAAACCAACTTGGTAACATCTGCTAAGCATGAGATACAATCATTAGAACATGAATTACATTCCTTATCAAAGGCATTAGAGACATACCCAAGGAATGGCAAGTCATGGCAGTTATTGTTGTTGTTATTAATCGTTTCTTTATTGACTATATTACTGTTATCAATAACTGTCGTAGAAGAAGAATCTAAGGGTATTGATGGAATGTAACTTGGATATGAACTGGGACTATCTGTTACTAATGATGAGTCGTCAAGGTCTCCCTTTTCTATAGATGGCTTTGATGTAGGCGTAGGTATATGATTCGTGTCTTCTATATCATGATTAGTACCTTCTGAGGATGGGACATATGAATGAGATGGTCTACTAGTTGGCTGGTTTGATATTATCAAACTTGGCCTTCCCGAAGGTCGATTAGATATATCATTTGTAACTGACGGAACTAAACTTGGTCGATTAGATACACTACTTGTTGGTGTTGATACACTAGAAGGCACATAAGAAGGTATACTAGATGCAACAACCTCAGTTGGATATGCAGATGAAGAGAAGGATGGACTTGACGATACAATTTGAGTTGGCTGTTCTGTAATTTGTATCGTTGGACTATTATCACTTGGTCTATTCGATGTTTCAACTGATGGTCTATATGATATCTTATACGTTGGTATATCACTTGGTCTATACGATGGATAAACTGTAGGAACATTACTCATAACACTACTCACATCACCACCGCCACTACTAGCAGTACTTGGTTGTAAACTAGGCACTGATATATCATCATTATCATCATCATGATCGATTCGATATAAACCAAAGTACATATTCATATTAACTTCATTATTTTTTATTGTAAAGCATGTTGTTTGTCCTTTCTCTGGATTAATTGTACTGTACTCAACATTGTTTGTTGTTGTAGTATTATTACTACTGCTACTAAATTGTTGTGCAATGGACTGCTTTAATGCAGATGCCAATGTCGTCGGTGATGATGATGATGATTGTATTGGTGGTTGTTGGTGATTAACATCTCTCCAAATAGAACTAAACTCATACCCTTTCGGTTTCTGCACCACTATATAATAATTTCCACTCTCCAACTCACCAAATGTATATCTACAACTACTATTAGTTTCATAATGACCCATGTTAGTTGATGTTTCATTTGCATTGCATGTGAATAACCATATGTTTATATTGGTTGGCAGTAGATGCGTGTTAGATTGAGAAGAGAGATGATCGTCGTCGTTTATACCATTTTGATTTGCATCGTAGAATGCTTTACCGCCTATTATACCTTTATTTGATTGAATAGTGGTTGTATTGTTGGTAGATTGACGATTGTTTACACCATTATCATTTGAATTCCTTTCTACTGATGATTGGGAGATTGTTGAAGAGGTGATATCATCATGTCGTAATGTTCGACGAAGATGTGGCATATCTTTTTATCTATTGCAATGATGAGAGATATTAGCAACACATCATCTCATTTATCATATCTAGAGCCGACGTAGCATATTAATGCTAATAAAGAATCACAACTGCAATGAATAGGGGGCCGTCATGAGCAAAGTCGAGCCTCGCTCCCCTATCATTTTTCATACATTGAGCCCTATGTAGCCCTCGACGACGGACATTTGCGTTTGATCGCCATTCTATTTCTCCCCCTCGTTTAGTGAGAGCGAGCATGACACGACAATGGCGTAGCCCTCTCTACTCATTGACCTCCAAGCTCTATCGATTGATACCAGAACAGTTAGCAGGTTAGACAGATGTGATGTAGTATTGATGATAAGGGCGAGGTGGTAGACACTTAGAGTCATTTTTTTTTCATTTTGCAATGAAAAAAAGAACTCATCAACCTCTCTCGTTAGTTTCAGTTGCAATGATGGAAGATCTTCCTCAATCTAATGAGCCATCAAACAATGGTGTTGTCTCGTCTTCTTATAACATGATGACGGAAGAACAATCGCCTTCGTCATCAACAAATGGCAATGGTTGTTGTAATGACGGAGAGGTGGCACGAGATGAATCATCAAGTTCTGTTGTCGTCGATGAATCATCAAATAAAAGAACAACATCTCAAGAGACGGTGAATGCTGACGCTGCTGACGTTGTTAACAAGGAGCTCCCCTCCTCTTCTCCAACCACCACGACCACCACTAACAACAATAATGCAATGATTAACAAACTAAATCATGAATTACACCAATCAACTCAACACAATCTCCAACTTCGTACGAAATGGCGTCAATTACTCTCTCAAGAAAAATATACACAACTCCATTCATCAATACCAACATTACAAACTAACTACAATGATAATATACAACGCAAACTAGAATTAATATCAAGTATTAATAATGATATATTACATTTACAATCAACATTATATAAGAATGCAATGTTGGCAAACATTGAAAGGATTGATAATTTAATTAATTTGTATGATGAACATGTTATTACCTTAGATGATGAGTTTCATACTAAAGTGAATGTATTGCAATCATCATTTACTAATGAACTTAATGAGATTCAATCACATTACAATGTTGAGAAGGAGATTGTTAGTCAAGCAATACAAAGTCAACATGCAAAAGATACAACTCAAACACAAGATATAAATGAACAACATTCACAGAACTTACAAGAGATATATAATACCAACTTGGAACAAGTAAATTCATTACATTATACAATGGATACAAAGATACAATCTTTAAATGAAATGCATGATACATTAAACTTGGAATATACACAAAATACAACTTCTACCAAGATTGCCTATGATGGACTCAAGGCTAAAGATACAACATTACAATCCGATGTACAACTCAAGACTAAAGAGGCAAACAAGTTACAAAGTCAGATACAACAATATCAATTATTAACTAAACAAGAACTCCATCAAATAAACGAAACACATTCTCAACTACTTACTAGAAAGAATCGAGGTATAAGTAAGTTGAACTCAATCCAAAATCAAATGAATACATACCGCTCTGCTTCGGAAAATCGATTGATTGATTTAATTAAACGTGCTAATGATTGTAAAGATGGGTTAATTGTACAATGTGACAAAGCGGAGAAGGTTCAAAAGATTGCAGTAAGTTGTGAAAAGTTGGAAGATGGTAGAGAAAAGTTTGATAGATTGTTAAGAGGGGAGACTAGCCCTGCCGCTGCTGATGAGGGAGAAGGATCGTCTTCTTCTCACATTGCCTCTTCGTCTGATACTGATGAAACGGATGGGAGGTCGTCTTCGTCTTTGTCTCATGAGGTAGGAGATGAATCCAAACAGAGTGATGATAACAAGACAGGAGGAGAGAATAACGATTCACGAGCCTATATAACATCCTGCATGGGCCGTCTAGGTGATTCCACAAATCATTTCTGGAATAAGTATAACTTGACAAAGCTCGATGTACAAACACTCGAATCCAAGGTATATCAATTGAAACAACATCAAGCATCACTCCAATCAAAACTTGTTACATATAACGATGGTATATCAATCAATGACCGAGTCTTGAGAGAACGTAATCCATTAATGGTTGTTAACGGTCGTATGAATATGCCTAATCATCAATCGAGATTGAAGGAGGTGATACTTGATGATTATGATGGTAATGGAGGTAAGGGTAAGAAGAAGTTGATGCGACGACGAACTACTGTAGTTGAAGGTAATCATTTCATGGCCATTACTAATAAGATGACCCAGGCTTCCGTAGTGTAGCCGGTCTTATTCTAAACATAAATGCTAGTATTCAATATAGAGCTCTGTCTTCTTACTTATTGCAATAAACTAACCTTATGTGAATCTTATAGTATCTAGTATCGACCAAGCTCTATACTCTGAAATTCAGGAACTGCAAAATAGAATCTTTCACCGGCCCGGGGATATCAATACGGTACACATCTCGGTTGATAGGGTTGGTACTTGCTTGATCGATCTTAGATTTCCACATGGCCAATTCAAGTAGCGTTGTTGCCTCTCTTACCTCGTAATAGGTGATTAATCGATCGATTCTACTAATGATGCCTCTAGTTCTTATCCAGTTATCCTGCACAAATGCTACATCAGATATGAACAACTCGCTACCTCTTCTTCGAATACCAAAGCCACGAACAATAATATTATCAACCTTAACCTCAACATCTTCATACTTCCCATCGTTGATGGTAATATCCAGACGAGTTGCAAGATTGGGAAAACTGAATCTTTCCAATGATAGGCACCTTCCAAACGCACCCGTCCCAATTGTCTGAATCCCCTCATGAAGTTCTACCTCTCTTAAACTTTGACAATTGAAAAATGTATCATCTCCAATCTCAGTGACAGTATGGGGGATTGTAATACGTTCCAATGACAAACAACTCCCAAATGCATCCGATTCAATCTTTTGAATCCCCTCATTTAGTATAACTGTCTCCAAATTATGACAATTGTGAAATGTACGCTCACTAATCTCAGTGAAAAATGAAGGGATTGTAATTCTTTCTAATGATGTGCAACCACCAAATGCTCCTATTCCGATTGTTTGCAGTGTCTTATTTAGCACCACTTCCCTCAAACTTTGACAACCACTAAAAGCCCTATTTCCTATCCCAATCAAAGTAGATGGGAGATTGATATGTTCCAACTTACTACAAAGGAAAAATGATCTGTCTCCAATCTTTTGTAGTCCCTCATTCAATATCACTTCCTTTAATTGGTAACGATCTTGAAACATCTCCTCACCAACTTCTATAACACTTGAAATAAACCGTACAATTGTCACATCCTTCGGAACGTCTTCCCTCTCCTCTTTCCCCGTATACTCAAATTCTATTTCATTTGACATATCTAATGTGCACGTGATGTGTTCAGTATTGTTGTATCGGTATATTGTTTATGTATGTATATACGGTATCGTTGTATGTTATTGACGTGGATATTACAATATGTACTTTGCCAACACTTACTACTACAATGTGTACAGCTGATTCAATGTGTACAGTTGCTGTTGATGATTATAAATAGGTGAGTATGTTTATGTTGCGTCTTGACTTACTTGTTGTGTAGAAAGTTGGAGTTGTTTATTGTGATTTAGATATACTATCACTTCTAGTGCCCTAGCAATACAATTTAATACCAACGCCTAACTAACACTAATTACCAACAATATATAGATCCATGGAGATAGAGGAGGATAAAGAATGCAATGCTATTAGCTACTAAAAAGAAAAGAGGTTTGTTGTTTATTCCCACTTTGAAAATTTACTACTATTGCTTTGTTAACACAAAAGCGGCTTCTAATAGCATATAAATCCAACACAATAGCAAACATGGCGTCAAACGTAGATGCTAAATCAGTGGTAGAAGATATCACCTCTACCACCAAATTATTAGACACCAAACAATCCTCCAATACACCATCAACTACCGCAACCTCAGCAACCAAATCAGAAGAGAATTACTTCACAGCAAACGAACAACATCAACATCAAGATAATGACAGTGCATCAGAAGAAGAACAGCAATCACAACCAGACAATGAATCAATGAATGAAAATGATGATAACAGTGATGCAATGTCTGAATATTCATATTGTATATCCGATGATGGTGAAGATGATGACGAACAGGAAGTGTATGATCATACAAAAAATAAGTTAGCAAATAAGATTCAACATCAGCCTGTTAGTGTTACTCATGCTGGTGCCAAACGAAAGGGTAAGTTGATTGTATTTATTAGTATGCTATATTGTTATTTAAGCTGTGTATTGTTTAGTTGGTGTAGGATGTAGGGTATTGGGGTATAAAGATACGATTTGCAATTCTCAAAAAGATGGTGCATGTGAAGGATTTTATGTTATGCTATACCATATTGGTATTGGGTAATTGAATGGCGTATGATATTATATTGAAATTTAGATGAAGTAGAATCCAGTGTTTGGATTTGTTGGGGTGGAGGCTGGAGATAGAGAAGATATATGATTGGACACATGATACGAATTTTACATTGAAACTTTTGGGTGTTGGTGCATTTGTTTATTGGTGGAAGACGGTGTTGGATTGTATTAATTGATGCATGATTGTATTAAATATATTGATTGATAGTGTGGCTATCATTTGGTTGGGGTAGGGTGGTTGTAAGGGGGTGCCATATACGTTGCTATTATTTTTGAACATATGATATGTTCATTTTCTAACCAACTTCTTCTCAACACTTCACTCCACAGCAAACAATCCACTTGCCGAATTAGATGATATATTGAATGGGATTAAAGATGTAGTAGAAGGTGAATCTCGTAGTACATCACCCGTACCGCCACCCAATGCAGCAGCATCAACAACATCAACAGCAACTGCCTCATCCACAGCAACAACAACAACAACCAAACCAAAAACATCGGGGACTTCCACCCTCAAGGCAGGTGTAGGATATGAAACAGGTGCCTACACAACATCCACCACCACCCTCAATAAACACATGTCCGAGGCTGCAACAAAACAAGGCAAGGTTGATGATGCATCTCAGTTATTGATTGATCGATTGGCAACATTTGTTCACGAGTATGACGGCTCGGAAGGTATGGTTCTTTTGGCATTGAAGATGTCTCCAAGTTTCAATCGAATGTTATTCAATCTATTGAAGAATGGTACGTATTTGTGTATTATATATAAACATATGCACTTGTATACAATTATCTGACGTGCCCTCTTAAACCATCATCGCAGACTCATTAATTGAATGGGGAAAGAGGAAGAAGATTTATGGCAGTACTCTCGATTTGTTGGATACGTTTGCCGCATCTCCTTTTTACGTGCCATTCCTTCTGCACAACTTGTTGGAAGGTAATGGTTTGCCAGACGATGGTAAAGCTACTTGTGACGCTCTGTTGGATATCCTGAATACCAAGGCAGTCATCATGGTCCGTTCTCAAAAGAAGATGGCAGCCAAGTCCGAGGACGCCACTAATGAAGAAGCAGATACCCTTGCCATATGTGAAAAGATCGTAGCCACTTCTGACAAAGTAACTAAGGCTATAAAGGAAGGTAGAGAGTCGGGAGTTGTTGTGAACCCGGCCAACGAGACGACGTCCAAAGGTGAGATACCTTTTGTTTGGATTTTGTGCATATCATGTGTACTTTACTCGTCCATCTCACCACCATCCTCTCAACTCTATATTACAGATATGGCAGGAAGTGGACCCACCCATCTCATGAATGCTTTATTAGAAGAGGCCAAGTTCAAGCCACCACCAACAGCAAAAGAAGAGCACGAATCCTATATCAAAGGAATGACGGTTCATCGTTTGAATCATGTGGAAATCATCAAGGCTGCAAAAGAATCAACTACTCCATACAAGTATTACAACGAAGTTACGGGTACGGCCAGCTCGGCTAGTGGTATCAATAAGAAGAGAATGGTACATATTGCATCAGAGATTGCGGGCTTGTCAGCCGACCTCCCAGTAGAATGGTATAGTGGCATTTACGTTCGGGTAGACGAAGATCGACCAGATGTGCTCAAGGCATGTATCATTGCCCCCGAGGGTACTCCCTACGAGAATGGATGCTTTGAATTTGATATTCTCCTTCCGCTAGACTATCCCAACGTGCCACCAAAGGTTCAAATCATTACCACTAACCATGGAAGTGTCCGTTTCAATCCAAACCTGTACAATGGCGGCAAAGTTTGTCTTAGTCTTCTCGGCACGTGGAGTGGACCTGGCTGGATCCCCGGCACGTCTACATTGTTGCAAGTCCTCTTGTCTATTCAGTCTCTCATCTTTGTTGATAAGCCGTACTTCAACGAACCAGGGTACAATGCCAGCTGCGCCTCACAACAGAAGCAGAGTGACACATACGACCGGCAAATTAGAGCTGCTACTCTCAAAGTTGCAATGTTAGGGCAGATGCAGAAGCCTAGTCCTCTCTTTGAGGATTGCATGAATGATCATTTCCGCCTCAAGAAACGACGCATTCTAGAACAACTCGATGAGTGGGAAGCGTTGGAAGAGAAGAATGATAAGTCCTATAGTGGTGCCCTCGTTGCCGGTGGCGGGATCAGGAGTACCCACAAGATTGTCAAGGAGATTTGTGACGAGATTAGGAATGTATACGATCCCAAGGAGGTTGATAGTGACGACGAAGATGCTATCCGTTACAATGATTATCCCAATTACTGCCGTATTACTGGTGCCGATGCTAAACAAACCTCCTCATAATAGATGAGGAGGAAACCGGCTAAACTTTACAGTAGTGAGGCTTAGTCTTCATATAATGGAGGAAAAGAGAAAACAGTAAGCATAAGTATCATCATTTTATATACAATCATAAGTCTCATTTAGAGGTACTTATCAACTCGTGGCTTAGGGCCTAAGTATCATCAATTTATATACAACTATAAAACCGAAATCGTAGCTTGTTGATATCAAAGTCGTGTCTTAGTTTAGCATCCCAATCTAGAACATATTAAAGGGATCTTCGTAGTCATGATCATCACCATAAACAACCTGTTCATCAAGAGCTTGAAGAGCTTCGGCATGGTTTACTATCATCCCGGGTTGATGATGTGCAGCGGCAAAATCCCTCCTATCATTTTCCCAATCCACCAATATAGTTTTTATCAACTGTATTAATTCCAATGTCAAGTCCGATTCTTGTACATGTGAATTGAAGAATGATACCATTGGCGGCGGAAACTCCAATCCACCATTCATAATAATGTACTCTGCACTTGATAGAAATGCATCTCTGTATATCTGACCCCTTTCAGCTTGAACTGTATCCAAAGGAATTGTTTCTGTCTTCTGTACAAAGCTGTATGCCTTTGAGTAGACATGAGATTTGTCACCTAATAAAAATAATTGTATAGTACAATCCCGAAGAAGCAGACTATTGCCCATACCAATTCCTGTTTTATAATATAACCGATATGTTTTGTTTGGTGAAATGTTGAATTCAATATGTAGTTGCTCACCATTCAGTGCAAGAACTTCCCCATATCTTTCATAATTGTATACAACTTTGTCATCATTTGAACGGATATAAATGGCACCCTTTCTATTGCCCCCGATATTCAATGTTATTCGTACAGAGTGAACAGTTGTGTTGTTGTTTGCTGATATTGGTATATTGAAACCGTAATGTAAGTTTTCATCGTTCCCGCTTTTTAAGAATCCTTTGACGAACATCCTAGGTGTAGTTGAACATAAAGAAATTTGTTTTCTAATACGTTTCGAGGTACAGCTAAAACTCCTGACGTCCTTAGCACATAAATAGATTCCTATCTGGCGTATACTATCAATAGATAAACTCTCCATTCTTTGAAGTGCTAGAGGGGCTGTGTAATCGGTGCTGGATATGATATGCTGATTTGCATAGAGGTAAATATCTTTTACGTGTATCTTATCCAATAAGGAATTCCTCCCTAAATGCTAACGCTTAATGATACCCAATATATATCTACCTCTCCAACGCAATATTATCTGACTGAAAGGTCAACAGTGATAGATTAAATACACACTAACATTATCAAACTGTAGTATGTAGGTATTTGCTCGATTTGCTTGATACTAAAAAAGATTTTTCAAGGATACCAAAATGATGGTATCCTTCTACTCTTCAAATCTCTCTCCTACCTGACTATCTCTAGCATCATTTGGTCTATATCTGCTTCCTCTCTCCCACCCATGAATAGAATTAAGTTGCTAATATTGCAATATACTTGCAATGGCTGCGGCAACTATTCAACCTTTTTACACAATTCATTTGGATTCCTAAAAGAGATTTTATTGGCATTGCCAGTCAGAGTTGTTCTGTTCTGTTAAATGAACCACTGTCTTGATTAGGAGCAAGTTGTTGTTATATCTCTACATGAGCATAATAGAAGATAGAGCAGCTGAAAGAGATAAGATGAGAAAGAGTTTAGACAGATTGCCAAGTTCAATTA
>Ga0075437_14265_pt1 | contig 9927 bp, 7 predicted proteins | sample MintriMetagenome_FD_74266 | JGI IMG/M metagenome (GOLD analysis project Ga0075437, IMG submission 74266) | Marine eukaryotic communities from Monterey Bay, USA to study complex ecological interactions - Minidiscus trioculatus and... | ecosystem: Environmental > Aquatic > Marine > Unclassified...
TATGAAGGAGGAGAGGAGAGTAGAGCATTAGTAGTGGCAGTTGATCCACCCTCGGCACCCTCAACTGAATACTCTTCCACCTCTTCACCCACCTCCAACACTCCATCTACAATACTCTCCAATCCACGAACACGCATTGCAACAATATCATCAGGATATAAAAAAGCAAATTACTTTGTTCGTGAAGATTTAGATACACGTATCTACTTTCATCAAATTGAGGATGCCATTGGTTATATGGCCAAACGAGGATATTGTAAAATGCGTGGTGAGGAAGAGAAGGAGTGGAAGTTATTGTTGGGTAAGGCACATGGTGTTATTAAGGTACGTTTGTGTTGTTTTTTATTGGAGTAGATGGAAGAATCCTCATATCGTTTGTTCAACAACGTCTCACAAATCTTCCTCACCTCAACCATACACATACACAGGGCGGAGCCAAGAAGAAGGTTAAGCAAAGATATCGAAAGGGAAAACTTGTCATGATCCTCAAGAAGACAATCACTGATACCCCGGCTGTTGCCGATCCATATGTGGATACTGTTACCAAGCCAAGGAAGAAGAAGAAGAAGACCAAGAAAAAGAAGAAAACAAGGAGCTCCTCATCTACCATGTCAAGTTTCCAGGATACTCAATCAACATCAACCGAGTGCTCATCTTCACTATACTCAAGTCAAAGTACCGACACATCTGTACAAACCTCACGTACTTCACTAGGTAAAACAATCCGCGGCACTTACAAGTCATACTCGGAAAAGTTCCTAGCTCAACAAGAGGAGGAGAAACAACGTTGCCTACTGGCAATCATGGAGGGCGTTCCCGCTAATGAGTTGAATGTCTATGGTAATGATAATGTAGTGGGGAAGCAACTGCTGCTTACCGATGGTTCTGATCATTATGACGGACCAGTCGATGCCCCAAGTGAGTATGGAGATGAGACTACCACATCTGGTGCATCAACATATAATTCCAAGGATGATTTCGAGAAGAGTAGGCATACCGTAGCCTCGAATCGCCGTGGTGTGTATGGTGGAGGTGTACAATACTTTACACCGGACAATGGCAAGTATGACGATGATGACGAGAGTGAGAGTGAAGATGAGGGTACAGAAGAAGTTTGTTATGAAGATTCTGAAGAGGAAGAGGAGGATGTGGAAGAAGAAGAGGATGTGGAAGAGTACACTAGTCAAGATGAATATGACGAGGAAGACGATACCGAAGAAGGAGGAGGAGAGAGTGATACCATTGAACTAGAGGGTAGTGACATGGATTCGATGATGTTGTCTGCTGAGGATACCTATGATCATAAACAGAATTCTGTGGGTGTTGAGAGTATATCGGGCGCGGATAGTATATCTGATAGCACCATGTCAACTACAGAGCAGAATGAGCGTCATTGTGGCAAGAGTGGTAGTAGTGGAAAGAGAAGAGAGGGAAAGAGAGGTCCTCTCAGATGACAACGATAAGTGACATTGGCATTTCAGTAGCCTCTTTCAATTCATTCAGGGTGGGGTAAATGGAGATTTTAAGTATAAATTAGGACAATCAACTATATAGTGCATGTTCTGCGCCACTTTAGTAGATATAGATGCTGCTAACACTAAGCAAGTATAATCGTGAGAATCATTCTGACCTTGCTATAAGTTTAAATGGTTTGAAATTATAATCTTTATACTTATCACTATCACAAGAAAAGACACCTAGACTAACATCACAGAACATCATACATGAACACCCATATCACTTTTCCAATATACCATCACCACTGCTGTGCATTCCATCTAAAGCCTCTTACCTGACTTTGCTTTTCCAGACTTTGAATAAGGCATTGACATCACATGATCATCAGCCTTGCTTGATTTAGCCTTGGCAGATTTAGTCTTCCATGTTTTTCCCTTACCTGATTTTGAATTTGGCATACTATGCACTTCTTCAGTATTATCAGCAGCAGTAGCAGTATATTGAACTTCACTAACTCGAATTGGCATACTCATAGAAATAGAAGAGTCAACATCTCCCCATGGCAATTCATCTTCATTCATCTTTGTTTTCATTCTAGATAGTCCAATCTTTGTTTTACGGCCATGAATAGTGTCGTGTGCTGTACTTAGTTTCCTTGCTTTTGAACTGCCACCACTATCACTTTCTTCTTCTCTACCATCACCGGGAGGCATGGACATGGACGAGGCAGCACTAGACATTGACATATCTTCTTCTACTATACTTGTAGCGGTATCTTCCCCATCTGTATCCTCTACACTTTTATCAGGAGGAGGTGTATAACTTTCATGAGTAGCATCCAACGTACTCATGAAATCATGCCATGGACTATCGGCTCTAGACGGCGGTGTACTATCACTTTCATCTGTCTCTTCGTCACTAGTATCAGGAGGAGTATAACTCTCATGAGTAGCATCTAATGTACTTACAAATGCATGCCATTGATCAGGTGTTGCACCATCTTTGGTATCACCATAGGCAACAATACTCTCCTCTTCTTCTTCAATACTCTCCTCCTCTTCACCATCCACATCGGGCATTGACATACTTGAATCGGAATCGGCCAAACCAATAAAGGGATCATCGACACCACCGGGCATTGACATAGACATTGACATTGATGCATCATCATCGGGAGTATCTTCAATGAATGGTACTATCGATGCAATATCACTGCCACCGCTGTCACTAGAATCGGAAGACTTGGCACTCTTTGTTTTTCTGCGACGTATTAGTTGATTATCATCTTTCATTGCAGTCGGCTTTGATGATGATTCATTTGCAACAACATTGTCGATGACAGAAGAAGCAGTCACAACGAGTAGTAGGCCGATGATGGAGATTATATTCTTCATCTTGTTTTGCAAGTCTATCTATTATGTTAGTTGCAATTTAGTCTATATGCTTGATATTCTAGCAGGTTGGTATTGCCAATTCACATGAAAAGTAAGAAAGAGAGGGCTCAACAGCCATGTCGGCAGTGGAAAAATAGGAAAGAAAGGCAGTACTAATTCAAGAGATAGGAAGTTTCTAAAGATGGAGCTTTTGGCGGTTGTTTCGTTTGATCGCCGTATATTGTATCCAATGCCCTCTTCATTTTGCCGCGAAAAAATTACCGCCAAACAACTTCTCTACTGATAAATCCAACCACACAATCTGCTACGAACTGCAAACTACTGACAATACGTATTAAAGAGAAAACATAGGGGTATATAATCGTTAATAACATACGATATCATTACAAAAGAAGTAGAAGAGATACACAAAAATTATGAGAACACTTTCACAACAAATGACAATGATACTATTATCAATACTACTACTACTTATAATACACACAACAATAGCACAGCAGGATGAATCACCAGTACCAACACCCTTCAATATGGGTTCAGACGGTGTAGGCGAAGGCCCCCTAATACGAACACTCAGTCCAACAATAGATGTTAATGAATTAACAGGTCGAGGAATACCTACTCGATCACCATCATTCAAACCAACATATTCACCTACCGAGACGGGATTTGAGGTATCAATACCTGTTATTGATATACCAGGAGTATTGCCGATTGGTGAAACTGCTGCTCCGGTGATGCCGAAGGATACTCCCTCGCCAACGCCTGATAATGAAGATCCTGTTATTGTTCCAGCGCCCACTTTGGATAATGGTGGAAATGCTATGCAAAATAATAGAAGGATGGGGATATTAAATAATAAAGTTGTATTTAGTTTAGTTATTGGATCATGTTATATGATACTGATTGAGTTTTGTTAGCATAGATTTTATATGTCAATGGAAGAGTAGACTATATGTTTGGGATTAGAAAAAGAAAAGAATCGGGAGCTTAAAAGGATTTTGCACATCTTCTGAATGAGAATGAGACTAGGAATATTGATTTTAATAGTTGTTATTACTTCTTATATATATTCAGGTGATGTCATATGTGATCCCTTAAGCGGAGTAGTAAGTTGGCAGATAGAGAGGAGTGGAATGGAAAGCATTTTAAGCTAGAATGTACATATGATATGCACATACACTTTTGGTACATGTAGTTAGTGCTCTACATTATGTGCAACCTATTTATTTCGCCTTTGAGTTTTGGCATTCCCTTTTTCATCACGTTTGTATACAAAGGTGCATATAGTTTCACCGTTTTCCTCCTTATCTACTGAAACCTCCCCCCCCAGAGTCTTGATTGAATTATATTGATCACTAAGGCACCCAATTCCTGATAAGAAGAGCATGCCGAGGTCATATGAGCCCCGAACAACATTTTGCATAAATGAGAACAGTTTACCACTATCATCTTTGTAACCATTCAAGCCTATCATAAGCGTCGACGATGAACTAACCTGTGCGTAGCGGATCAGTTCTCTAATATTGTTACAATTCCAACAAGATGATGGTAACCATACTACTAGCTCCTTTAGGGCTTTGTTTTTGTAAAGGGAAAGATTTGATTCAATTGTAGTGGAAGAAGTTCCTCCTCGGTTGCCCCACATGCATTGACAACTAAACGAACACATTCTAATGACTTGGAAGGAAACTCCTCAATATATCGAGATACATTAACCAAAGAGTCGAAGAACCCCCGCCCTTCACTTTTTATCGTAGAAGTAACCGTCATCATTTTCAGATTCTGCAAACTAAACATAGCCTCTAAAAAGTCGAATAGAGCATTAGGGTTATCAGAAGAAGAGACTGGATCACCTCCAAATTCCACATCCACAGTCTCAAAAGAAAGAATACCTGCTTGAATAACAGGAACCATTGCAGCAAAGAAGGCGTTGCTGTATTTTCCATAGGTTTCGACGGAACCACCACAATTAGAAATCTTTAGATGCCTCAGTTTATTTGTTTGCTTTATGCATTGTATCAGATTGTTTTTGAGGATGTCATATGCCACCTGAGGCCGCCCTCCATCCTCAAAATCTATCACATTATCAACATCAATCCTAAATATCTCAAGGTTATTTGCATCCTCCAGTTTCCTTGCAAGTATTGGAAGAGCTAATGGAAAAGTATTTTCATTTTCATCCGGTCTAATAAAATTAGTGAGAGGGATCATAGGGAAGGCAATGTCTAATTTGACAAGCGACGGAAAATGAACCATATTCAATAATCTCGGCCCATGTTCGGATATTGGACCGTATGGACAGTCATCTTTAAATATACTTGGTACTGTGAGTATTGATGTCTTTATCTCTCCACTATCGTCATCAACAACCAGTTGCCGTAATTTGTTGCATGATTTAGATACCGATATAAGTGATACCAAATCAATGTATGGTTCAATTCTAGTCCAACATTCTTGGATCGCTTCTATTCCTACCGTAGATGACATGATTGTTTAATATAATGGAAAGTTATGTCGAGGGTTAAGTTGATATAAGTATTGCAAATTTTGAAAGAACTCAAGTTCTTATGCGAATCTGGTAGTGCCGATAATGAATAAGCGCTATATGCGTGATGAGCTATACTTATGTACGAACATGATAGAGTATGCACCACTGCAATTGCCACGCCGCCAACTTGCAGAACTATTGAGAAGAGGAGAGAAAATGACATGGCGATCAAACGAAAACGGGGAGTTGCATTAGTTGTCAGAAACCAAAGATGATAGGAGGCTGCCGCTACTACATACCATCTCATACTACTTTATATATTTAAAAGAAGTGAACTTTGCAATCGATTATATCGGTGTTCCTGAGCGTCTTAGGGGAATCTGAAGGGCTGCCGAGATAGTATTGTTGTGTCACATAATGTGATCATTTTTATTTAGATGAGTGATTGGAATCATAATCATATACAGCTTATGTTATTACATATATATTGACAGCAATAACGTACAAGATTGCCATATCTGGATATTGAGAAGAACAAATGAAAGATAGAATTGCAATTGCATACAAAGTTAAACGAGAACAGTAAAGAGGGACTGATTCAACAATGGAACTTTATAGCACGATATAATATGAGGGTGTGTAAAAGTAAAAGTCTTATATATTAGACATATCAATCTCTATCAAACACATAGTATGATGTCATCGACCAATAAACCACTTCTCAAAATTGCAAACATCATCCTATTGCTTGTCAATCTGGCGACAGTATCATCGTCACATCGCTATCATTTACTCAGTACGCTCGTATCGGTGAAGAGCATACCAATTGCTCCCGATGGATCACATCTCGTGGCTGTTAACTTGTTTTTCTTAAACTTGGCAGATTATACATCTGGGCATTGTATGGTAGATTTGGACTATATGATTCGATAGTTTATGGTAAGATTGATAGGACTGACTTGGAGGGCGTTGCAATAGACCCTACTAAATGGAAAGAAGATGATAAACAAGCATATGTTGTGTTCGAAGGGAGTGATGATGAAGAACCATATCTATTCAAAATCAAATACGAATATGAAATTGATGCCACTTCTGGCGAAGCTACATGTTCTGCACATGCCGTTGAAGGTGAAGAAGTATCATTAGTTGGGGCAATACCCTCTCTTACTACAGGAAATGGTATCGAAAGTTTAACTTACATTGAAACAACTGATGATGGTATTACAGCCTTCTATACTGGTGTACAGGATACGGGAAATAGTTATAATGATTGCTGTTATGAACCATACCAAGGTAAAGATGATTTAAGTGCCTTGAATTATGATGGAACTTATCTTTGGGCGTTTTATGGAGATCGGGATGAGATTGTTATGATGATGGATTCAGAGAGTGGCCTTTGTACCGTTGAAACATACGACATCCCAGAAGCAGACGGTTGGGATAAGGAAGGAATAGTGGTCGACTCTACACAAAATTTAATGTACATGGCCGTGGATGAGACTTCAGATTACCCAAGTATCGTTGCTGTTTACAACGTGACATACCCTGATAACCCCTCATGTGATTCAAGTACCAACATTGGTCGCTCTTGTGATGCATCTGAAGTTTGCAGAGGAGCTAGCACTACTTCTAGGAGTCCAACTCAATCATCCTGGAGACTATTCCAACTTCGTCAGCCTCAGTAGAACAAGTAGTATATCTATTATTGGCAAAAGGTTACTAAAATCTGATCTTAACTTTAACTTCAGTTTTTCAAAACAAAATGACTTGTTTACTATCTTAGTCTTTTAGTCCTCTTCATCCTATCTTCTTCATTTGTGACACCATAACAGCTGCACACACATACAGACATATAACAACTATTTCATATGACATGTATTCTATCGCTTCTTCTTTGAAGATTTTGAACTACTAGACCGTAGAGGATCACTCGTAGGCGATACCGATGTAGAAGGCACATCCGACGGTTGACTACTCGGTTGTGAAGACGGTTCAGTACTAGTAGATGGTACAGTAGATGATTGTGCAGTAGGCGCATATGATACAGATGGCATCAACGATGGTTGGGAGGATGTAGATGGAGCTTGTGATGGTTTGTATCCTTTTCCGGACTTTGTCGATTTATATCCTCTATGTGGTCTTCTCCTTTTGTATTTACTGAGTTGTCTAGATATCTTTTGTGTTGTTGAGTCTTTTGATATTCTTAGTAGTTCATCTCGATTGTAGTATTCATTGATATCGTCCTCTTCAGTCTTGTCATCAGCTCTATTTGTTTCATCATCGGAGGAAGATACTTTTTCTATATATCCAATTCTCGAACCATCATCTCGGCTATCCCCTCTAATACTATGCCGTCGTATCTGATCAAATTGTTGCAAATCATCTGCAAATGTATAGACGATGGAAGAAGAGAAGACTAACAACATATATGTTGCAATGACTAACCGAGTAGATGGACGACGACACATCGAGAGTCGAGTTGTCAATATAATCAGAATCTTCACTCCTCTACCCTCGAGTAATACTTAAGCTACTTCACAATTAAGTATGGTAGTCGTCATATTGATATTGTGGCGTTTGTTAGTGTCGCTCGTGGCGGATCAAGGTAATGCCTCCAAATGACAGAAGGATAGAATGAAGAGCGAGCCCCAATGTTCGACAAAAAAATGACAGCTCGAAATTATGAGAGTGTAAAATTATGAGAGTATTTATGATGATAGCCGACGATAATAGCACGTGCGTGCTTCAGTCTTCCGCTATTAAATATCGGCGCTGTACCTTATACTATCTCCAAACTATTAATCTTAAGATGGTCAACAGCACAACCAAACTCTCCACAGGAGCAATACTCTCAGTAAATGATGAACGAGTACGCATTGATCTTCCTACATCACCAACAAAATCCTATCAATCAATATCCTCCGCCATACTAAATGGCGGTTGTCATACCTTCCCTTCAACCTCCTCCTCGTCATCCTCATCCCCATCAACAGCTAATTCTAGTAGCAGTACTACCACTCCAAACTCATATCATATAATCAACTATAAGGTACCATCAACCTACAATGGCTATAATCCACAACCACTCCAACTCCTCTCAAATTTTGCAATAAAAGAAAGGATACAACCACCAAACACTGTCGGTTTATTAACTGCTGCTAGTATGCAAAGTGTGGGTATTGCTAGTAGGAGTGCTTTTGGTGTGACTAGTGTGGGAAAGAGTAGCTTGGATAGTGGAGGAGAGAGTAATAAAGAGGAGAGTAGTGAAGAGGTAGTTAACATTGACGTGATAGTAACAGCAGGATTATCCAACTCACGTAGCTCAGGTGCTGATGCAGACTACTTCATCTTACTTGATGACAACAACGACAATCCTACAGCTAATGAACAAGAGGCTAAATCAACTGCATCATCACCAACACCTCCAGGGACAATTAATACAATCATCATAATAGATAAACCATTAACATCCTCGGCATTAATAGAAGCATATGCAATAGCAATTGAGGCCAAGTGCTTAGCATGTATTGAACATACTGTATTATGTTCAAAAGATAATAGAAGATATGGTATGGGTACTGGTACTGATTGTTGTGTGTTAGTTTGTCCAACACCTAGTAGTAGTAGTGTTGATGACAAAGAAGGGAGTAGCAGTAGTGTTGATGGCAAACAAGAGAGTAATAAGAAGGTCATCAAACATGCAGGAAAACACACCCTCTTTGCCGAATTACTTGGCCAGGCAGTACATGAAGCAACATCGAAATCAATAATGATTAACATTCATCATTTACATTATAATTACTTTACATATATAATGAAACAATGGTTAAAGAGTTTAGTTGCATTATTGAGGGGTGCAAGACCTTGTATACCGAGTCAGCCAATGATGCCTATACCTACTGCTCCTTATTCTGTAGTGTTGATGGGTGTATTGTTGGTATTGTTGACTTATACAGTACCAGTATTGAATGATAAGACTAAGTTGTTACTAGGAGCTGTAATTTGGGATCGATACCTGGGAGAACCACCATTGAAGTTCCATCCTGTTTGTTTAGCTGGTAGTGCTATTAGTATGGTATTGAAATATACTCCTGAACGTGTATATAAGAATGGGATGCTTGGTTTTACTGCTGGATTCATGTTGTTAGCTGGCATGCTATTAATCTTTGTGTATGGTGCATGGTTGTTTCTACAAGTTACTGATGCAATATCAACTCAAGGAACAGACTTGATTATGAACATCTGTCCAAACGGATATTGCAACAACTACACACACATTCAAGGCATACTCAATCTAACATCATGGATACTTCAACTATTATTATTCAAATCAACATTCTCAATTCAACTATTAACAACAATTGCATTACAAATGGCAAAATTATTAGAACGGAATCAAATTAATTCAGCACGATTACAATTATCATGGCTATGTAGTCGTGATCCAACTAACTTGAATGCATCAGAATTGGCTGGGGGTACATTGGAATCATTATCGGAGAATCTATCGGATGGATTCGTGGCACCTTTGTTTTGGTATGTCTGTCTTGGACCTGTTGGGGCACTTGGTTATCGTATAATTAA
>Ga0075437_12269_pt1 | contig 9922 bp, 7 predicted proteins | sample MintriMetagenome_FD_74266 | JGI IMG/M metagenome (GOLD analysis project Ga0075437, IMG submission 74266) | Marine eukaryotic communities from Monterey Bay, USA to study complex ecological interactions - Minidiscus trioculatus and... | ecosystem: Environmental > Aquatic > Marine > Unclassified...
ATGGTTCAGGATTACTCTTCAACTCGTCCAACTCAGCCTTCTTCTTAGCCTTCAATTCGCGATCGGCAAGTGTAAACCGTTGAATGGCCGCGGGCATAATCTCATTCTCACTATCAGCAACTGATAATGATGATGCCTTCTTCTTCTCATCCTCAAGGGCATGGAAATGTTTCGTTGCCGAACTCATCTCCTCTTGACTTAGCTTACGTTGTGCTTCTTCATTAGCAGCCTTGTCTTGGGCTGCTTTATCTGTCATCTTCTTAACAGCGATTGGCATTTGACTTTCACTTAGTTCACGTTGTGCTAATGCCTTGTTGGACTGTTCTTCTTCACCCAACTTGGTAAAGTAATCAATAGGCAATGGTTCCATTGCTTCACGATCCTTAACTTGGGAACGGATAGCCTCCATCTTAGCAGCCGTAATGGATTCTTGTTTCTCAAAGTATTGTGTGGCAATACTTGACTCGGGTGGAGATTCATTCATCTCCTTGAGCATTAAATCACGCTTGGACTTCTCCTCGGCTGCCTTGGTAGTAAAGTATTCAATGGCGGCTGGTGCAGGCTCGTTCTGCATAGCCTCAAGATCGACCTTACGCTCCTCTTCCTTACTGGCGAAGTATTCAGTTGCAACAGATGCAGGAGGTGGATTCTCCTTCATATCTTGTAGTTCAGCAGCCTTACGCTCTTTCTCTTCACGATCCTTGTTAGAAAAGAACTCTTGAGCAGCAGGCAATGGTTCAGGATTCTCCCTGAGCTCTTGTAACTCTGCCTTCTTCTTAGCCTTTAATTCACGATCGGCAAGTGTAAACCGTTGAATGGCAGCGGGCATAATCTCAACCTCGGCGGTGGTACTACTACTTGATAACTTCTTATCATTATCAAGTTTCTTAAAGTGTCGTGTAGCATCACTCATTTGTTCTTCACTTAAATTCTTCAGTTCCTTTTCATGTTCAAGTTTATCTTGTGTAGCCTTTGCTGTCATTTTTGAAATAGCAATTGGCATACTCTCCTCTGCCAAACGCTTCATTGATTCAGTACGTTCTGTAGTTTCTTTTTCGCCTAACTTTGTGAAGTGATCAATTGGCAATGGTTCCATTAGTTCCTTATTGTTAACTACTTGTTTACGATTTGATTCCATTTCTTTTTGTTTCTTAATTGCTTCAGTTTCAAAGTAGAGGGTTGCTACTGATGCTGACTTTGTATATTCTGGTAATTCAATGTTTGGTTCGTTGTTGGTGGTAGTACGAACTGACTTTGATTTAGTTGGAGTAGTACGTTTGGTATCCTCTTGAGATGTACGTTTGGCAGGCAATACATCAGCGGCGGCGGTGTTAGTAGGTGCGGTGGTGTGAGGAGCAACAAGGGCAGTAAACGCCTCATAATCATCATCAGTCATTAAACTATCCCCATCGTCAGACTTCCATGCACTACCCTCATCTTCACTAATTGATTTAGAGAATGTATGATGTTTAATATCAGTTTCAATACCCATGTCTTCTAGTCCTCTTCGGCACCACTGCCGTTCATTAGTTGTTCAATAGTTTCAGTAGGACAACAACTATTTACTAATTCCGTAGTTTGACGCTTGGCTACATCAATACATTCAGTTTTAATACTTAATTCACTACGTGACTTGTTATTTGATGGAGTTGATAGGAATGATAAAAAGTTTGCATATTGTGAATCATCTGTTGATTCACTGTCATATCCTCCTGTAGTATCATCACGATAATCTGTTGTTTCTTTATTTGTCTTAGTCCATGATGTTGAGATTGTTGAGGGTTTGGTAGAGCTGGTGGTGGGGATTGAGGAGGTGTTTGATTTTGTTGTTAGTACCATGGTTGTTTTTGTGTATATGATGTGCACTTTTTCACAGAATAGTTTGTTGAGCGAGATTGCAGGTATATTGCAATAAAGGTAATAGCCGATACTGAAGTATTATGAGATGTTTGTAAAGCGTTGAGGATTGGTAGAGGAGGAGAGATATCCCACGAGGCACGGCAACGAGCTTTGCAATGCAATGCAAAAGGTCGAGGGGAGTCATGGTAAAGATATGTTACACGAGTCCTCGACTCTTCTTTCTTACCGGTGAGCTATTACAAGAAGGATTGGTACAATTCTACCTACGAGGAATTGCCGGTATCCTTATTCAACGCATAAAATGATATGAACAATTTCCCTCCGTTTCGTACTCGCTCTGAAAAAATGGTTGAGTCGAAAGCAAGCAAAGGCTCTTCCTCTTCATGTGGTAATCGTATTCGCGTTGGGGGAGCTATATCAGAGTGCACATCTAGTGCTCAATTTGCAAATAGAATATATCAAAATCGCCATCCATATACCGCCGTAATAAAAATACTATACAAAGAGATAACCTTAAGATATATTGCAATCATGGTATTATCAACTCGATCAACAACCAACTCAACTACTCTAACCACTACCTCCCCAAACAAATCATCATCATCGATTCACGTATCATCAAAACTATCAAAGAAGAATACCGAAGAAACACGTAATCAATCAGACGATGATGAACTAAGTATCAGTTCCGAGGATAGTGAAGGATATAATGAATTCTTAACTTTCTTAAATACCCCTCCTAAACCTGTCAATAAGAAGGATATTGTTGAGAGTAGTAGTAACAAATCAGCGGTGGTTAAGAAGGATGAGGAAGCAAGGGAGGAAGAGACAGTAGTGTTGGCAGCGGCTACACCACTTGAGGCTAAGAAGATTGAAAAGGCCGAGAAAAAGGCGGAGCGTAAAGAGCAACAGCGTCGTGGTAAGCGTGAGAAGTCTACACCAACAAAGAAGCAACCAGTTGCTGCTATTGTTGTTGATAAGAAGGAGGATACTTCAGATGAGCAACGTGCATCACCCCCTCCACCCTCAACAGCAGTAGTTGAATCAACTACAGTATCCTCAACTCGTATCTCAAATGATACCCCCACACAATCATCAACTATCGATACAACACCAATTGCAATTGAATACTTTACAGCAAAAGCAATTATCGACGCTGAACTTAATACAATTCAACAACGTCAATTAGCAAAGGATAACATGCCCGAGGCACATTTACATTTTGATAAAATTGCACATACCGAAGCAGTTCAAAAAGCAGCAGAAATTGAGGAATTGATTAACGCGCCTCGTCCCGCGGCTGTTGAATACTTTACATCCATTAGTATCGAAGAGGAATTGAAGCGTAAAGCTATAATTGATGAAGAGAGTCAATTACCACCACCACCCGCGGTTGAATACTTTACCAATAAGGCAGCTGAGGAGAAGTTGGCAAGGGATGTAATGTTACAAGAATTAAAGGAGAATCCACCTCCTGCCTCTGTTGCTACCGAATACTTCCACAAGAAGGAAGAGGAACGTAAGGTTGAATTGGAGGCTATGGCGAACGAACCTGCACCTGCGGCTATTGAGTACTTCACCACCAAGGCAGCTGAAGAGAAGATAGCTCGTGATTTAATGTTAAAAGAGATGAATGAATCTCCACCCGAGGCAAGTGTTGCCACACAATACTTTGAACGTCAAGAATCCATCAAAGCTGCTGAACTTGAAGCATCTCGATTGGCTATTCGTCAAAAGTTGAAGGAGGGTGAGCGTATGGAGCCTCTACCCATTGATTACTTTACCAAATTGGGTGAAGAAGAGTTGGCAGAAAAAGCATTAGCACAACGTGAACTAAGCGAGAGTCAAATGCCAATTGCAGTGAAGAAGATGACTGCCAAAGCTACACAAGATAAACTTAAACGTGATAGTATGTTGAAGGAATTGAGTGAGGAACAAATGAGTGATGCTACACGACACTTTAAGAAACTAGATGATGACAAGAAGGCAAAGTTGGATGAGGCTAACCGTGAGGGTAGTAAGGATATTGAGTATATGCCCGCTGCTATTCAAAGATTTACACTTGCCGATCGTGAATTAAAGGCAAAGAAGAAGGCAGAGTTGGACGAATTGAAACTTAATCCTGAACCATTGCCTGCGGCTCAAGAATTCTTTACTAACAAGGATCGTGAAGAGAAGGCCAAGAAGGCTGCTGAGTTACAAGAGATGAAGGAGAACCCCCCTCCTGCCTCGGTTGCTACCGAGTACTTCCACAAGAAAGAAGAAGAGCGTAAGGTTGAACTTGAGGCTATGCAGAATGAACCTGCTCCTGCCGCTATTGAATACTTTACTACCAAGGCAGCTGAAGAGAAGTCCAAGCGTGACTTGATGCTCAAGGAGATGAATGAATCTCCACCCGAGGCAAGTGTGGCCACACAATACTTTGAGCGTCAAGAGTCCATCAAGGCGGCCGAGATGGAGACTATCCGTTCCCAAGTTAAGGATCGTGAAGCAATGGATCCTTTGCCTATCGATTACTTTACCAAGTTGGGCGAGAAGGAGACTGAAGAACGTGCCTTATCAAGGAAGTGTTTAGCTGAGGAGAGCATGCCCATTGCCGTTAAGAAGTTTACCAAGGCTGATGAACTTGTCAAATCTCAACCAATTGTTGTTGAACATGAAGAAATGAGTGTAGCGACACAATACTTCCATCAACAGGCCGAGGCTGAATTTGCAGCTGCAATGGAAGCTAAGAAGGAGGAGAAGGTTGAGATTATGCCCGCTGCTATTCAAAAGTTTACCTTGGCGGCACGTGAGGAGAGTATGAAGAAGAAGATGGAGTTGGAAGAGCTGAAGAAGAACCCAGAACCATTGGCTCCTGGTGTTGCTCATTTCACTATGACTGCATAAGTCGCTTGTGATTTGAGATGCTTGTATAGATGTGTGTGAAAGGTGGAATATAATGTTTTTGTGTGTGATGGTGGAGTTATACGTTATTTTGATGGGAAAAGACTAGATATTTGTAATATAAATGAAAGAATCATGAGTGATAAAAGAGTGTCGTATATGATATACCTTTAATAGTCTGCTAACTCTTCATCAATCCTTCTTTGTGTATCCTCATCTATTGAACTCTCTTTCTCTTTACTACTAACTCCACAACTTTCCTCTAGCCAACACATAAACGGCTGTCTACACATTGGACAATGTATTGTAGCCTTCTCCTCAAGAGTATGCAATACGGTTCTCCTCTTCTTCTTCCATGATGCTATCCACCATTGAGTAACACAATCTCTATGAAAACAATGTGTGCAATGAGAATTACTCGCCCAAGATACTGCATCGTCAAGTTCATACTGTCCTAAACAAATTGCACAAAAGTGTGGTACCTCTCTTCTATTTGATTTGTTGTTGTTGTCATTAGTATCTTGTACTACTTTTTGTCCAGCATGTGGTATCTTAATGTGTGTATATCTGAATAACTCTGCAATGTTATCAGTAGTAGTAGAATTGGTTTCTTCCTCATTATTGTCTGTAGAGTTTGTTTCGTTCTGTTCATCGTGGTTTGATTGTGAATCGACGGTATTGCCTAGCTCGATATCCACCATATCATACTCGTCTTCTTCTCCCGATGATGTATCCGGTAGACGTTGTACCATATCTTCCTTTTGCAATACCTTTTATACAATGCAAAGGCACAAGTTAGAAACACATCATATGCACACACTTCTATGTCCCCCGACAATATATGCATAACTTACCATAGAAAAGTTCTCTAGCATACTTTCTATCTTCTCTAATGCTTCCTTCTTAGTGCTTTGGTATGTACTATATTCAGATATACATCAGATATGAGTTCTCATATGACAGGTACATATTGCAAAAGCACAAAACGATATACATACCTAGCAACATTTGATGGCTCCGGACTGATACGAGATTCTCTACTTTGACTCTCATGCCAGGGCACTCGTTCCCAACAAGTACATCCCATTCGTATTAACCTTGATCCAAATGCTCGTTCGAATATGAATACTGCTATAAATATCAATATTGGAAAAATGAATAATGAGAATGCAAATTCTGTTAGACCCATCGTACGATCGATTAGTATTAGTATATGAATATGATGGTAAAATTGATGTGTTTCTGTGCCGCCGGGATATCCTCGACTGTTCAGGTTGTTTGTGCTACTTAGTTATACTAACGGATGGGTTCTCTGTAATGGGGGTTGCATTATCAAGCTGAGAGAGCACATGATGTTTTATTCTTTGCAAAAGGCTAAAAGATAAATTACTGCTCAAGCGAGTCGTACATACCTGAAAAAAAAGTTGCTCAGGTTGTTTTATCTGACACGGAGGCGGTATCTGACAAGTATGTGTTATGTCTATCTATTATGTTCGGTAATCTATGTTATTCTATTCCCTCTTAATGTCGCCCTTTCACAACGCTATAGTTCTAAGTCTTGGTTTTCATCCCCAGTCAGACAAGGTAACTACTAGCTAGTACAACTCGGACAATACCAAGTTAATGGTAATGTACTAAGATCAACTCCAATACACTCTGCATGATGTGCCTTGTTACACCCTGATCTATCACAGCAAATTAGTTCTGTTTTGGTACAAATAAAAAAATGTGAGACATATACCCAAGAAAAGATAACACGACAAATAAACACTAAACTAACACGACTTGCCTCCGCCATTTCCACAAATAAAACATTCGTCCATATGAGTATCATCACTACTATCGAGATGGATTACATTCGATGTATCATTAGGTCCCTGCGTTGTCGTCTTCTTTTGTGGCTGTTTCTGAGCTATATTGCTAGCATAATTGTAGAAGGGATTCTGAGCAGAATAGAGTGTTGATTTATTCAACTCCTCCTCCTCGTTTCTTCTCTTCCTAGCCTCATTCAATTGTTGCATGAGTTGTTCCCGTCTCTTCTCCTCTAGTTCAGCCTGCTTCTTCTTGTATTCAACTAGCTGTTTCTTTGCTTGTTCAGCCTGCTTCTTCTTGTATTCAACTAGCTGTTTCTTTGCTTGTTCAATCTGTTCAAGTTGCCGCTTCTCTTGTTCAATTCGCCACTTCTCTTGTTCAAGTCGCTTCTTCTCGGCTGCTGCTCGCCGCTTCTCTTGTTCAAGTCGCTTCTCGGCTGCTGCTCGCTCTTTCTTAGCCTTCAATTGCTTGACCTGCTCCTCTTTCTCCTTCTGCTCTACACGGCGTCTCTCATCTCTCTCCTCGGCAGTTGAAGAAGGATACATTTCCATATCGATATCATTCCTAAGTTGTTTGTTCATACGAGTGTGACTGAAATCCTTCAGTGTCGAGTTGAGTAGTAGAGTCAACTCATCAAGTTGCTTCTTTTCTAAGTCTTTCAACTTCTTGTTACAAATTTCATTGGGTTCCTTCCGGGCTAATCGACGCCAATCTTCATCTCTTGCCATTCTCATTGGATCTATATCAATATCTCGAGAGAATCGAGATAACACTCCTAATTGCTTACACAAATCCCTATACATTTGAGCGACAACAGAATACCCACTGATTCGAGTTGTTCTTGGTGTCGCTGCCGCCTTGACTCTCCCACTACAAATCAGAAAGAGATGTCCTGACAAACCATCTTCTTTATTTGAGAATAGAGTGGTTCTTTGCTTGAAGTCATGAAAGATATACAGATTATCTCTGTCATCCTCAGTAACCAAGACATCACTTAGTGTCAAATCTGCAATTACAATGGCTACCTGATTGATTGGTACTTTCAATGTTGTTGTTTCCGATGGTGACGAGGATGACGCCATACTAACTTTTCCAAGGGGGTATCCACTATGCACTTTTTACGGAACCATTAACCAAGATTCGATTTGAGGGATACAGATATAGTCTTTAGTGGTAAATAAACTCCTTAGATATAATTACTTCCAACATAATTAGTTCTAACTTACTACCCCAATGGGGTCTTTAAAGAGTTTACACAACATGAAAACTGACATAAAGAGATTTTCACTTTGTCAAATGATCGATTGCCCGGCCGGCGGCCGAGCAACTGTGTTCACAACACAAGAAGCAGTGCTCATAGTTTGCAATATAACCATATAGATACACTAACAAATCAATCATGAAGTGTTCCGCTATCTTTATCGCCCTCGTTGGCGCCGTATCATCCAATTTTGTCGCTGCTGCCGACCATTCAAACATGAATATGCTCCGAGGTATCATTCCTGCTGAAGAGGTGAGTTTGTATGAGTATATAATATTGCAATAGTATGTTCGCCCTTGAGTATCAACTAAAAACTTTCCAACCTTCCAACCTGACTTTAGTTACTCGAGTTAGGCTGCCCTGAAGTCAGCCAATGCAGTGGAGGTACAGCACGTAATAGGATGGCACCTTGTAGAGGATTTTGTGATGGTGGTACTACCGATGGAACATGTACAGGAGCACCTGAATTATGTGATGCAGATCCCGATAACTTTAATTGTAATCATTGCTGTGAGTGTCCTGGAGACAGTGGAGGATCTGATACTGAAAGGATAACTGATAATAGTGGTTCAGGCAAGTGCAAGACTAAGAAGACGGAAGCTTCCGAAGATGTGGAGTACGAATTTGAGGAGGAAGGACAATCTTGTGACTGTAATACTAATGAGCAGTGTGATGAAGATGAGGAATGTAATCAGATGGAAAGTAAGTGTGGTGGTACTGATAATACTGATCCTGCGGAAACTTCTGAAGATGTTAAGGCCGAGTACCGATTTGAGGAGTAAGAGCTACTTGATGAGAGATTCGATTCCAATGAAAGAGGAACATTTAGAAATGTGTTTGCAATGTAAGTTACTGTAATTGTAGACGTTAAACCATATAAAAACGAGTACCTATAAGAGATAGATGTACGGCATTATTATAAAGCGGAATCAAAGTAGTAGCACATCATATGTTCGATACTGAAAGATGAGTGGATGTCTATTACTTTACTCTCAGTACAGACACAGATAAGGACTGTCTCGTATCTCAACATATCAAGAAACTACATTTAACTCTATCAATCTACTCAGACTCAGATCATCCATCCTACCACACAAACAGCATCACATTTCAACATCTTACTCAACCTTCTCCATACCAAGAAACTTAAGATGATTAAGCATCTTACCATACGCAACCCACAAGTTAGGTTCACTCTGATATGGTACGCCATACTCCTTACATGTACTCTCAACGACATCTTGAATGTATGCATAATTCGTATGACATATCGAGGGGAATAAATGATGTTCAATCTGATGTGACAAGCCTCCCGAGAAGTGATTCCAAAACCATGAACCGGGTGACCAATTGACTGATGTTTGACATTGTACTGCTGCCCAATCATTGTAGGGTACCTCTGGTACGGCTGCAGCCTTCTTGTTTGAGTTCATGATACTTGATTCAAATGCCTCCTGACGTGTCTTTTCCATGGGTGTATTCCCTGCCATTGTTGATGGTTTAATAACAACCTTGTCCTCCTTTTCATTACCACTTGCATCATTTCCACCCTCCTTCTTCTTATGGCCATAACTAACACCCTCAATAACATGATTTACAATAAACATTGTAGCCAACAATTCACCACATGCCAAATGTCCAATAACAAACAAACCAACACCCTTCCCCACACCATGAAAGTAGATTGGTAATCCCATCATATATATCAAAGTAATAAATTTCATTATCCAAAATCTACAAACATTGAATAAACTACCATATCGTACAGTTGCATCAATATGGTATAATTTTTTAGAGGTTGCAACCTCGTAATCTTGTTGGAATACTTTGGCCAATGTCATTAATGCAAATAGGAAGGGTGCATATATATGTTGATATCGGTTGTACCATGATGGTGTGTGTAATGGGTGCATCCTCATTAAGGGGAAGGAGGAGAATACGTCTGGATCAGATTCCTATGTGTGTGGTGTGGTGTGAGAGTGAGGTAGGATGGGGGCGGTGAGACGAAGAGTCAAGGAACAACACATAAAGCACCACACAACACGAAAACAAACAGACACATACCTGATCCTTCTCTTCAATCTTAACATCCTTCCCATCACC
>Ga0075437_14663_pt1 | contig 9899 bp, 6 predicted proteins | sample MintriMetagenome_FD_74266 | JGI IMG/M metagenome (GOLD analysis project Ga0075437, IMG submission 74266) | Marine eukaryotic communities from Monterey Bay, USA to study complex ecological interactions - Minidiscus trioculatus and... | ecosystem: Environmental > Aquatic > Marine > Unclassified...
CAGATGATATTAAAGTTCGGTCTATTATCAGATTATTATGGATAATCCCGAAATTTGGGGGGAGTACATTGAGCCCCGAAGGCCCCTAGAGGGCTAGCCCGCGAAAGCCGTATCCATGCAATAAATCAACCTGTGAATCAACTTACTTTGTTTAGTTGCATAAGCGCGGATATTATTCTTCGGTGTATTTTATATAATCTACATATTGTGCTGTTTAAGTGGTGCAGTCAGTGTGGATTTAGTGCGCACAGAAAAACAACAATAAACAATTGTCGGTCATTTTTTTTTAGTTGCGGTTCACCCTATCAAGTTTATATCAGCTTACTTTGATCGGTGATGCTTATATCTACAAAGCCTTGCTGCCGAGTATCGTATATTAGATCTATATAGAGTGGTTATATAAAGTACTGGATAGCTGGAGATATATAGATTTTTGTTATAGGTAAGTACATATGATGTGTTGAAAGTCAAATTTATGTTAATGTTTGATATAATATGATGGTGATACATATGTCATCTTGTTTCATGTTTCTCACATAACAGACACAACAATAACAACAACAAAGCCGACATCCAGCTAAACAATAGTAATTGTATATACAACAGTTATATACATCAATCAATTGCAATATGCCATCAAAATCTAGAAAAAGAAACAAGGGTCAAGATAGAAAGGCTAAAAAAGAGGCGAATAAGGCACAGAAAGAGAAACATCACAATTGCATGCTTTGGCGGGGGTTAACAATGGGTGTCAGTACCAACGGAATAGTTTCCCCATGTCACCATGGGCTTTATTACGAAGGAATGAGATCAGTTTTATTTCAAGGTCAAGATAATCCAGTTACAGATTTCATGGATGCTTTATTTATGAGTTTCGTGGGCAAGTTATCTCCATATGAGTCATTACAAAACTTGGCGGATACATATGAAACACACCAAGAAGTATGGAACAATGAGAAGTATAGTAAATTGGCAATAGATATTTTGATTTGCATTGGGACGAATTTGTTACTAGATGACGACACTTTCAACGCTCTGTGCATTGCCCACGTCATCTTCATAATTGAACAACATGGTGTCTTAGGAGCAAAAGACTTTTTCTCCGTCTATAATAACCGTGCTGTAGCACCAAAGATAAGAAATCTAATGCCTGGTGTCAGTAGTGGCAGGCGCGATGCGTTAAAGTTTTACCGCAAGCGAACGACTTGTTCATGCTTGAAGAGGATGCATTTGGAAGCAAGGAAAGAACTACCTAAGGTTGGACAATGTATGAACTGTGAAGTTGAGATGGAACGTGCACTCTTACATGTTTGTAGCCAGTGTATGATTATACAGTACTGTTCGAGGGAGTGTCAAGTTGCCAATTGGCCTGTACATCGGGAAGGTTGTGACGCTATAACTGAATAGGATATGCATACAGTGGTTAGAAGCCTAAAGCATAAATAGAACTTTTCATACATTGACGGTTTGACTAACTTTCAATACATGATTTACTTTTGATTAAATCTCCAGTAGACTATCTAAACTATTATACAGCACACATCTTCCTATCTCACACGGTGCGTTCTACTCTTTTCCCTATTGAAGCATAGCACCAACTAAGATCATTCCAATGGCAAGGGCTACACGTTCATGGGTAGCAGAAGCTGTATCACCACCTCCACCATCACTTGAAGCGGTGCCAGTACACAAATCAAGATCCATGAGCTCCATCTCAAAGTTGCCACCCGTGCAACATGCAGTGTGAGGTTCTCCTTCGAGTAAGGTGTCAACTTCGTCTGATTATAGTGAAAAGAAAGGAGGAGTGTGATCGTTAGATATGCAGCATAGATATGCAGTGATTTAGTAACGATAAAGACTTAGAACTCACCCATGTACGTCTTTCCATCAGGGCAAGACGAATCACTTGCTATCAAGCAGCAATCACTAGCACCGCTGCCGCCGGATGTAGTAGTTGTTGTGGTAGTATCTTCGTCCATAACTTCGACTTCTACTCCGTCAGTTGCCTCCTCAGCAGCCAAAGCAGCACATGACATCGGGAGATCTTTGCCCATATTCATCTGAGATACACCATCTTCACAGCAGATGATACCACCGGCCGCTCTGGCTTCAGCAGCAGAGATTGGATTTGGCATCTGGATAGGGCAGTCTGTACCTTCAGGCGTGCAGCAATCTTCATTTTGCAAATTGATACCACCAGATCCGGTGGTAGTAGTAGTAGTAGTAGTAGTAGTTTCCTCTTCTCCATCCTCCTCTGCTGAAGCAGTCTGAACATCAGAGCCGCACATGTCCAAGTTTTCAAGCATAGTCTCTAACTCCATCTCAATGTTACCACCCGCACAACATGCATGGTAAGTATTGCCAGTTTCCGCATCGAACGAATCAACCTCCTCCATAAACGTCTTTCCTTCTGGGCACGATGACGAGTCACCCGATGTTAAGCAGCAATCATCGGCCGCCTTAGCTGTAGATACAACAGCGAGGATAGCAACGGAAGTAAAGAAGCGGCACATGGTTGGTTTTGTTTTGATATAATTCAGTTGTAAAGCAAAGCGCTATAAATTGACTTTTATGAGCTCTCAATGATGGGAGTGGTTGCGAAAGATCCAAGTTAGTGTTCGGGTTCTCAAAACTGGCCTTCTCCTCATGTGAAGCTGTATGCAGTTTTTGAGATAGAACACCTCCCCAAGGCCTACGATATATATCCTTACTCCAAGAAACACTCAAGGAACCCCTATTTGTTAGGAGGAGGTGTAAATGTGTACCATGAAGATTAGAGATAGAAAGATAATCGTAATGAAAATACAAATAAACGATATAACCTTACCTTAACTTCTCTTAACTCCCCAAGTCACCCCCCACACACCACATCCTCAAAGAGCACCAATATCTTCCCCATCACTTGATTCAATATCACCCTTATCATTATCATCTCGTTTTCTCTTCACGCCCTTTCCCTGATCTACTTTCATATCGTCTTCTTTTTCACCCCCATCACTTTTACTACTACCCTCCATCACACTCTTCTTCCTAATCTCCTCTTCCTTCAACATAGTAGTTAAATCACCTAAACTACTCATAAAACATCTCATTAACTTTTCCTTAACACATAATTCATATTGAACATCCTTTACTTCCTTTTGTACAGCATTAATCTCTTCTTCAATTTGATTTAATTCATTTTGTGTTATCCGTACTGGATTTAACTTTTGATCATTGGCTAATTTAGCTAATGCGTTGTATTCTGCTCTATTTGATTTAATTTGACGTTCAGTTATTAATGTGGATGTTAGGGATTGTATATCTAATTGAGTAGATTTGAGTGTATTTCGCATATTATGTAATGTTTGTGTATATTGTTTTGAGTTGTAATCGGATGCTTGTGATGATAATAGTAACTTGCGTATCTCGAGATCATGGAGTGATAATTCTGTTTCTAATGCGGCTGCCGCTGATTGTATTGTTGTTGTATTAACATCAGTTGAGTTGGAGGCTGATGATAGACTTTGCAAAAACTCAGAATATCGAGTTGCAACTTTTGTTAGTGATCCTCGAGTGGCGCCGGTACCACCACCCGTGAGAATACGCTCTCTAAGTGTTTCATTAGACAATGAAGGAGGGGTAGGGAGTGTGTTATTGTTGGACATGGTAGTAATGACTATCCTCTTTGTAGACTATTGGCAATCACTTTTCACCTCTTTTCCTACGAACTATTAATTGATTTAAAGAGTTATTGGGAGTCTTTTAACACTAATGGGACATGTTACTGATTGGATTTGATAGGTAGACTTAGTAAAGCGTAGGGATGCTGCGGCATATTCACTCCCCCTTTTCTATCATCAGCGTTGCTATACAAGATATAAAACTCTAGATTTTGGGGTAGCGGGATTTATATGAATATCTCTTGCAGATACCATACATCATATTTCTTTGCTTTATTGCAACTCAATTGAAATCAAAGTGGTAAGTCATTAGGTATAAATAGTAGTGTATACATGTGAGAGCTTTACTATTCGACAATATTTATACATTTACTGCAATTAACATTTCTTCACTCATATTTTATCTTCCCATCTTTGTTTTGTGCACATGATATGTACTCAAATGACACATCAAGTTTATTAATTGAGGTGCACCGGTGCCGGTGCACCCACTTTACTAATATATCATGGAGAACGACGACGCTGATACAGTCATCGGCCTCGATGTGAGAGGGCAAGTGTTCTATTGCAACAAATCAAAGTTACTCAATATTAACAATGGAAGCAGTTACTTCTCGGCACGATTTCGTGAAGATTCTATGCTGGATGCAGGATTAGATCGTGTTGATAATGAAGGAAGAGATATTTACAAATTAGACCGTGATCCGACTGTGTTCAATTATATCATGGATTATATTGATACCATCAAAAAGCCGATAGGAATCGGTGCATATGAGATGAACAAGAAGCTATGGAGATTAGTGAGAGAAGAAGCATTGTATTTCGGATTAGATAGTTTGGTTCAGCTGTTAAGGATTACATTTACTTGTTCACCAAATGTTGATGAAGGCTTAGGTGCATCCGGGAAAGGCATTATGTATTGGTTAGGAACAAAGAAGGGTACATCAGAATATGTCAATCCTTATTCAAGTGGAGCTATTGACATATCATTATGGAGTGACGAAGGAAAGATAGAAGAGATTGATATGAAAAGCAAGGAGCTGATGGTGCAATATAGACCTAGCCCAGAGGGCGTACAGTAAGTCACCTCGAAGTATACCCCCCAGATTTTACTATACCCCCCCTCCTCAAGGTGAGCCTAGTGTAGAATCTATACCCCCTTCCGCAGTTTACTTAGTGTACCTACTAAGGAATTGAGTTATACCCCCCTCCCAAATCTCAGCCTAGTCTAAATCCTTATACCCCCGGGGGGGTACACTTCGAGGTGACTTACTGTAAGGAGCGTTGGGTGTAGTGAAAGCGGTACATTTGAGGGAATTTTTAGTAGTGCTTTTGGTGCTATGATGGGCTGTAATGCTAGCGATTCAGATTGTGTTGGTCATTCCATCGGCATTCATTTGCTGAACGGGGTAGCTGTATCACCAACTCACTATTCAATTACGAACAGTGGCTGTTATGGAATGGCTGGTGATTGGAATTTGGAGGCATCAGTTGATGGAAGGACGTGGAATGTTATACATGAATCAAGAGGGGAAAGTCCTTTATACGGCGGTATTCTGGATGGCGAACGTAAACAGTTATGGGACAGAGTTGAAAGTTGCGAGGGGGTGGAAAGAATAGATGCTGTATGTGATTACATGGAAGAGAATCATCGTAATACATGGAGAGTAGTCAACACAAGTGGCAATTTCTATACCCACTTTCGTTTTATGAGTATCGAGATAAATCAAGAAGGAGATTGGACCAGTCGAGAATACCGAGAAACTTGCCTTCATGGAATTAATTTTGAAGTATTTGGTGACGTTTACGAGGATTGGAAAGACGAATCTAAGACTCGGATTGAGCAGCTCGAGAATGAGAACGAGGCACTACCTGGAACTCAAAATGAGATGCAACAGTCTCAAATAAAGGACCTGACAGATCAGAATATGAAACTGAAAGCTCATAATGAAACACTCTTGAATGAGAACGATTCACTAAAAGCTCGTATCAGACAACTAGAAAGCAAGAGGAGTGCCGAAGAAGCATGTTTGCCTGAGCGTTAGATAAGATTATAGTCAGGGATGAAAACTAAGCTCAATCATTAACGTATTATATATTAACAACTCCTTCCTTGTTAGACTCCTCAGCCGACGAGGATAATAACAGCTGTTCAGATAGTGCCTTTAATCCATATACACCTCTAGGTTCCATGTCTAACATTGTCACCTTGGTCAACCTCGGCGGATCGACAAGTTGATCAAGACTTCTATGAATGTTTTGAATCGATGAGGCTTGAGAGGTGGACAATCGTGTCACAAACCCTTGCAGCTTATCATATTCTTCTCCATCATTGCTGTCTAACACTTGATTGACAACCACATTACGAACTCGTATTGGCATGTCAGGATCACCGAAAGTCAAATCATTCATCAATCTAACACTCTCCCTAACAGCAAGTTCAGTACCAATTGTAACAATCAAGAACTCGGTAGAAGCCGGGTCGGCAAATAGATCCTCCAAGTCATACATAGACACTTGAAACTTGAGTAAAGCCGACTTGGCCGTCTCAGCAGCATCATCTAAATCATACTTATTCTTCGTGGCTGCACTGGCAAGTAACATCTTCACGGCTGCATTTGAATTCATCTTGGCTGCCACTGACAATACCTTCTCAATCAAATCTGCTAAGAAGGATGGGGTAGTTAACATTCGTAATGTATGTCCAGTGGGTGCCGTATCCAACACTACACGATCATAATTACCACGACGGATAAGTTGTATTACCTTGGCAAGTGCCACAACCTCATCGGTACCAGCGGGTAGTGTGTCTATAATCTCACCCAATGAACTAAGTGTCGAAGACAACTCAGAGTTATCTGTATCATCCTTCTTGCCAATCAAATTGTCAATCGAGTCACGAAACTCCTTAAGTGCCGAAGTAGGATCTATCTCCATTACCTTTAACGATCCTTCTCCTCGACTCTCTGGCATGGGAGGCACACCAAACAAGGGAACATCAATCAATGAACCACCCTTCAAGTTCATGTCTAATGCATCGCCTAAACTATGTGCCGGGTCTGTAGATACTAGTGCCACATCATGTCCTGATGATGCCATACCAATTGCCAATGATGAACTAGTTGTAGTCTTACCCACACCGCCTTTGCCACCGCATATAACAACCTTGGGATTGTTAGTGTCTGGATCTAAGTCATCATTATCAAAACCAATCAATCGATCAAAGTTGTTCTTCTCATTGTTGGATGAACTGAATGTCTGTGTGGCGAGATATCCCAACGCAGGAACACCAACCAATTCCATATCATAAAATGGTACAGTCGTAACTTCAATACCTGTATCTTGTTCAACTCCACCGGTATTAGATTTGTATTCATCACTAGAACTAACATCTAAACATGCATCCTTCAATTCTTTTATCCAACGCTGTTGTCCATCCACACGTCTATTGTAATATCGTACCATTGCCTCTGATACTTCATCTCCTTTCCCACTATTAGTACTATCAGTACTACTTCCACCACCACCACCAATGCACTGATTAACAACTAAATCACTAACACATATCCCCTCTTCAATCAATTCATTCATTAATCGTTGACTTTCATTAACACTTAATATAGTTGGTATAGAAACAACAACAAATTTTGTAGAGGTTGAATCTTGTAATCGATTAATTAATTGAGATGTACGATATTGAAATTCTTCTAGTTTGAGAAGGGCATTGTCTACATTCATCTTTGGTTGTTGTTGTTCATTATCATTGTTGGTACCACCCATGAACATTTGTAATGTATTCACCAATCCCTTTAATTTACTCCTCAATGTTAATAAAGTTGATAGGAAACCATCTAAAAACTGTGGTAATTGTAACATTCGTAATGTATGTCCAGTAGGTGCAGTATCAACTACAATAACATCATACTCCTCTGCATACTTTGGATCCAAGACATTAGATAAAGCAACCAATTCATCTAATCCAGGTGGTGGATTCTTAATTAACGTGTGTAATTCGTTCAATCCCAATTCATCTAATAGTTGTGGTGATACATTCATACCGATTGAGGATGATAAGGTTGATATATCAAATAGTTGTAGGTTATTTTGAAATTCAGACAGGGCAGCACGTGGATCTACCTCGAGTGCGTGGAGTTTACGATTTGTTAGTGGATCTATATTATGAGAAAAGATTGTAGACAGTTTGTTAGTATATTATAATGAAGGGACATGTGTGAAATAGACATAAGATATGCACACACACAAAGCTCACCATCCAAAGTTAATGGCCTAGGTCTACCTTCTCCTCCATCATTACTCTGTCTAACACTACGTAAATCAACATCTAAAGCATCACCCAATGAATGTGCAGGATCAGTACTAACAATTAATACATTCAAATCTGAATATTGTGGAGAGGATGCTAATTCTACTGCCAATGCTGATGATATGGATGTTTTACCTACCCCACCCTTCCCTCCTACGAAGATTACTGGTGTTTCTTTAGATGTGGAGGAGGAAGAGGCAGTGTTTGCAATTTCATCAATTAGTGGTTGTAATGAGTATAATCTTGTAGTGGTAGTGGATGATGGTAATGTTATACTAGAGTGTACGACTGTATTGGATGATGGAAAAGATCTTTTGTAAGTGTTGAAAGTATGTGTTCTCGGCGGCGGCGGAGTTGCAAATCGACCGATATTGAACGCCCAACCGGATGACGATGCTATTAGTAAGAAGATTGCAATGATAATCATAATCGTATTGTGATTTATTAGGGTGTTTTAACTGATAGTCAGCGTGGCTCAGCGGCGATTGCCATTTTATTTACACATGTGAAACTTACACGTGGCACAATAAATAAAATGAAAATCTACATATGAAAATGAGCATATCCCGTCAATTTAGCATTTCGTACACCATCAATACAGTTAACGCATCAGTTTTTAACGCATCGGCAGTGTTTTTGTGGTGGATATCATAGTCGTTATAGTGAGCACGAGACTAGATTCGACCAATAACAATTTTTTTGTGCATATCATATGCACCTATTTGTAAAGAGCTGACTTACTATTACAACTCGATAAAACCCCAAGTACACAATTATATCCAGTATACCATAAAGAGCAAGAGATATCAACCTGACAAACATCAACCGCCTACGGCAGAGATACATATCGAATAGTATTGCAAAAGTACAATCCAAAATCTACACCGCAATACCTGCAGCTTGCAATATACTTTAAGAAGCATTTTACAATATGGGTGACCAAACAGATAATGAATGTGGTATATGTTTAGAGACACTCACAGCAGCAGTAATATTGCCTTGCAATCATAAGTTCTGTGCTGATTGTTTGGACGGATGGAAATCCAAGTTTGGCTATGTCTGTTCTGAACTTAAGAAAGAGAGGAGCAAGTCATGTCCTTTGTGTAGAAAAAAAATCCCTCCATCGAAAGATATGCTAAGTCAATTAGAGTTTCATCGTACACGTAAACATAAGTTTGAGGCTAGAGGCGAGACAACTTCGACACAGTACATAGTTCACGTAGCAAATGTCAAAAGATTAGAAGCTGAGATTGGTGATTATGACGGAGAAGGCATAGATTATGACGGCAAACAGTACACGGAAATTCCTGAGGAAATCTTCAAAGCTTTGGAAAATAACAACATAAAGAAGGTGCTACAATGGTTGGGATCTCCAGTTGATAAGAAGAGATTGAATGCAAGGTGCCCGGATCTTTTAAACTTTACACTATTACACTTGTCTGTTCATAGTGCCAGTGCCAATTCTGACTTGCTGTCCATATTGTTACAATTTGGGGCAGATATGAATGTACCGAATGCTGAGGGATTTAATGCTCTCAATGCAGCAGAAGCTGGTTTCGAGCAGGCTAAGATTTTACTAGAATGGGGTGCAGAGATATCTTTGCCACGTGATGTTGTACATGCTGTTCAAGATAAATTTGGACAATCTGAAAGGGACGCCTTCATTCAGATGTGCATCATATCTGGAAATATCAAATTAGGCAATCTCATTTCATCAGAGTTTGGAGGTCGACGATGTGAAGTGATTAACTTACCAAATCATCCACAATTGAATGGCAAGGCATGTGTAGTAGAAAAGTATATTGCCAAGAAGGAAAGGTATAAGGTGATATTCGAAGGATCTGGTAATGCAGCACTTGTCGGTCCAAACAATCTCAAACGTCGGGATAGAACACCATTGGATTGTGGGTATT